>ERZ1740058.487-NODE-487-length-29917-cov-8.818398_pt1 | contig 29917 bp, 42 predicted proteins | sample MGYA00581745_ERZ1740058 | MGnify/ENA primary metagenome ERZ1740058 (study PRJEB43018, sample SAMN04849742) | marine metagenome | isolation source: floating plastic debris | place: Pacific Ocean | collected 2008-08-30 | study: EMG produced TPA metagenomics assembly... | reverse complement strand
CCTATCTACCCAGCAACGGAACCGAGGGCGAGATCTTTATGGGGCATTGGTGCGATCGCTGCCAGAAAGATCAGTTTGAGGCGGGTGGCGATAGCTGCGCCATTTTGCTGAATACGCTCTGTGGCAAGCAGCCGGATGAATGGCGATATGAAGGCGGGGTGCCCGTTTGTACGGCCTTCGAGGCGGATGAAAGCTCAGGAGGTGATTCCTAATGGTGGCCTACAACTTCCAAAAGCGATTTGCCCCCGCCGTTGAATCAGGCGATAAGCGTCAGACGATTCGCGCTTTGGGCAAGCGTCGCCATGCCAAGCCGGGTGAGATGTTGCAGCTATATACAGGGCAACGCACTAAACACTGTCGGCTGTTACGTGAGGATGAATGCCGCGAGGTGTTGCCGGTGCTGATGACGCCTAGAAAGCTGGAAAGCAGCATTCTAGTGGCTTACGTTTTTGTGTCCGATGTCCGGTTGTCAATGAGTAGCATCTGCGCCCTTTCCAGGGCGGATGGATTTGCGTGTGTGGCTGATTTTTTCGATTTCTTCCGTGATCGGATGCCGTTTGAGGGGGTGCTCATCAAATGGTGATTCAAGACGATCTCGCCCGACTTATGAAGTTCCCCAAGGAGGTACTGGCTGACTATTTTCTGCAGCGTCACCTGTTTTCTATTGACTGGCGGTATTTAGAATTTCAAACCGTGCTTTTGCAGCAACGCCAGCTACTCACCAAGGTAGATGCTATTCATCAGCGGCAAGCCGTGAAAGGTATCCCCACCAGTGAGTGGTTTCGACTCCAAGAAGAGTCAGATCGCATCTTTAAACGGTTGAGCAGGATGAGCAAAAAGCTCGACAAATTGCAGGGAATAGAAGGTGGTGATTAGTGGCCACGCCTGACCTGAGCGATCGCATTGCGAACATCATCGCCTGGTATGAGGAAAATCGTGGCGCGATCGCTCAAGTCCTACCGCTCACCTATCAGGGAACGACTTGGAAAGCCCAAGCCCTCGACAGTCAAGACGAAAGCATTCGGCAGTATCGGGCCGGGGAACTGCGAGGCCATCTCAAAAACGCCTACATCTGGCAGTCGCTCTGTCGGCTTTATAGAGGCTTTGAACAGACAAAAAAGGAGGTTGATCGTGGCAGTTGAAGTTTTACCTCAAGACCTTAAAAAGGGGCTCCTAGCCAAAATCCATATCGCCAAAAAAGATCTGCAGCTGGGCGATGACGACTATCGCAGCCTACTCGAAGGCGTCACCGGCCTACGCAGTTGCAAAGACATGAACACGACGCAGCTCAATGCCGTGCTCGATCGCTTTCGAGAGCTGGGCTGGGTGCCTCAAGCGAAGGCTACACCCAAGAAAGGACGCGGCAAAAAGAAGCGGATTTATAGCCCCACAAGCCGCCATAAGCCCGAGTATCTCAAGACCCAGAGAGACAAAATCGTGGCGCTGTGGATACAAGCCTTTCAATGTGGGGCGGTGAATGATCGCAGCGATACGGCTCTACAGCAATGGCTTAACCACAGCTTCAAGGTGCGGCACATCAACTGGATGAATCAAGGCCAGATGCACACCGCGATCGAAGTGCTTAAGAAGATGATCAAGGCGAAGGGGGGCGGTGATGACTAAGCCAACCTCGCCACAGCCCTCTCTTTCCCAAGAAGAGGGAGCCACCGCCCTAGCTTTGCACCCCGCGCCGGTTGACCTGTCGGGTGTGATTGCCGAAATTCAATGCTTGTTTTCGCTGCTCAGCCGCTATGACGATCGCTTTGGGCACAACGGATATTTTTTTGATGAAGCCAGCGGGGAACAATTGTCCGGTTCAGCCAAGCATGAAGGCTGGCAAACCCCTGCTCTGCAAGCTTATTACCGGCAAAAAGGCTGCAGTGAGCAGTCTGAATTAGAGCCCGATGGCTATCGAGCGATCGCCTGGAACTTGGGCAAATTATTGAATCGATACCAACAAACGGCGTGCATTTTACCTATTTAGCCCTGCCCTTCTGAAGCCCCCCGCGAGCCATGACCCATCAGCCCCCACTGCCCCCACTTGACTATCGCGCCGAAGATTTGCCAGACAGCCTACAGGAAGTCTGCGAGGTGATCGGCTTTAAGGCCACCCTTACCCTGGTCGATCACTGGGGCGGCAAGCAATTGACGATTCCCGCCAAAATCACGCTGGTGCATCCGATTGTTGAAGCGATCGGCATTGACGCCGCCATTAAGCTGAGCTGGGCTTATCCGGGCATTCGCCTGAGCGTGCCCGCCTGCAAAAGCATGGAACGAGCCGCTAAGCTGCGAGCGCTGGCGGTGGCTCGTACGAGAGGTCACACGATTGAGGATTTAGCCGATATGTTTGGCTGGACGCGGCGATGGGTCGAGATGTCGCTTAAGGAACTCAGAGACCGTCATCGATCCAGCGACTAGCCGGGTTTAGCGGGAAGTACTTCGGGCTGCGGATCTATTGCCCTGAGCGGATCATAGGACAAGATCGTTTCTATGGCACACGCGATGGACTTTCCTTTAATTCCCTTCGAGGCGGGTGCATTGAGCACCCTGGCTCTAGTGCTTTTACCGGTGCTGTTTAATCGCTACGTTTTGCCGGTGATCTCTGAACAGGCCAGGCTGCGCAAGTATCTGCGCATCATCAATGCCGCCGCTGAGAGCTATCGCAGTGAGTTCCCTAAAGCGTTTGATAGCCCTGACAAAACCTGGCGTGACTATGCCTCACAAGTGCTCGTGCAGGCCGCGAATGCTCAGCCGATGGCCCCCAATGATAAGACCTGGGCGCTGGCGCAGCGCATCTTTTTGAATCACGGTCCCGGTGTTGATTTGCCTGCAGTGCTGGAGCCGTAGGTCATGCAACAGCGCGGCGTCGTATTGGCACAGCAATCAACTCCCACTGTCACCGCTGACGGTGTGGTGTTGCCCCCTGACTATTTATTAGGTGGGGCGATCGCGCTGGCGATCGCCTTTGTGATGTGGCTCATGAAGCGTGAGCTGGCCAACAATGACCGCCGTACCGGACGCATTGAAGAACGCCAAGACCACCAGAGTGCTGACGTCGAACGCCTCGAAGATTCAATTGCCGACCTGCGGGCCTCACTCCCCCGTGAGTACGTGCATAGAGATGATTGGGTGCGGGTCTCGGCAAATCTGGAGGCCAAACTGGACGCGGTGCATCGCCGCCTGGATGGAATTTTGAAGGAGCGGTGATCTAATGTCTCTCGAACAAACCCGCCGTGAAGAGGCTCGCTGGCAGCTGTTGCGGCTACTCGATATCGCCCGGCCTGAGGCGCTAACACATGCTCTGTTGCGTCGCAGTCTCAAGGATATGCACATCACCTTGACTGATGATGAGCTGCGCTCTGAGTTGGATTACCTTCAGGGCAAGGCCCTGATCGCGATCGCGCCGACCGTGCGGGCCTATTGCCTGACGGCAGATGGGGTTGACGTGATGGAAGCCAACGCCCCCGCGCCGACCGGCGTCGCCCTCGGTGAACTGCTCTCTGACCTGGAATTGACCCGTCGCCGCGATGCTCGCTGGCGCATTCTCAAGGTGCTGGATGCGGGTCGCCCGGTGGCTGTATCTAAGGCGCTGTTGCGCACGGCCCTGGATGATCAGGCGCTGATGCTCAGCAATAAGGAAATGGATCGCGAGATTCAATACCTGCAAGAACGCGGCTATTGCCTCGCCGAAGATCAGCAGGGGCAGCTCCTCAAGCTCACCAGCGAAGCGATCGACCTGTTGGAATACAACGCCATCTGCCCCCGCAGCATTGGCCGCCCGCCGAAGTATGACGAGGTGTATTGATGCCTGTCCGTAGCGCTGTGATGAGTTTGCCGGAAGCGGCCAAAACAGAACTTGATCGCCGCTTGGTGCAATCAGGTTTCGCCAACTATCAGGGCTTGTCTGACTGGTTGGCCGAGCAGGGGTTTGAGATCTCTAAATCCTCAATCCATCGCTACGGGCAAGAATTTGAAGCCAAGCTCAGCGCTCTCAAGGTGGCGACTCAGCAGGCCCAGGCCATCAGCGAGGCGGTGGGCGATGACGAGAATGCCCTGGGGGATGCCCTGGTGCGACTGGCGCAGGAAAAAGCCTTTCAGGTGCTCATGCAGCTCAATGCTGAGGATGTGCAAAGCATAGACCTGGTGAAAATGAGCCGCGCGATCGCTGACCTTAACCGCAGCGCCGTGCAGCAAAAGAAATGGATGGGCGAGGTCAAGGCCAAAGCGCTTGACGTGGCCGAAAGCGTGGTTAATGAAGTCGAAAAACGCGGGCTCAGTCCGACCTTTGCTGAGCAGATTCGGGCGCAGATTTTGGGCATCGCGTCATGAGAGAGCTACTGCCGGGCATTGACCCCAACGACGTGCCTCACATTTGGTTGCCCTATCAGCAGCGCTGGTGCAACTCTGACGCGGGTCTTAAGAGCTGCGTCAAGTCACGACGCATCGGTATGTCTTGGGCGGATGCGGGCGACAGCGCCCTGTGGGCCGCTCAGGAGAACGGGGCGAACACCTTCTACATTGGCTACGAAAAAGAGATGGCCCGCACCTATATCGAGGATGCAGCCAGCTATGCCCAATACTATTCGATGGCCTGCTCTGAGCTTGAGGAAGATGAGGAGGTCTGGAGAGATGGCGACGAAGATAAAGCCGTCAACGTCTTTCGCATTCACTTTAATAGCGGCTACAAGGTCGAAGCGCTGAGCAGCAAGCCCCGAAGTTTGCGATCGCGCCAGGGGCGAGTGCGCATTGATGAGGCCGCTTTCCATGACTTCTTTAAGGATGTGTTAGAGGCCGCGCTAGCCCTGCGGATCTGGGGTGGCACGATTGGCGTGATCACGACCTTCAATGGCGTCGAGAATGAGTTTTACGAATTCGATCAAGATATCCAGGCGGGCAAAGAACCCTACGAACGGCATTTAGTCACCTTTCGCGAGGCCGTTGCGGAGGGGCTTTACCGGCGCATTTGCCTGATTCAAGGTAAGACTTGGACGCCTGACGATGAAGAAGCCTGGATCGCCAGTGTCTATGGCGAGTTTGGCGATCGCGCTAAGCAGGAACTCGACTGCATTCCGGCGAAGAGTGGGGGCCGCTACTTCCCGACTGTGCTGATCGAGCAGGCGATGGGCGATGCCCCGGTGCTGACCTATGAATGCCCCGATGACTTTGCCACGCGGCCACAGCTAGAACGCGAGCTGCATACCAGCGACTGGTTAGAAACAACGGTTTTACCCGTCTTAGAAGCCCGTTCAAACGCCAAATTAAAGAGCTATTACGGCATGGACTTTGCCCGGTCGGGCGACCTGTCGGTGCTGCTAATTGCTCAAGAACAGGACGACCTTACCCGGGCTGCAGTATGTGGCATTGAGTTGCGGAATGTGCCCTTTGAGCAGCAGCGACAGGTGCTGTTTGAGATTTGCGATCGCCTGCCCAAGTTCATGGCGGGTGCCCACGATGCTCGCGGCAATGGTCAGTTTTTGGCTGAGGTGGCGATGCAGCGCTACGGCGCAGGCCGCATTCATCAGGTGATGCTGACGCGGCCCTGGTATGGCGAAAACTTCCCCAAGTACAAAGCGGGGATGGAGGATCAGCGGTTGCTGTTGCCTGGCTCTGCTGACTGGAAGGATGACCACCGCCTGGTGGAAGTCGATAAAGGGGTGCCGATGGTGCCCACCACCAAGACTCAGGGCAGCGATGGCAAACAGCGACACGGTGACGCCGCGATCGCGGGGGTGCTGATGTGGTTTGCGTCGCTCAATGGCGGTGCCCCGATTGAATACCAGGCCGAGGGTGAACCCCGCATGGCCTATCAACTAGAGGATTACGTGCTATGACCCCTGTCGCGATCGCTGCTCGTTTATTGGGTGGCTCCATCTCTGATTTACATGACGTTAACGCTGACCTCAAGTCTGCTGGTTATCCGCCCTATTACTTGGGCGGTGCGGGCTTCAACGTCGAATATCGCCTAGCCAACACACCTCGGTGGGTTGTTCGCTGGTGGCCACCGGGAAGCCGCCTGTCTGAGATTTACCTGTACTACATGCCCGAAATTCCAGCAGGGCAAGAGCCGACTGCAGACGATGAAATCACCGTGAGTCTTGACGATGATTAAGCCCTCTGAGCTGGTGCTATTCGGTTTTATTGAGCTGCTGGTCGGCTCGTTTTTGATATTCGCGATCGCCCTGGTGTTCTGATGCCCTTTATCTCAATCGCCCCAATTGAAGAATCTGACGAGCGCGATTTCGCTCGTGTCCTACAGATCAAGCCTTTTGGCCAGGTGCTTGCCTGGATAGATGAGCGAGACGATACCACCTCAATCCTTAAGTTCGTATTTAGACCCCCAGGGCTTGGGGTTTGCAGTATTGAATACCCATTCGGTGACAGTGACGAGGCTTATCAAGAGATTGAGCAACTGTTGGTTTCCGAGTTCTTTGAGGAGTTTGCGAAACGTACCTTGCATCATTTCACTTCTGAAGTCTTTGACCTTAGCGAGGTGACATAATGCCCATCCCTGAAGCCCTTCGACAAGAGTTCGCCACCCTGCAAAAGTCGTTTCTAGACTTTGCGGGCATCGTCGGCAGTGGTTTTCATTTGGTCAATCCTGACCCCACCTTGCAGAGTCGCGGTCGCGGCCAGGGGCTCAAGCTCTACGCCAAAGTTGAAGAAGACTGTCACGCTCATGCCGTCATTCAACAGCGCAAACTCGAACTGATTGGCCGCGAGTGGAAGCTGGAACCGGCCAGCGACAGCCGCCGCGATAAAAAGGCGCGTGACCTGGTCGAAGCTCAGCTTAAAAACCTCGGCCTGCTCGACTATCCCTTAGCGCGTGAATACGGCGTGCAGGGGTTTGATGGCGTAGCGCTCAACTTTCTCGACGCTACGTTTAAGGGCTATGCCTGCGGTGAGCCCATGTGGGCGATGGATGGCAGCGAGGTGGTGTGCGCCGAGGTGCGTCATCGCGATCAGCGTCGGTTTGGCTTCGTCAGTGGTGACACCGGTCATGAGCTGCGCTTGCTCAGCCGCAATAATCAATTTCAGGGTGAGGCCATCCCGCCGCGAAAAATCATCTTTCACAGTCCGACCGCCAGCGATATCAACCCCTACGGCCTGGGCCTCGATAGCAAGATCTTTTGGCCGGTCTTTTTTAAGCGGCAAGACATTCAGTTCTGGCTGATTTTTGCCGATCACTTCGGCTCGCCTAAGCCCATTGGCAAATATCCGACAGGCACATCGGAAACGGATAAAGGCATTCTTATGGATGCCCTCAAGGCGATCACTCAAGGGCTCGTGACCACACTGCCCGATGGCATGATCATCGAGCTTTTGGAAGCGACGGCCACCGGCAGCATTGCCACCTATGAAGGGCTGGCCCGCTACATGGACGAGCAGATCAGCGAGGCCATCCTGGGCCAAACGGGCACTACCAACCAGAGCAGCGGCGGCGGCAGCCGGGCACAAGACGAAGTGGCTCGCACGGGAATGCTGGCCCTGATCAAGGCTGATGCTGATCTGCTGGCCCGCACGCTCGATCGCACCCTCATCCGCTGGATTGTCGAACTCAATCGCCCGCTGCTGGGTGAGCAGGCCGAGCCGCCTCATCTCTATTGGGATTTTGAAAGTCCTGAGAATTTAGTGGAGCGAGCCAATCGGGACAAGGTGCTCTTTGATATGGGCTTTAAGCTCACGCTGGATAAGGTGACGGAGATTTATGGCGAGGGCTATGAATTGAAGCCGCAGGCTGCGCCAATGGTGCCCCCGATGAATTTGAGTGATCCGTTGCCGGTGCCAGAGCAGGCAGGAACGCCTGCCGAACAAGAGACGCCCAACACACCCTTAGAGGAATTCGCCGAGACCGATCCGGTTTTGCCGCCGACCCAATACGCCCGCGATCTAACCGGCCAGGCCCGCGACACGCTGGGGCCGATGATCGATGGTTGGGTGGGTCAAATTCGCCAGCTAATGGAGAGCATTCCAGATGATGCCCCCGATGGCTTTGAGCAATTCAGCGAAGGGCTGATCACCCTTTATCCCGAGCTGGCCAAAGACCAGTTTGCCGAAATCTTTCAATACGGCCTGCTGTCTGCCCACCTGGGCGGCGCGGCGGAAATTCAAGCGGAGGCAGAGACTGATGATTGACCCAGCGAGCTTTCAGCTAACCACATAGCAGGCGTTTGAGCTGTCTGTGATGAGCCGCCAAATCGCCCAAATGCCTCGCGAGGTGATGGCCGACCAGCTGGTGAAATGCCTTGAGCAAAATTTTCGCTACCGCAACATCATTAACGACCTGGTGGCGCAGAAAGTGACCGGAGAAGATTATGCGGTGCAAAAAAGTCCGCTTTAGCCTTAAGGGTGCTCGCACAGCTTTAAACAAGGCAAAGCGCAGTAAGCGGCGGCGACGGCGCGAAAACCGGCTTTATTACTGCTCGCAGTGCAATTGCTACCACCTGACCAGCGCCCCGAGATTAGAGGTCGAAGAAGATGTCAACGGTTGAAGCAGCCAAGCTACCCTTTGCCGAAGCGGTCACATTTTTGCGGGGTAAGGTTAATGTGCCGACCGAACGCTGGAATGACTTGCAGCGATCGGAGCATGACTATGCCTTTGTGACGGCGGGAGCCACGAGCGCTGAGCTACTGCAAGAGATTCGTAATCAGGTAGACCGATCAGTAAACGACGGCATTGCCTTTGGCGAGTTCAAAAAGCAGTTTGACACCATTGTCGAAAAGCATGGATGGGATCATGCTGGCGGTCGGGAGTGGCGAGCAGACTTGATCTATCGGCAGAATTTTTACCAGGCGTATGCTGCCGGGCGCTACCAGCAACAGCGCGATCCGGATGTGGTGAGCCGCCGCCCGTATCTGCAATATCGGCATGGTGGCAGTCGCGAACCCAGGCCGAGCCACCTGGCGCTAGATGGTCAGGTGTTCCCCATCAATGATTCATTTTGGGATGTGTGGACGCCGCCGAATGGGTTTGGCTGTCGCTGTTTTACGCTGTCGCTATCGGATCGAGACCTGGCCCGATTGGGCTTGGAGGTGTCAGAGCCACCGCGCGGCGACACGATTGAATATCGCGACCCTGATACCGGAAATGTGCGCAATGTGCGCAATGAGCCCGATCGCGGCTTTGACTATGCCCCTGGTCAAAGTGTGATGCAAGAGAAGCGGCAAGAGGTGACAGCCAACATTTTGGAACGTTTAGAGCCGCAGCTGCGCGATCAGGTAATCAACTACATCGCCGCGAACCTGCTGGGCGACTTCATCTTGGGAGACTAGGCCGATGGTGCAAACCAACATTCAGGAAGATCAGCAACTCACCCAGGCCATCAATCGCTTACTCAAGGCCACTGGTGATCTGCGCCCCGCCTTTAAAGAAATCGGTGAAAGCGGTCTCGGCTTTATTCAAGGTTACTTTGACAAACAACAGACCCCTTGGGGTGAGCAGTGGCCGGAAGTGTCGCCCGAGCATTTGGCCTACAAAAAGCGCAAGGGCTTTCTGCTCGACACCCTCAAGATGCGCGGCGTCTTGTTCAAGTCCATTAACTACCGCGTCAGCAAAACCGATGTCACGATCGGGTCGCCGATGGTCTATGCCAATCGCCAAAATGAAGAACGCGACTTTATTGACCTGGGGCAAGACCCGAAAGCGGTGGATGAATTTCGGCAGATCATCATCGATCGCATCGCCGATGCCTGGACGAGTTAATCCCCCTCTAAAATCGCCTAGAACGATTTGCAGGTCATATCCTGCGCGAAACCTGTTTGAGCTAGCTAGATAAAGCGCAGGATCTGATCCACGCCCATGATTGACCTAAACGAACTCACCGAAATTATCGAGCAAGGCTTAAGCGGACTGCCAGACGACTTGAAACAACACCATCGTGGGCAACTGTTGAAAGCCTTTCAAGACAGTCTCAGCAATAAGGCGCGGGCGATCACTCAGCGTTCCACATCTCCTGACCTAGCCTTGCTGCCCATCCGCGAACTAAAACATCGGGCCAAAGCTGCGAATATCTACCGCTATGGCTCGATGGATAAAGCCGAACTGGTTGCCGCCCTCTCTAATCAGGAATTTTGTCCAGCGCTTCGTTGATTTCATTAATTGATTCCTGGGTTTCGCGCGCGGGTTCGGTACCTTTGAGATACGTGTCAACCAAGATCGCTCCGACAATTACGACACCCAAACCGGAGATCGTATACTGAAGCCACTTAGCCACAATAGAAGTCCAAACGCTACTGCATCATTCTTCCCGCTAATTCAAGGGAAATCCTGAAAAGTGCTTTTTTATCAGTACCACTTGATCGAACGCCGCAATCTCTGGTTAGCAGGCCGACACGGCCCGCTGGGCTATTCGCCTGAGGAGATCAAGGCAATGGGCGATCGCCTGTTGCCGACCGTGATTCATGATGATGATCTGGCCGGTATCACAGCTCATCATGCGGCCTGCCGACGCTTGGCATTGGGCGAAGAACGCCAGCATTACTATCGGCTATGGAGCAAGTCTCTAAAGCTGCTGTATTACCGCAGTATCGATCATTGCACTCAGGTGGGCAGTGATGGCCAGTGCGAAGTCATTGAGGGCCAGGCCAAGTGCCTGACTAAAACCGAATTTGATGCTCGTATGCTGAATGAGCGAGCGCTACATCACGACTTATTCACGCTGCACTATCAGCCCATCGTTCACATAGCAACCGGCGCTGTAGCGGGTCATGAAGCACTGGCCCGCATTCAAAGTGGCGACAAGGTCATTCAGCCGGGGCGCTTTTTGCCCTATCTATTGGGCAGTGATTTAGAGCGACCTTGGCTGCAGGCCCAGCTTGATCAGGTGCAAACAGCGCTGGCGAGTTCTGGATTCGTCAGCTTTAACCTGTCAGGCAGTGCCCTGAGCTGGCCCACCTTTGACGAGATGCTTAAGCCCTATACCCCCAACCCCAAACTCTGGTTTGAGGTATTAGAAGACAGCATTATGGGCGAGCATCAGATCGAAAACCTGCGGTTTATCCGCTGCCTGGGCCATAAGGTTGAGCTTGACGACTTCCCTACTGGCAAAGATCCGGTCGGCAAAATGCTGCGATCGGCGGCGATGTTTGACGCGGTGAAGCTCGATCGCTGCGTCTGTCATGGCGTAGCCGACGACTCCGATCTACACGATTTTGCCCATAGCTTGATTCGCTGGGCCAAGCGCAAAAACCTGCTAGTCATTTGTGAGGGCATCGAGCGCCAGGCCGATGCTGATGCGCTGCGTAAATTGGGCGCAGATCTGGGGCAAGGCTGGCTATACGGCAAGCCCAGCGCGAAGCAATTCGGGCTGTCTGGCGATCTGTAAGCTTCTAGAATCGGCTCCATGAAGCATTTGTTATGGGGCATCGATCAAAGCTTTAGTGCCACTGTGGCAGTGGCAGCCGACCTCTCAATCGAGGGGGCGGTTTTTCGCTTTGATCTGGGTTTGGACTTTCTTCAAGCCCAGATTCAAACGGTGCTGGATGCTGAAATTGAGCGATCGATATCTGATGGCCATCTGACCTTTACGGTGCTGATCAGCGGCGGCGCGTTGGCGGCGGCTCTACTAAAAGAGCAATCACATCACCTCAATTGGCAGCTACGCATCCGCCCCGCTGGCACAACGGCTGAAACGGTCTTTCAGGACAGCATTCAGGTCAAGCCCTCGTTCTCTGATGTTGTCCCGCCTGATGTTGTCCCAAGCTTTTATGTCACCACCCAAGACCTCGACAAAACCGGCTATCTGCCGGGTCAAGGTGTGGTGTTCGATTCTGAAGGGGTTTTGCGGCCTGCCGACATTGGCGGCAGCGTTGGTGTCGCCTTTGCAGCGACTGCCCCCGCCGCCACAGCCTTGTCAGCTCTGCGTGTTGTGGTGGAAGAGGGCGGCGAGTTTGTTTATGCCGACCCAAGCAACGCCAGCCATGCACAACAGGCGGCGGGCATAGTCACTCAGGCGTATGCCCAGGATGCAACGGCAACGGCGCGGCTAAGCGCGATCGTGTCCGATAACGGCTGGAATTGGAACCCGGCTTTACCCATCTGGTTGGGGGCGAATGGCACCCTGACGCAAACTATCCCGACCGGTGGCTTTTTGCGAGTCATGGCACGGGCGATTGATGCCACGTCTATTTTCTTTGAGCCTCAGGAGGCCATTCAACTATGAGTTCTAACAAGTTTTTAACCATCATCAATGGTGTACGTGAGCTGGTAACCGCGATCGCAACCTCTAGCGGCGCGGGCGATGCGAATAAAATCCCGATGACTGATGGCTCTGGCAAGCTTGACACTACATTCATGCCGGTGGGCATTGGCGCAGATACGTTATCAATTCAAGCCGGTGAAAATTTAGCAGCTGGTGACTTCGTAAACCTGTATGACGACACCGGGGCGCGAGTTCAAAAAGCCGATGGCAGTAACACTCGCCCAGCTCACGGATTTGTTTTGGCAGCTGTGACCAGTGGCCAAAACGCAACCGTCTATCTCAGTGGTCGCAACACTCAGCTATCGGGGCTAACACCCGGCACCCGCTATTACCTGAGCGCGTCTGCCGCAGGCGGTGCTACAGCCACTGCGCCCAATGCCAGCGGAGAAATCCTTCAATATCTAGGCACTGCGGACAGCGCTTCTAGCTTGCAGTTTGAAGACAACAGCTATATCGCGATCTCCTAGCTATGTTTCTCGGCTCTGAAACCTTTGCTTTTTTCCCTGGCGCTCCACTAACTGGGCAATATGTTGCACCGGTCGGAACTCGTCTGCTGCTTGCATTGGTGGGCGTTCGCCTGCCTAGCTCTGCTGGCATTGACCTCGGCTTAAGTTGGGGCGGTTATCAGGTACCTCAGATCGGGAGCGATAAACGGTCAGAGTTTGGGCGTTGGTGGCAGGTCGGGCTCTTCACCTTGCCCGAAGTGCTACTCGAATATGACGAGAACGATCAGCCAATAGAAACCCCTGTGATTTGGCCTACCGCTGCAGCGGACTTTGACTTGCAGAGTTCCGGCCAGCATGAAGGCGTGGCGCTGATGTTTGCTGCATTTAACAGCGACAAGGTGAAGGCGAGTTTTGCTGTCAACGGCAAGGAGATGGTGGCTTGGGGCAACGGCGTTGATTGGGTTCACGCTGCCGTCACTGATCCACCCTTTAGCGTCGTGGTGACCGGGGGTGTCAATGGCGATCTCTAGGCTGGGTATATCTTTCGGGGCCGGGGATTCTTTTAGTTTCAATCCGCCGAGCGGTAGTAAATGCTGTCTAATCTTTGGCGTCACTGGCGGTGTCACCAGCTCATCGGCTTGCACCTTTGGCGGGAACGCCGCCACGCTGATTGCGCAGGTGGGTAACAGCGCGGGGCAAGACACCTCAGCCGCCCTGTACCTGATCAATGAATCGGACATTCCCACTGGGGGCGGCACCATCCAGTTTTCCTGGGGCAACACCTCAACAAGGAGAGCGTGGGTTGTCGTCTCCTATGATCAGCAGTTGGCCGCTGATGACTTTTTTGTGGTTGCTGGCCCTGGCCTGAACAATGGTGAGGGGCTAATTGAGCCGACAGCCGTAGCGGTTGGCCTGCTAGTTGCCGGAATTGGTCGGCCCAACCGCACCCCTAACGATGGGGTGGGCGGCGATGGCACGACAGTGCTGGCCGCTGATGCCGGAGACTGCGGGGTTCATGCCCAGGTGGTTGATGTTGCTACCGACCAAAGCTTCGAGTTTACCGGGGCAAATAACGGCACTACTAACGCGGGTGTCCGCTGGATTGGGGTCGCCTTAGTAGAGGTTGCGCCACCACCGCCCGCCGCGCCGCTGCCGCTGCCGCTACTGACCGTGCCTGCCTCGGGTATTCCCCTCGCGGTGCCTGAGGCTAACCTCAATGGCCCTGAGGCGGTCATGACGGGGCCATTTACCGCGCAGGCTTACAACAGTCTGGCGGTGGGTGATACGGTGGCTCGGCTGCAGAACGACGGCGTGCCGTTGCTAGATGCGTTTGCAGGGCTGGACTTCACATTTGCAGACGGCACCGGCTTTTACGGCGCTGATGGCGGCATATTTAGGAGTGGAGAATGACACAGCTATCGACTGACGTGGAAGCATTTATCAAAGCTTCGGACGCAGCGGCGGCAAAGATCCTGCTAATGCAGCCGGGCGACATCTATGGCTACCAAGTCTTCCAAAAAACTGATCCCCAGGTAAGCTCGGGGGTGGCCGCAGGGGCCGCAGTATCGGTGGCAGGCTGGCTTGACTCAGCGGGTAATGCCGCTACCCCAACCCATACACCTTTGAAGGTCGGTGATTTGGTTGTCGCCCGATTCACAGCAGGCACGATTGCCCACGATGAAAACGTGGTCAATATTGGCATCGCTGTTGAGATAGGTGGCTCCATGATCGTCGGGGCCGCATCTGGCAGCCGCACGCCGGTTGGCAGCGCGGGGCTAGTTGGCGTGAACTCCGTAGAAAGCTCGGGCACCGCTAGCTGCACAGGCTTAATCGTGGCTTCGGCAACGTCACCGCTATCAATTGTCGCAAAGCTCATAAACATTTCCGCTACATTAAATCGGATTTTGCATTTGAACCGTACCGAGGCTGACCTGGACAGTGGATACGCTCAACGCGCACTCAGCACGCTCGAAATTTGGGGGGTTGCTCAATGACCGATATAGCTAAGGCGATCGCCGCCACGTTTTCAAGCCTCCCGTTAGATATCTCAGGTGATACACGAGAATCTCTGATTATCACCAACCGCGCCGGGGGCCAAGTGCCGACCGATGCCCAGATTGACGCCGCGATCGCGGCCTACGCGCCACCGGCCCAACCCGATTGGGCCAGGTTCAGAACGGCGATGTACTCTAATGCTGAATACCTGACGCTGATCGACAGCTCCGGCATTGCCGCCAAGCTAGACGACCTGATTTGGAAGCGCGAGTTTGACCTAGCGGCGCAGCTTTGGACTTCCCTGAAAGGCGGCAACAAAATCAGCTCGACATTGGAGGCCGCGATCGCGCAGGCGGCCACCGCTGCCAACCTACAAGATGAGCTGGCGATCGTGACTGGCCAAAACGGCGCGAATTAGTTCGGGCTGCGGGTTTCAGGTGATCGCGGCACACTGTCTTTAAGTTTTTCGGTGTGCTTCTGTGCGGTTAAACATCTTTCGATCTGGCGAGTATCCTGACCTGACGGCTGAGGCCGTCGAGCAAGCCATTGCCGACTACGATCCGCAGCTGCATCATGCGCCCCTAACGATTGGCCATGTATCGAGCACCAATGCCCCGGCCTGGGGATGGCTAGAGACTCTGAGTTTTTCTGAGCCGGATGTGGCGGGCGATTTTGATAGCGTTGATCCTGACTTTGAATCGCTGTGGAATCGCGGCAACTATCGCAAGTTGTCAGCGGCGTTTTATCCGCCTGGTCACGCTGACAACCCCTTAAAAGCGGTGGGCAAAGACGGTTACTACGTTCACCATGTCGCGGCTCTCGGGGGTAAGCCGCCGCAGATCAAAGGTCTTCAAAATCCCCAAAAGCTTGAAGCCGCCCTCGCCTTTGATGAATCAGAGGTGGATGGTTTGGTCGTTCTGGAATTCGCCGAGACCAGTGATTGGACGCTGGCCCGCGTCTTTCGGGGCTTGCGCGATTACGTCATCGAAAAAGACGGCGTTGAAAAAGCCGATGCGATTATCCCCGATTGGGCAGTCGAAGATGCTCAGCTGGCCGCGATGATGCCTCGCGCTGAGGCTGAGCCTGCAATGTTTTCTGAACAAACCGAAGGAGTCTTAGAGATGACAGTCGAAACCCCCGATCGCGCTGCCAACTTAGATCAGCGTGAGCGTGATATTCAAGCTCGCGAGGCCGTGCTGCGTCGGCAAGAATTTGTACAGTTTGCTGAATCTGAACTCGGTCAAAAGCTGCATCCGACCAGCCGCAATCAGGCAGTGGAGCTGTTGGTGCATCTCGAAGGCACCACGCCCGCTGACACCCTGATCGAATTCAGTGAGGGCGATACCGCTGTCAAGAAGTCCCCAGTCGATCTCTTCAAAGGGCTGTTAACTGGCCTTCCTGACCTAGTCGAATTTAGCGAAGTGGCAGGCGGCGATCCGCCTAATGACACCAGCGACCCGAATGCCATTGCAACTAAGGCCACCAGCTACATGACTGAGCAGGCCGCGAAAGGCATCTCGGTTTCGGCGACCGACGCTGTGCGCCACGTCAGCGCCGGTTAGAGCCTCAAAGTACACCCCACAAAAGGGGCGGCTTGGTGAAACTTGACCACCCGCCCCGCTAATTGACCCAGTCCACACGGGCAAGACGCCCGAGCATACAACCCCTAAGACCTATGAGAACAGACGGATTAACCAAAGCCTTTAATGCCGGTGGCGCGATTCCCGCTCGCACCATCGTGAAACCGCACAGCACCGCAGGCGAAGTTGTGGCGGGCGCGGCGGGCACGGACAAGCTAATCGGTGTCTCGACGGATGTCGCAGCGACCACCGGCGATCGCGTTGACGTTCACCTGGGCGGCATTGCCGAGGTGATTTACGGCGGCAATATTGCAGCGGGCGACCTGATTACTAGCGACGCCAATGGTCACGCGGTGGCCACCACCACAGCGAATGATCGAGTGATCGGCGTCGCCATGACCGCAGGCGCAGATAACGATATCGGCAGCGTTTACCTGCAATTCTCCAACCTGTAAACCTTTACGGGTGAGGCAATCTCGCCAAGCCCGCCCCGCTTAGTCCCTTAAGTTGCTAGCGAGATTGCCTCGCCCCTACAAAACCCATGACGGCCAACTATCCCTTTCCAGTCAATAACGAATACACGGCGGTGGCGATCGCCTACATGAACAAAACGCTGATCGCTGATGAGGTTTTACCCATCACGCCAGTCAGCAAAAAGTTCACCTGGATCAAGCACACCAAAGAAGAAGGCTTTACCCCACCCGATGACAAAGTCGGTCGCAAGTCGGCTCCCAACCAGGTGAGCTTCAGTGGGGCCGAGCAGACCAGCAGCACTGAAGACTACTCTCTGGAAGATCCCATCCCCCAAGATGATATCGACGCCAACAACATTCCTGGCTATGACGTGCTTGGCAAATCGACCGAATACGTGATGAACCTGCTGATGCTGCGCCGTGAGAAGAGGGTTGCTGACTTAGTGTTCAATGCGGACACCTATCCAGTGGGCAACAAGGTGACCCTAACTGGGCAAGGGCAATATAGCGACTACACCAACAGCAAGCCCATGAGTGACATGCTCGCTCGGCTTGACATTCCTCTGATGCGACCCAACTGCCTCACTTTTGGTAACGACTCTTGGCGCATCTTTCGGCAGCATCCCGAAGTTGTGGAGTACGTCAAATCTACCGGGGCAGGCAGCGACGCTAAGGGCATGGTCAGCCGTCAGCAGGTGGCTGAAGCGTTGGAAATCGAAAATATCTTCGTCGGCCAGGGTCGGATCAATATTGCCGCTCCTGGTCAGACCCCGAACTTTGTTCGGGTGTGGGGTAAGCACATCTCCATGTTCTACCGCGATGTGTTGGCCGGGCCGCAACGAGGCACGACCTTCGGCATGACCGGTCAGTGGGGAAGCCGCATTGCAGGTAACATCCCTGACCCCAATATCGGTATGCGCGGCGGCGTCAAAAACCGCGTCGGCTGGTCGCACAAGGAAATCGTGACGGCGGCTGACTTGGGTTACCTGATCCAAAATGCCGTCGCCTAGTTAACCGTCTTGGGGTGCTCTCCCACCCCGCCTGATCAACCTCACGCGGCCACCGCCATGCTTTCTTACACCGTTTTGCAACCTATCTTTGACGGCGATACTACTCACCGCATTGGCACCACTGTCAGCGGCGATCGCTTCTCTGCCAAAGGGCTGCAAGCGTTGTTAGAGGTGCGGGCACTGGCTGAGCCTGAGCCAGCCACAGCGTTGTCAGAGGAGAACACAGCAGCCGGGGCGGCCACACCCGCCCTGGTTTCCTTAAATACGGCGTCTGAATCTGCCCTCGAAAAGCTGCCCCATATTGGCCCTGCTACTGCAGACAAGCTGATCGCCCAACGCCCTTACGAAAGTCTCGACGATGCCCACCAGGCCGCTGGCCTCAGCGAAGCGAAGTGGGCCGAAATCTTACCCCAGGTGACCCTGTGAACAAAACTGAACTGATCGAAAAGATGGCCGATAGGGCCGACACGACCAAAAAGCAAGCTGAACACATCTTGAACGCCTTCATCGCGATCACCACTGAAGAGGTCGCTGGCGGTGGCGAGGTGAAGCTGGTCGGTTTTGGCAACTTTGTCGGCGTCGATGTCAAGGAACGAGAGGGCCGCAATCCGCGAACGGGTGAGGCGATGACGATTCCAGCGAAGCGCAAGCCCAAGTTTGAACCTGGCGCGGTGTTTCGCCGTGAGGTTGCTGAGGCTTAAGCCCAAGCCCTCGTTTATCCCTTTGTCCTTCTAGCCGCTAAAACCATGACCACTGCTAAGACCGCTGCTAAACAGCCCGAGCCAAAAAGCTATCGCGCCACCGCCGATCTGGTGTTCGCCGATGGCACGATGACTGCCAATACGATCGCCAGCCTTGACCCAGCAGATAAGGACGTCGCCGCCTTTGTCAAGGCTGGCAAGCTCGTCGAAGTCGAACCCCCTAAAGCCAAGCCTGAGTAACTCCGATGACCTTTCCCTACGCCAGCCGTGATGACATGATTCGCCACTGCACGCTCGACGAAGTAGTGGCCCTCACCAATTTGAGTGACGCGAGCGCCACCACGATTGATGAGGATGTGCTGGCACAGGGCCTGGCCGGAGCCGCTGAGGAGGTCGACGCCTATGTGGGTAATCGCTATTCCCTGGATATGCTGCACGGCCTCGATCCCGCCCCCGCAATGCTCATCAAGGCCAACTGTGTGATCGCTCGCAAAGACCTTGACGGCGTCAATACGCGCGAGTCGGTATTAGAGGCTTACCGCGACATCATTCGCTTTTTGTCTCAAATCACCAAAGGCATGGCCACCCTTAACCTGGGCAGCTCTCAGCCAGAGCCGCCGCGAGATAGCCCACAATTCTCAGCCCCCGCCCCCGTCTTTACCCGCGATACCCTGAGCGACTATGGCCGGTTCTAGCCTGCTAACTGAACTGCGCGAAACTGCCCTGACTCTGGTCACTGCCAAGTTAGGGCAGCAGATCGCGGTTCACCCCTGGCCCAAGTCGATCAAGCAGCTGCCTTCGCCCAGGGGCAAAGGGTTGATCATTTTTCGCCCTCAGTTGCTCAAGTCGATGGAGCCCCGAGACGTGCAAGAGGGGCGGCTATTACAGCAGCGGCGGGCCTATATCGAGTTTCGGATCTTTGTGCAGATGCTGCGCGACAGCACCGAAGCCGATCCGATTTTAGAGAGCTTGGACGATGCTTTAAGCGCGGTTACACCCGACTTAAAAACCGCTGGCTACAGCGCAGACTTTCCCGGATTCTGGCACGTCGAAAGCGGCCTGGTGGCCGATGACGATGAAAAAGGAGTTTGGGACTTTGGGGCGATTTATGCCCTTGACCTCACCTATCGCAAACGGAGATAACCATGCCCCAAGGACTCGGCAAAATCTACGGCCTAACGAGCCAGCTTGGCGACTTGACTAAGCCCCAACAGCGGGGCTTTTACCTCGGCCCCATTTCGTGGAATGACACCTCAGAATCAGAGGAACAGGAAACCAATCGCTTCGTAGACGGTGAATATAAGACGAAGCGGAAGCTCAAAGGGGCGACCACCTATGGCTTAACCATTGGGTGGAATGAGCAGGATTGGTTTCACATGGGGTTTGCGCGTAACAGCTTCCCCAAGGTAGCCGCTAATGTGGCGCTGCCGTCTCACCTGGTGGCCAAGGTGCCAGAGACGGCCCCGTATGAAATCACGAATGCTTACTTCACGGACGCTAACAACACCCTCTACGGCATTCACCCGTTCATCACAGAAGAGGGGGCCTGGGGCCAGCCGGGCGGCTTAAATCAAGCGGGCGGCGCTCCGGCAGCGGGTGAAATGCAGCTCGATAATGCCAACACGAAACTGATTTTCAACGCGGCCCAGGCGGGAGCCCCGATCTTTATCCCCGTCTTTGCCACTAAAACTTCCTGTGAAATGATTGGCGGCCCCGGCGCAGCGGTCAAGTTTGGTCAGTTTGAATTGTGGGCCGAGGTCTATAAAGCAGGCGTCTCTCAAAAGATTATTCGTCACTATCCCCAGTGCGAAATCATCAGTGAGAGCGACATCACGATCAACAACAGCATTAATGAGGTGACGATCGACCTATCGGTCGGTCTCCCCTCTGGCTGGTCGCTGCCCTATGCCGAATATAACTTGGCGACTGCAGTTGACTAACGGCAGGCATTGCCCTCTGGGCGCACAGCCGTGCGCCCCTGCTCCCCATCTCCCGTGCCCCCATGCCTTGGATCGAGGATCACAACGCTCCCGACTATCTATTTTTGGCCAGTGGCGATCTGCAGTATCGCGATCGCTTTGGTCAATTTCGCATTTGTGGCGGCTGCACAGGCGATACCTGGTTTGAGTTTGACGAGTTACGAGATCAGGCAGTGGCTTTGCTGGGTGAGGCTTCAGAGGCATCGCCAGAGGAGGTTTACCTCAGTTCAAAGCGGTTTCGCTGGCTGTGCGATCGCTGTCTCTCCATGAGTGGCATCGACCCCAAAACTGTGACTCCGCGCCAGGCGATCGGTCTACTCTTTGCGCAACAGCAGGGCGACACGATTATTCCGGCTCCGCTGGTGCGATTGAGTGAGCCGCCCGCCCGCCGCCATCCCGCTATCCCCGGCGCTGACAGCCAGCCGCTATCAGATAAAGCCAGCGTGATTGCCGCCCTCATCAGTCAGGGTGACGGCGATGCTCTACTTACCCGGCCCATGCGCGAAGCGTTAGCGATCGTGGATGATCTCGCCTGGCAGGCGACGCCCAAGAAGGATCGCGACAAGGCCAAAATGCTCGCCGACGCTGAAAACAGCATGGATCGAATTGACCAGTTTTTAGAGAAGGGCATCGCCACCAACCTCAAAAAACGTGAGGTGGCTCATGCCGAATGATTTAAAGCTGGCCTATACGATTACCGGCAGGTTTGACGGCAAACAGACCGTTGCGGAAGCCTCTAAGGTCGAAGACAAAGTCAAGGAAATTCGGAAGCGCAATGAGGAGGCAACCAAAACCGCCGCCGAATTGAAAAAGCAGTATGGCCTCACCGATGAAGAGGTCGAAGTCATCACGAAGGAACTGCTCAAAGCTGCTGATGCCGCCGAAAAACTCAAAAAAGAAGCCGCTGCAACCAATCAGGAATTAGAGAAATCCGCCCTCAAGGCAGCGGGCGCGATCGGCGGTGCGCTCACTGCTGCAGTCGGCGGCGTGTTTGTTAAAGGGGCTCAAGGCGCAGCTGAGTATGAGCGCATCCTGGGCGGCGTAGATAAGGCACTCGAAAAAACGGGCGGCAGTGCCGGGGTTGGCCTCGATCAGATCGTCAACTTTGCCGATGGCCTGGGCGATGCCACTTTGACCAGTGAAGAGGCAACGCTGCGGGCCTCTAGAGCCCTGCTGTCCTTTCGGTCAATTACGGGCGATACGTTTTTCAGGACATTGGCTGTTTCCCAGGATTTGGCTGAATCCCTCGAAGGCGATCTTGAGGCGAATTTAATTCAGGTCGCCAAAGCCCTCGAAGATCCGGTTAAGGGCCTCAGTGCTCTATCGCGCTCTGGCACCCAGTTTACGGCCCAGCAGCAAGAGCAAATCAAGGCCCTGGTTGCCAGCGGTGATCAGCTGGCGGCACAAGAGCTGATTCTGGCTGAGCTAGAAAAACAGTATGGTGGCACTGCCGTCGCGGCGGCACAGGGGTTGACTGGAGCCCTGGACACCCTGGGCGAAAATGCCAACGACACGTTTCGCGTGTTTGGCGATCAGATCTTGCCGATCTCTACCCAGGTCATCAACGTTTTCAGCGGCCTGCTTGATACCTTCACGTCAGCGCCCCCGGTGATTCAGAAGGTAATTGTAGGGAGTACAGCTTTAGCCGGTGTTTTAGGCGCGGCTGTGGTCGCCATTACTGCCTACAACCTGGCTCAAAGGAGTTCCGTTGTCACCGAGGCATTGGCAACTGCTGGCAAGCTTAAAAACCTGACCGCGACAGCCGCCAAAACGGCTGTGACCACCACCGCCACGACCGTACAAACTGCCTATGCCGTTGCCACTGGCCGCGCCACCGCCGCCCAGCTGGCTCAAACCAAAGCGCTGGCGGGCGGTGCTCTGGCCGGGGCCGCCTTTGCGGGTGCGATCGCCGCCGTTGCGCTGGTCGTTGATACCTATGCCAAAACCACCGAGGCCGCCCGCGCCACCGAAGCGGCCACCCGTGAGGTCGAACAATCCCTGATTGATGTTGGCAAGGCGGGCGATGACGTCGGTGCATCGGTCGCCAGCAACCTCAGCGAAGCCGAGCAAAATGCCCAAGCACTCGCCGATGGCCTGGGGCCGGTGCAAAATGCCCTGGATGTAGTGCGCGGTGCTCTACCCGGCGTGGCCACCGCCGCCGAGGCGGCCACCAACCGCAGCAAGGTGGCGTTTGGCGAACTCACTGAGGCCGCTGGCCAGGTCGAAGATGAGGCCGCCCAGCTAGCACTTGCGCTTAAGGACGGCGTCACCGTTGATCCGCAAACGGTGGGCGCAACGGTGGCCAGTATCAATACCGCGATCGATGCCCTGAAAGCCCAGAAGCCTGAATTGGTAGAAGATATCGCCCTGCGCGATGCCCAGATTCGCCGGTTAGAAGGTTACAGCGCGGCCATCAGCGAGGCCACTGGCGTCAGCAACCAGCTGACCGATGCGACCGGAGCCCTGGCCAGTCAGGTGGCCACTCTGACCGATGAACTCAAGGCCGCCCAGTCAGAGCTCGAAAACACCGCTCTGGCTCAAGAGGCCGGTATTCAGGAGGCACTAGCCAGTGGGAAAATCACTCAACAGCAGGCCGATCAGCAGCTGGCCGGTAATGAGCAGGCCCTTCTGGAACAACGCATCACCACTGCCCGCGACAAGATTGCGGAGCTGCAGCAAGTCAAAGCCGGTACTGATGACCCCGCTGAAATCGAGTCAGTCAATGATGAAATTCTGGCGATTGAAAACAGCCTCAATCAAGACCGGATCAAGCTCGCTCAATCGTCAGTCAATGAGAAGAAAAAGGCCGAAGCAGAAGCCGAGAAAGCCGCCAAGGAGGCTGAAAAAGCAGCTACTGACGCGGCCAAAGCAGAAGCCGAGAAACGGAAAGCGATCGCCCAGGATGAAGCCGACGCGCTCAAGGATGCCCGCACCGAGGCGAATCGGCAGAGTGAGGAAAGCTTTCAAGAGGATTCACGCCAACGCCAGGAAACCTTCGACCAAGGCCGCGAGCAACGCGCCGAAGCCTTGGAAGAGCGGCTCAACACGATTAGAGAGCAGGGACAGGCTGACGTTGATGCCCTGAAGGAGCGCGGCCAGAAAGCACTGCAGGATGACCAAAAGTCATTTGAGAAAAGTCAGCAGGCCGACGCCAAAGCCTTTCAGGAGAGCCAGCAGCAAGCGGCCAAGGCGTTTCAGAAGGCCCTCGATGATGAGCGCGATCGCGAATCGGGTCGTATTGATGCGGCGGCTTCAGAAGCTGAGTTCCAAACCTCGCTACGGCTAGCTGATTCACCCGAAGAACGTCAGCGCCTGATTGAGGAACGGAAACAGGCCGAAGAACGCGCCAAAATCCTAGCTGAGGAACAAACGAAGGCCCTGGCCACCACTCAGGAGCCGGAAGAGCTCACGCCCATTGAAGAGGCCCGCGCAGCTCTCGAAGAACGCATCGCTGCGCAGCAAGAGGAATTTCAGGCCAATCAACAAGCCCAAGCCGAAGCGTTTGAGGCCGCTCAACAGGCCGACAAAGAAGCGTTTGAAGAAGATCTTGCCGCCCGCCGCAAGGCGCTAGAAACTGAGATTGCCGAGCTGCAAAAGGCCAACGAAGCGGAGCTAGAGACCATTCGCAAAACCGCTGCAGAGCAGGAACGCACGCTGCAGAAACAGTTTGAGGAAAACGAGCGCCAGTTAGAGGCCCAATTCAAGGAGAATCAGCGCACACTCGATAAACAGAACGCTGAGGAAATCAAACGTATTCTCGAAAGCGCGGAAACCCCCGCGATTGCTGGCAGCCTGCGCTCTGGCGGCCCTGTCGAGCGCGGCAAGTTGTACCAAGTGCATAAAGACGAAATCTTTGTCCCCAATCAGGCGGGCACGATTCTAAGTCAACGCGCCAGCCGCGCAGTTGTTCGTGAGAGCCTAAGCGGTCGCCAAGTGGCCCAGATTGAGCGGCAAATCACGCCCGCCCAAATTGCGGGTGTGGGTATTCCCAGTGTTGACAATCGCGGTGTTGAAGCCCGCCTTGATAAAGTTGTCCGTGGGCTCAAGCGCATCGAGCGCCAGGGCCGTTCGACCCCCGGCGCACCGCAATCCTTTGACCCAACCCCTGATCCTGGCCGTGCTGCTCTCAGGAAGCATATGGCGGCTACCGGCAGCAGGGTGAGGAGGTCACGTCTATGAGCGAAGGTCAAATCCGTATTGGCATTCCTGGCGCTGGGCCTGCCGACTTTGCGGCCAGCCCGATTCCTGGTGTAACTCTAGATGACTGGGACTCTGACGATGGCATTCCAGTGCGCGAGCCCATCGGCTACAAAGTCATTGGTACCCGTAGCAACAATGGTGTAGGCGGCATTACCGGCCCAGCCCATGAGGTGCTGTACGGCTGGCAGATAAGCTGTTTTGCCGATATCCATCAGACTATTCAATTCCACTCGCTCGCCCAATGGCAAAAAGCTGAGCAGGATGCACAACGCTTGGGGGCACTCCGGTTCATCGAAGAGACTGATTATTTAGACGCCCAGCCCAGCCCCCATCAAAAGTCCCTTTTAGCCGCCCTTAACCCCAGTTGGAACGCGGGTTATGAGTATGGCTATGGCGTGTTTCCAGTGCAGCTCATACTTTCGTCAGGATGGCGGCGACCCGTTGGCCAGTTCAGTGATGGAACACCCGCCTACCGCCTAAACTTTGCGATCGAGGAAATCTGATGGGCATTAACCTCAGTGGTCGCAAACTCAGGGTGCTGATCGGTTCTGATAGTCAGGATTGGAGCCCGTGCGCCGGGCGCTTTGTACCAGGGCGCGAGAGCTTAGGCCAAGATGGCACGCTGGCCAACACTGCGACCCTGAATATCCTTAAAAATCATTTCAACCCTGAGAGCATCGATCCCGATGTCAACCCCGCCCGGTGGCGACCGGGTCAACTCGTCAAAGTACAAGTCACCAACAGCTCAGGGGCATTTGTCGATCACCCCCTCGGCCATCTATATGTATTGACGGAACCTGCCTACGATGATGAGGCTGAAATCCTGCCATTAGATCTGGGTGATTGGTTGGCCTGGGGCGACACCACAGAACCCGCCGATGACGTCAGCGCGATTATACTAGGCACCGCTGAGGATACCTCAGTGATTGCCCAGCGCTACCTCGAAGCCGCTGACATTCCTGCCGCCAGCATCAACCTCGGTGGCCCTTGGGGATATTCCGTGGCGCTGCCAGTCACCAAACCCAGTGGCAGCTATGTGCAAAAGGCTGGTGAGCTGGCCTATGCCAGTGATTTTCGAGTGCTCTATCAGGACAAGGCGGGCATCGTTCGCGCTCATCAGGCCACCACCACAGCAAAAGCGACACCTGATCTGACCCTCGACTTAAATACCGAAAACCTTCGCTTTGACCGCCTGAGCGACCCGCAAGAACCATTTGAAGTGATTCGGGTCGTGGGCGTTGGCGAAACCCTTAGTCAGCCACTCAACCCCAGGACTCAGACAATCCCAGCAGACGGCAGTGAAACCTTCATTTACGAAGCCTTTGACCTCGATCCAGATGTCCGTGTCGGCCCTAACGGCTCTATTACGCCGCTCAATTCTGGTGAATTCGTGAGTCGCACTAACCGCCTGAGATTCAGGCAGGCGAAATCTCAGGTAGTCGAAGGCTCAACTGATGACACTTTTATCGTTGTGGATGACACCTGGGAGATTCGGTATTACGAAAACATCAACAACGGCCCGCCCTACCGGCTGCACAGCATCTTCAAATACACCGAAAAGGCCCGCAGTGCCTTCGATTCCAGCAGCCCCAATGCTGACACGACTCGCCGCGTTCAGGAGCTGGGTGTACGTCACAACTATGACGCCGATGGCCGCCCATCCAGCATCACTGAAGAAGAGTTTGCCATTGAGCTAATCCATGATCCTCAGGGCAGTGACGTCACCCGGCGCGAGGTGCGCAACCTCGAAACCCTTTGGATTAAAGAAGGGGACGGGCTCTATGCCTATCGCTCAAGCCAGAAAGATGCCCGCATTACCTTCGATAAAAATGCAGGGCTTTCTGGCGGCAATAAATGGCAGTTCGTTCAAAACAAGCAGCCTGATATCCGGCCCGCGCTGGCCAAAGGACAGAATGAGCCGCCTCCAGTTGACGAATGGGAAGGGCCATATCTAATAAACTCATCAACCTACGAAGGCGAGGTTACCTGGCAGCATCGAGGCGGCCCCACTGGCCGCAATCGCACTCGCCCCCCGTTTCAGTTACCTCAGGGCTTGGGTTTTTCCAACGCCCAGTGCATCGCGATCGCCACGATTCACCGCGATCTACTGGCAGGTCGCAAACGAGGGCAACTCATTCAAATCGCGCTGAGCGATGCCTTACTCGCCCTCGATGTGCCATTGATTCAAATCGCGGTCACCTGTCTCGATGGATGGGTGAGAACGTATCTGCTCGATACCCAAGCGTTTGAGCATCAACGCGATCGGGTCTTTTGCGAAGGCGCTGGCATCTTGATTCAGGAGGTGGCCCCCTAATGGCAAGCCTATCAACCCGCACCTATATCGATGGCCAGGTTTTTGAGGCGTTACAGGGCAGTGACGGCTCCGTGACTGAGCGCGTGCTCGAAGCCAATTTGAACCGCCTTGAAAGGCAGTCAGAAGCCGCTTCAAGAGAGCCTTTATTCCAATGGGCGGGCGACGGCCGAATCAAGCAGGTCGGCGGCAATAACCCTTACCGACCTGCCGGGTTACAGTTCAACTCTGGCCTGGGCAACGGTGACCCGGTGACGGTTAGCAAGGGACTGGTTAGCGCCACGCCCAGCGCTGGCAATACAATCGAGCTGCAAAGCCAGATCAAAGCGCAGACGGATAATCTAGCCCGTGTTGCGAAAAGCCTTAATGGTCAGGTGGGCAGCGGCGATCCGAATGCCGAGACCGAGGGGATTAAAAACGTCCTGCCGCGATATCCCAATGACACCTATTACGACGAAGCGAGCGGTACGTTATTTATCTGGGATTCTGATCAGGAGAGTGACCCAACCGATCCGCGCTGGGTACCGCGCTATCAGCTCTTTCAGGGCTTCACGGGCAATCCGAATGATCAGAGTGGCGCGGCTGTACCCGTGTATCTGGATGGGGCGATCGCGGTCAACGCAGCTGGCACTAAGTTCACCGGCGAAACGACCAACGGCACATGGCAAGGGCAGTTAGACGATCTGCCCGGCTATATTCCTGAGGTAGAAAACAAAACATATCCATTGGGTGCGGCCAGCTCCTATGCTGTGAAGATTTTGGGCGTGACGCAAACCGGCACTTCAACAGCAACCCTGGCAACTAGCCCCGCGATCGGTAGCACAGTAGCAGCGGGCGGCACCATCGGCCTGGTCGTCACGAATGCCGATGGTGCCGATCTCGCTTTCACCGTTCAACGGGAGCGAGTCTGATGAGTGCATGGCTTTTCTTTCCTAAGCAATCTACTGCCGTTGCTTCTGCCGCCCTCTACTGGCTGCAATCTCCCACTCTTGCCGATTCAGTGGATCTCTGGCTGCAAAATGATGGCCAGCGCCAGGTGATAGCCACTATCCCTAAGCGTGCTGCCATCTCTATTTCAGGGTCAGAAGGCGGCGGCAATCGCTCCATCATCGGGCATCTGAATATCAGACGGAGTTCAACAATTGCTGACGGGGAATCCGTAGACGATACCCGCACTGCATACAGTCGCACTCAAGAGGTGCAATCCAATTACACGCTAGAAGTCGCGGGCGATGTTGATAGGCCCCCTCCAGGCAACAGTAGACACGTTGCTTCTCTATTTATTGACGGGGGAAGAGTTGAGCTGATCAGCAGGAACCAAGCAGGCGCTCAATTTGACACTGGCATTTTGGTGGTCGCGGGCTCTTCGCCCGCATTAATCGATGTTTTCAGTAGCGCAAGCGCTTACTTTTCCGCGTCCTTCTGGGCTGATAATGTACAACTGCAGGTGGATGATTCTGACGCCAGCGGCTCAGCTTCAATCAGTAGTGTGTCTAACATGGTGCGGGTCGGCTATCTGATTAAGACCGCCAATGATTGCGTTTTTGCGCTGAAGCATAGCCAAGCAAGCAGTAACAGTCCATTCCCGCTTGAGTCTAATGGGGTCCCCCCTGCCTACGAAGAAATTGTTTATGGAGTACCTGCCAACGTCCAGCAAGTCCAGCGCCCTAGCTTTCCAACCCAGGAGACCTCTGACGGTCTTTATTCAGACTTGAATTACTCGGCGTTTCCCTTTAACCTCCATCGCAACTTTCTGCCGGATGGGCGCACAATCACGCTGTTTGACCCAAGTCCATTGCTGGGGGGCTCCGGCCAAGCCTCGGTCAACATCAGTATCTCAGAACCGGGTCAACCCACTGAGAGTCGAGCTGTCGATGTTGACGTACTTCCGGCTGACGCCAACATTCTTCACGTCTCAGTCTTTGCCACTTAAATCAATACTTGACGAACTGTCACACTGTTATCGCGCGATATTGGATCTAAAATCGCGCGATTCTGGATCTAAAATCGCTTGAGACGCGACACTTTGGCCGTTGGCCTATGCCTGCATGGCGATCGCTGATGGCCACGGTCAAAAAGTACCTGCTTGGCCTTTTGTGGCCGGTTCGTTTGGGCTGGGGGCGTTTTTGCTCTTGCCCTATCTGATTCTGCGCCAGCCGAACCCCACATTTGCCCCGCCGCTGCCAAGGATGATCAAACTTTTAGACTCGCGCTGGTTGGGCCTCAGTTCACTGGCGGGGGCTCTCGTGCTGATGGGATACGGCATCTATGCGGGCGACTGGGCTGACTTTGTTGACCAGTGGCAGAGCAGCCGCTTTATTCACGTGATGAGCCTCGATTTTTGCCTCCTGTGGCTGCTGACACCGAGCTTGCTGGGAGACGATATGGCGCGTCGCGGCTTGAAAAATTCTCGGGTATTTTGGTTAGTGAATGCCGTGCCGCTGGTGGGGCTGACGGCCTATCTCACCTTTCGGCCCCAGCTCAATGCTGACGAGTAGAGTGCGGTGCCAATATTTCAACTATTAGCAATGGCTTGGGCTGAAGGTTCACGGTTTAAGGTCTACGGTGGGTAACCGCCTAAGAATAGGAAGATTGCAGCCAGGCTCTACTAGCTCAAGACTCTACGCTGCAATGACATCCTCAGCACAGAGACCCTTTTTTAGGGTTGGCAGTGCCCAGTTCCGATGATGGAGACACGATTTGCGCAATTCTCTAGGGGAGCTGCTAGCGAATCTCTTTACCCATCGCAATGCGATAGGGAACTGCAGGGCGATCGCGCGTAGGGTGTTCTGACCAGAAACTTGCCAGCTCACAGCTGAACGGCGTTGGCAAGGGCTCAGAGTCGATCAATGGCTATAAAGAGGAACCGCCCAGAAAAAATCTGGGCGGAGTGTGGTGTGAGGAGTGAACGGAAACTTTCGTCTCCGATACACCTTATTGTAGTTGTGACAGTTGTCATTCCGCCACTGGTACCCTTGTCAAAGTTAATGTTTCTTTGGCTAAAGATAAAACTCTCTAAGGCTGT
>ERZ1740058.486-NODE-486-length-30001-cov-6.002271_pt1 | contig 30001 bp, 24 predicted proteins | sample MGYA00581745_ERZ1740058 | MGnify/ENA primary metagenome ERZ1740058 (study PRJEB43018, sample SAMN04849742) | marine metagenome | isolation source: floating plastic debris | place: Pacific Ocean | collected 2008-08-30 | study: EMG produced TPA metagenomics assembly... | reverse complement strand
GGGGGTTATCATGTACCTCCGCATGGGATGGGTAGTAGGCAACGCCGGGCTGCTTGGCGCCTGGATGATCATCGTCTTCTCCTTCACCATCACTACGTTTACGGCGCTTTCCATGTCGGCCATCACCACCAACATTCGTATTGGGGCGGGTGGTGCCTACGCTATCATTTCGCAATCGTTGGGATTAGAGGTAGGTGGAAGCCTGGGCATACCGAGGTATATCTCCCAGGGTCTGGCCGTTACCATGTATATTTTTGGTTTTAGAGAAGGGTGGCTGGGTATCTTCCCCGATCACAGTCCTTTCTTAGTAGATCTGGTCGCTTTTGCTGCGCTGATGACTATCGCCTATATCAGTGCCGATCTGGCCATTAAAACCCAGTACGTGATCATGGTTATTATAATTCTGTCGCTGGTTTCCATTGGAATAGCAGCCTACCGGGGGTCAATGATATTTCCAGTAGAGAACGTACTGAAGTGGGGTAGTTTCCGGGGATCGCCGGAGAACAACTTTAGCGGCAGCAGTTTTTGGGTAGTCTTTGCGGTATTCTTTCCGGCCTCTACCGGGATTATGGCCGGAGCTAATATGTCGGGCGAACTTAAAAGTCCGAAGAAGAGCATCCCGGTCGGAACGCTGTGGGCTATTGGGGTTAGCTTTGTGATTTATCTAGCCTTAGCCTACTGGCTGGCCCGGTCGGCTACCGAAGAGGAGCTCACTTCGAACTATAACATCGCTATCGATAAAGCTTTTATTGGTCCGCTGGTGATAGCCGGAATCTTAGGGGCTACCTTCTCATCGGCCCTGGCATCCATTGTCGGCTCTTCCCGCATTCTGTACGCCATGGGCGACCATAAAGTACTACCCTACTCTGAGTTTCTGGCTGGGCAAAGCGTTGGCGGTCAACCCCGTAATGCTATGATCGTCACCGGAATCATGATTTTCCTGACGCTGTTACTTCGCGATTTGAATGCCGTAGCACCTTTGGTTACCCTATTTTTTCTCATCACCTACGCTATGATTAACGTGGTGGTAATCATTGAACAAAACCTGGGATTGATCAGCTACCGACCGTTGTTTAAAGTAAATAAGTGGATACCCTGGTTGGGGCTGATTACCTCCGTTATCGCCATGTTTATTATCAACCCCACGGTAAGTCTCGCATCGGTATCTATCGTCTTTCTGGTGTACCTATTCCTGTCTAGGCAGCGTCTGGAGACTCCCTTCGAGGATGTACGCTCAGGGCTGTTTGTGGCTTTTGCCGAATGGGCCGCCAAGCACACCTGGGATATGAAAAGGATGCAGCAGCGCGCCTGGAAGCCCAAACTGATGGTGCCCCTACGAGACGCGAACTACGTACGAGGTCACTTTCAGTTTTTGAAAAACATTGCCCGACCTAAAGGATCTATCCGGCTTTTGGGTATTAACCCCGCTAGTGAGAACAGACGGTTCGACGAGAGTATATCTTCTCTTTCCGAATCTTTCCGTAGTGAAGGAGTCTTTTCGTCGTGGACGGTAATTCACAGTAACGATTTTGTGCAGGCGGTTAATCTTAGTAATCAGGCTTTACGAGGAGCATTCTTTCGGCCCAATATTGTTTTTCTTAGCCTCCAGCAGCATAACGACCACGAAGCGGAGCTTCGTCCGGTGATTAAGGAGTGCATCCGGTTGGAAATAGGAGTACTACTATTATCTTCTCATCCGACTGCCCAGCTAGGTAAAAGAAGTGTTATCAACGTATGGGTGAGCGAGCGAGCCGGTAACTGGAGTTTGGGCTGGCGCATAGGAAGCCTGGACTTATCGGCTCTAATTGCCTATAAACTAAAAATGAATTGGAACGCCGATCTACGCCTGCTGATGGTGACCAAAGACCCGGAGGAAGAAGAAAACGCTAAAGAATTTTTGCAAACCTTAGTTAATCTCGCCCGGCTGCCCCGCACTAAGACGAAGGTATTCATTGGTGATTTCAGACAAATCATAGAGAAGGCACCGTTGGCTGATTTGAATGTATTCGGCATGGGCGACGAACCCGATTTTGATTTTTTTGAAAAGATGACCATTCAGACCCAAAGCACCTGCCTGTTCGTAAAAAACTCTGGTCACGAAAGTATCCTGGCTTAGCGTATTTAAGCAAGTCACTTGTCTGATGCTAATAGTAAGCATTAAATCCGGGCGGCCATCAGCAGGTGCAGGTCGCGGAAGAGAAGCTTAAATTTTCAGGTAAGTCAGGAAACAATGTGGGTGATTCTCACTAAAATCTATCAATCATTCAGCAAAAAGCAGCAATCACCAGGCAAAAGAGTTGCGTTTGACTATTTTTGATTAATTTTTAAGTCTAAAAGAGTCACGATTGCGTCTTTTTGTCTCTTAGTTAAAGCTTTTTGTGTTTCAATTCAAGAAATTTGCTTCTCGCAAGTTGATTAAAACTTCAATCAGTGTAGTACTTGCTCGTAGATATCCATCCATACCTAGAATAGAAAATAAACTCGTTGATGATCTATATAGAGACCTAAATTAAGATTATATTAAACTGCTTAAAGTAAAAGAAAATAAGTGGTGACTCTACACCTAAACCATAGTCATCTAACCTTCTCAATTTATGTCCCTAGAAATAGCCTTAGAGAAAATTAAGTTTGCTAGAGAGAATAATGATACGATACTTGATTTATCAAACCTGGAATTAGAGAAGCTTCCTTCAGAAATTTCTGAGCTTACTCAACTCACTTATCTTTTTTTAAATAATAACCAACTTACCGAAATAGATGCACTGAAACCACTTTGTTGGTTAAAAGTGATAAGCTTAGAAAATAATCAAATAACAATTATTCCTGACTTTTTGATTAAGCTCAATGTTCCTATTCAATGGAAAAACCGAATATGGCCAATCTTTTCAGAGCTAAATTCGGCTAAAAATATAGCTTTAGCTATAAATCTCATTCTGGATAGAAACCAAGACCAAGCCTTATACCTAATAGACCAAGCCTTAGATCAAGTTCTAGATCTAATGGCTTTAGACCTGCACGGAAATCTTGAACTTAGCATTAACCTTGACTGGGCCAGAGGTCTAGTCCAAGACCTAGCTCTAGCACAAGTCCTAGTCCGAGATCAATACCAGTACTTAGTCCCACTCCTATACTTAAACCGAGCCAGAGACCGAGCTAGAGACTTATACCAAAACCTTAACCCTGACCGATACCTAGCTCCAGTTCGAGACCCTGACCGATACCTAGCTATGACCATCATGGATCAAGTCCTAGGCGAATTTTTAGTTAGGGAACAATACCTTAATCAGGCCTTAATGAGCCATAGCCGAGTCAGAAATCTCGCTCAAGTCCGGAACCTGGCCCTAGCTCAGGCTAGAGGTCTATTAAGACGAGCTAGAAAACTTGAAATAATGGATCAAGCCCAAGACCGGGCCCTAGTCCTATTCGACCAAGTTCTAATGAGCCGAGACCAAGTCCGCCCTCTATACCTAGACCTAACCAGAGAACAAGACCGAAATCAAGCCAGAAACCAAGACTTATACCGAGACCGAGTCCGAGACCTATACCGAGACAGAGCTAGAAATCTTGACCGAGACCTAAATTCAATAATAAACCATGCAGAATACTATGGGATGTATGTAACTGCTAATCCACTTGAAGTACCACCACCCGAAGTTTTGCGACATGGCAGCGATGCTGTAAAAGCTTTTATGAGGGATTTTATAGAAAAAGAATTTCTCAATGAAGTAAAGGTAATATTGGTGGGTGAGGGAGCATCGGGAAAAACCAGCTTGGTTAAACGAATACTGAGCAAGCCGTTTGACGAAAAGGAGCCTCAAACGCATGGTATTAAGATTGTAAAACATCAGTCTAAGTATCAGAAGCAAGACTTATTTGTCAATTTCTGGGATTTTGGCGGACAGGAGATTATGCACGCTACCCATCAGTTTTTTTTAACTAAACGGTGCTTATACGTACTGGTACTGGATAGCCGCAAAGATGAAAGAGCTGAGTACTGGCTTAACTATATCCAAAGCTTTGGAGGAGATGCACCGGTCATCGTGGTAATGAATAAAAATGATCAGAACCCATCATTTGATGTCAACCGAAAATTTCTGTCAAAAAAATATAGCAATATTCAAGACTATTATAAAGTGTCTTGCTTGACCAATAAAGGGGTTAATTCACTAAGAAAAGATCTGCTAAATCATCTTTGGAATTTGGAACTACGGAACACCGCTTTCCCTAAAGGATGGTTGAAAGTAAAGGAACATATGGAAGCAATGTCTGAGGATTATATTGGATATTCTGAATACCAATCTATTTGTAAAGAAAATCATGTCCATAACGAGGCATCCCAAAAAGTTTTATTAGAGCTCCTCAACGATACAGGAGTAGTACTGAATTACGAAAAACTGAGATTATACGATACCCAGGTATTGAATCCTCTCTGGTTAACTAATGCGGTTTACCGGATTGTTAACTCTCCCATTCTTGCCAAATCCAGTGGTAGATTTAATATTATTGACTTAGATGCGATCATTAATGACGAGCGGTACCAGAAGGAAAACCCCGAACACTGGGCAAACATCTTCAAGTTTTGGAAACCTGAACAAAAGTTGACCAAATTTCCTGAAGATAAGTTTTTATTCATCGTAGCCATGATGAAACAGTTTGAGCTGCTATTTCAAATCGATGAGTATCATTATCTAATACCTGGTCTACTTCCTGATGAAGAGAATAGTTATAAGTTTGACCTGAGCGATCTAACTTTGTCCTTTATTGTTGAATACCACGATTTTTTACCTACATCCATCATTCCCCGACTGATGGTGAAACTCAGCAAGTATATTCACAATAATCAGATGTGGAAAACAGGAATGGTACTAGAGGAAAAACTGCTTTTTCACAGTATTGCCAATATCGTACTGGATAAAGAGAGCAAACAGATCAATATCGAGATACAAGGAAAACGAAGTCGGGATTTCCTGACGGTCATACGGGAAACCATTAAAGAAATCAACTCCAGTTACCAGGATTTGGATGTTACCGAATGGATACCCTTACCGGAGTTATTCAAAGGCGAACAACTTTTGGTTGATTACCAAGAGTTACTAGGCTATGAGGTGGCTAAACAAGAGGTGTACTTCTCAGGCAAGCTACGCAAAGCATTTCCGGTAGCTGATTTGTTAAACGGTATTGAGAAACCAGAAACCCGTAAAGTACTTAAATCTTGTCATATCTTCGTTTCTTATTCTCATAAGGATGACGATTATAAAGAGAAGCTTTTAGAACATTTAATGCCACTAGTACGCCTCAATAAGGCTTCAGTGTGGGATGATACCAGCATTGATGCCGGGGAAGAATGGCGGGAAGAAATTTTCAGTAATCTGAACAAGGCTGATGTTGTTTTATGTCTGATTAGCAGTGGTTTTATTGCTTCTGACTTCTGCTACACCAAAGAATTAAAACATGCTTTAGAAGCTCATAACAACGGAGTCAAAACAGTTATTCCTATCAGAATCAGAGAAGTAAATTGGAGCGAATTACCAATTTCTGAAATCCAGGGCTTACCTGGAAAGTGGATGAGTAAAATTGATGATGATAAAAGTTGGACAGAGGTATCCAAAGGTATCGAGAAAGCAATAAACAGGATCACAAGGAATTAGCCTTTTAATTGACTTCTTAGAGTCTACTGCTTCTACTAGAACTAAATCCGAGCGGCCATCAATAAATGCAAGTCGCGGAAGCGGAGGTTGAATTTTTTGCCGATGGCGGCATTGGTGAGGCTACCGCGGTAGGTGTACACTCCCTTCATAAACCAACGGTGGGTGTAAATCATATCGTCTACTCCCCCGGCATCGCTAATCTGAATCAGAATGGGGGTAAAGATATTGCTAAAGGCGGTGGTAGCCGTGCGGGCCACCCGCGAAGCAATGTTGGGCACGCAGTAGTGAATCACATTGTACTTACGGAAGACTGGGTTTTTGAGTGTAGTAATTTCCGAGGTTTCAATACAGCCGCCTTGGTCGATGCTTACATCCACAATCACTGATTCGGCCTTCATGTTGGCTACCATTTCCTCGGTTACCACCATGCGGTTGGTTCCCTTTTCTGCTCGTATAGCCCCAATCACCACATCGGCCTCTTCCAGCGCGGTACTAAGGGTAGTAACGTCCATCGTAGAAGTGTAAATTTGCTGACCCAGGGCGTGTTTAATGCGGCGCAGCTTATACAGTTGATTATCAAAGACTTTCACCTGCGCTCCCAGGCCAATAGCGGCTCTGGCGGCGTATTCGCCTACCGTACCCGCTCCTAAGATAACCACTCGGGTGGGCGGCACGCCCGTAATGCCCCCCAGCACCACACCTTTGCCGTTGGTGCTACTGCTCAGGTAGTGAGCGGCAATGTTCATGACGGTGCTGCCAGCAATCTCGCTCATGGCCCGCACTACCGGCATACCTCCTACTTTATCTTCCATAAACTCAAAGGCTACTCCGGTAATCTTCTTTTTGTTCAGCGCGTGAATAAACTCTGGAGTCTGGTTACCCATTTGTAGGGCTGAGATCAGCGTAGAGCCGTTGGGGATATGCTCAATTTCTTCTAGCGTAGGTGGCTCTACCTTCAGTACAATCTGGGCTTCAAACGCTTCTTTGGCCGAATACACAATCTTGGCCCCAGCTTCGCTGTATTCGTTGTCGGTAAATTTAGCCGATAACCCGGCTTCGGCTTCTATCATCACCCGGTGGCCCGCACTACTGATTACTCCTACGGATGAAGGAGTGAGCATCAGGCGTCTTTCCTGGAGCGATATTTCGTTGGGGATTCCGATCTGCAGCGGCTTGTTACCTCCCTTTACCTTCAGCAGTTGTTCCTTCGGATATAGCACCTGCTCCTGAGCAAGTTCTTTAATCTCCGATGAGGTTGTGGTGGGCGATTCAGCTAAAGTTTCCGATTTCGTTGGGTCATTCATGTTTTGATGCGTAAAAAGTCCGGCTTTCGTCCGGAAGCACTTCCAAACGGAGCTGTACGTACTGATCCGGAAGTAAATTACGGATTTTTTCAGGCCATTCCATAAGGCAGATGTTCCCCGAGGTCAAATATTCGTCTAAACCAATATCCAAAGCTTCGGTTTCATCTTCCAGCCGGTAAAAATCAAAGTGGTAAATCGGCTGATCGTCACCTCCCAAATACTCATTCACGATAGAAAAGGTGGGACTACTCACCCGATCTTCTACGCCCCACTGTTCGGCCAGGGCCTGAATAAAAGTGGTTTTTCCGGCCCCTAAATCGCCGCGGAACAGCCAGATGGTGTGCGGCTGCGCCCAGTCAATCAGTTCTTTAGCTACGCTCGGCAAATCTTCCTCTCCTACCGATTTTACAACCCATTCTTCCTTAGGCATTCTTAGGCGACAGCGTGACCAACGGTACGATCATTTCTTCCAGCGAAACGCCCCCGTGCTGAAAGGTATCGCGGTAGTAATTCACGTAGTAGTTGTAGTTATTCGGATACGCGAAGAAAAAATCCTGCGTCGCAAAGGCATAGGTGGTGGATACGTTCAAGCGGGGTAAAAACAGCTCCTCCGGCTTACGTACTGCGAATACTTTATTGCTATCGAAATTCAGGTTCTTACCCTGCTTGTAGCGTAGGTTGGTATTGGTGTTACGGTCGCCGATAATCTTCACCGGACGCTTCACTCGGATGGTACCGTGGTCGGTAGCCACAATCACCTTAATCGGCTCGCGGGCAAGGCGCTTAAATAAGTCTAGCAGCGGCGAGTGCAGAAACCACGATTTGGTGATAGAGCGATAAGCCGACTCATCGGGAGCCAATTCGCGGATCATTTCCATATCGGTACGGGCGTGGGAGAGCATATCCACAAAGTTATAGACCACCACGTTCAGGTCATTATTTAGTAAATTGGTCACATTATCCATTAGCTGCTTACCCTGCTCAGTACGAATAATCTTGTGATAGCTACTCTTAATATCGAGCCGGTTCTTTTTGAGCTGCCGCTTCAGAAACTCAAACTCGTGGTTGTTCTTTCCTTCCTCCTGATCATCGCCCACCCAAATATCCGAGTGGTACTTGGCCATATCGGAGGGTAGCATCCCCGAAAAAATTGCGTTCCGAGAGAAAGCTGTAGTAGTGGGCAGAATAGAATAAAAGGCGGATTCTTCTTCTACCGTATAGTAATCGGCAATAATCGGCTCAATTACCTTCCACTGATCAAAGCGGAGGTTATCAATCAGAATAAAGAATACTGGCTGCTCTTTTAGTTGGGGAAATATCCGCTTCACCATCAACTCGTGCGACAGCAAAGGTTTATCCACTCCGACCTCATTCAGCCAGGAGTAATACTCGTCACTAATGAAGCGGGCAAAGTTGGAGTTGGCTTCGTCTTTCTGGTTATCCAGCACTTCTGACATGCTCCGTTCTTCGGTATTGTTAATCTCCAACTCCCAGAAGATGAGCTTTTTATAAATTTCTACCCACTCTTCGTGGCCAATATTATCACTGTAAGCCATGCTGAGGTTCCGGAAATCCTGCTGATAGCTCATATTGGTTTTTTCCGTAACCAACCTTCGGTTGTCCAGAATCTTTTTGATAGAAAGAAGAATTTGGTTGGGGTTGAGGGGCTTAATCAGGTAGTCACTAATTTTGGCGCCAATGGCCTGCTCCATAATCATTTCCTCTTCACTCTTGGTAATCATCACCACCGGAATATTGGGCTTAGAGGATTTAATATAATCCAGCGTTTCCAGTCCGGTCATACCCGGCATATTTTCATCCAGGAAGATCAGATCGAACACCTGGGTTTCTACTTGTTCAATGGCATCGGCGCCGCTATTGACGGTTACCATCTCGTAGCCTTTCTTCTCCAGAAAGAGTGTATGCGGCTTTAAAAGATCAATCTCATCGTCGGCCCAAAGAATTCGGTATTTTTGCATAAGTCGTCTCAGGTTAAAAAAAACTAAGTGTGTGTGCGTGGGTTATTTAAAGAGTGTTTGAGTTCTGAGCTTTAGCACAGTCATATAAATTAACTAAACGTTGAACAAAAGAAAAGTTTTCAATGATCCGGTATACGGATTTATCAATATCCCTAGCGAACTCATCTTTGATATTATTGAGCACCCCTACGTACAGCGGTTGCGGCGTATTCGGCAACTGGGATTAACCGATTTAGTATACCCAGGGGCACTACATACCCGCTTTCACCACGCACTGGGCGCCATGCACTTAATGCAAAACACAGTAGATAGCCTACGGAATAAAGGGCAAGATATTTCCGACGACGAATGTGAGGCGCTGCTGATCGCTATTCTGCTGCACGATGTGGGCCACGCTCCCTTCTCCCATGCTTTGGAATATACGCTGCTAAACGTAAGCCACGAAGAAATGTCGCGGCTGCTTATGAAACGACTGGAGCAGGAGCTAGGAGGCAATCTTGGTTTAGCTTACCGAATTTTTACCGACCAGTACGAACGGCGGTTTTTTCACCAACTGGTTTCCAGCCAATTGGATATTGACCGGTTGGATTACCTGAAACGGGATTGTTTTTACACCGGAGTATCGGAAGGAGAGATTGGGGCCGACCGTATTATCAAGATGCTGGATATACGCAACGATCAGGTAGTGGTGGAGGAAAAAGGAATATACAGCATAGAAAACTTTCTGACTGCTCGCCGGCTTATGTACTGGCAGGTTTACCTGCACAAGGCTAGCGTAAGTGCCGAAAAAATGCTAGTGTCCATCATCCGACGGGCTCAGCATCTGCTGGCACAAGGAGTACCCGTACCGGCCTCTCCTTGCTTGTCATTGTTCCTGGAAAGGAAAATAACCCTGCCCAATATTGAGCAAAATACCGACTATCTGGAACACTACACCGAGCTAGACGACAACGATGTCTGGTGCGCCATTAAGGGCTGGCAAAAGCATTCTGACCGGGTGCTAGCTACGCTTAGCCAGATGCTATTGCAGCGTAAATTATTCCGGATTAAACTATTTAATCAGCCGCTGAAGACAGAGTCCATTACGTACCTAAAGCAAGAGGTACAGCAAGAAATGAAACTTAACTCAGATGAAATATCCTATTTTTTATACTACGGAGAAATAAGCAATGCCGCCTATGTAGTTGAGGATCAAAAAATAAGTATTCTGACCAAAGAGGGCAAGATTTTTGACGTAGTTCAGGCATCCGAACTACCTCATATCAAGGCTATGAGTCAGATCGTTAAAAAGTATTATGTTTGCTGGCCTAAATCGCTAGCGATGCATTCAGTAAGCAGCCTTTTTTGCTAAATAAACGTTTAAACGTTCATGATAGAATTTAGCGCCGACTACATTGCCCAGTTGCTCGACGGTGAGGTGCAGGGTGATGGTGCTACTAAAATTAGTAAGTTAGGAAAGATTGACGACGCCGAGCCAGGAGCGATCGCTTTTCTTTCCAATCCTAAGTACGAACCAGCCATTTACAGCACCAGCGCCAGTGCGGTGCTGGTCGAGAAAGATTTTCAACCGCGACAGTCAATTCGAACTACGCTTATCCGAGTGGATGATCCCTATTCCGGATTTACTGCCTTGCTGGAAGAATACCATAAACTTACCAACCACAATAAAGCAGGGGTTGAGGAGCCGGCCTTTATTCATGAATCGGCTACGACAGGTGAGAATCTTTACCGAGGAGCTTTCTCCTACGTAGGGGCTAACTGCCAGATCGGGAAGGGAGTAAAAATTTACCCTCAGGCTTATATTGGCGACGGGGTAACTATCAGCGACTACACCGTAATCCACAGCGGAGTTAAAATTTACGCTGGCACCATAATTGGCTCCCACTGCGTAATTCACGCTGGCGCAGTTATTGGCAGCGATGGTTTTGGGTTCGCCCCTCAATCCGACGGCAGTTATAAAACTATTCCTCAATTAGGTAATGTAGTGATTGGTCACCATGTGAGCATAGGGGCTAACACTACCATTGATTGTGCTACGCTTGGCTCTACTCTAATCAAAGACGGGGTAAAACTTGACAATCTTATTCAGATCGCTCATAATGCGGAAAACGTTGAAAAAACGGAGATCGCCGCTCAAACCGGCATATACGGCTCTAACAAAGAAGGCAAGAACTGTGTCTTGGCCGGGCAAGTAGGTATTGTTGGACATATATCTGTGGGTGATAAAGTTACCATAGGTGCTCAGGCAGGAGTAGGCAAATCGATTGCATCCAATGAAATATTGCTCGGCAGCCCAGCTTTTGATATTAGAAAGTATAAGCGGGCTTACGCCGCTTTTAAGAACCTGCCTGACTTAGTGCGGCGCATTAACGAACTAGAAAAAAAATACTAACTTTGCCGTTTATTAAGCGAGCCAAAGTCAATGATGAACATTAAACAGCACACTATACAAAAGTCGGTAACCGTATCGGGAGTAGGATTACACACTGGCGTTCCGGCTAACATGACCTTCTTACCCGCCAAGCCTAACCACGGAATCAAGTTTCAGCGTACCGACATGGAAGGAGAGCCAACAGTAGATGCGGACGTCGATAACGTAGTTGATCTCTCCCGAGGAACGACTATCGAACAGAGCGGCGCCCGGATTAATACGGTAGAGCACACCTTATCCGCATTGGTAGGCATGGAAATTGACAATGTACTGATCCAGCTCGACGGGCCGGAGCCACCTATTATGGATGGAAGTGCCAAGCCCTACATTGATGCCCTAATGAAAGCCGGTACGGAAGAGCAGAGCGCGCTGCGCAATTTCTTTGAAGTAAAGGAAAGCATTCATTACCGCGACTCTTCGCGCAATGTAGAGATTGCAGCCTTACCGTTGGATGACTACCGTATTACGGTAATGGTAGATTACAACTCGCCAGTATTAGGTAGCCAGCACGCTACCATGAATGACATTAAGGAGTTCTCTAAGGAAATTGCAGCCTGCCGTACCTTCTGCTTTCTGCACGAACTGGAGATGCTGCACAAGAATAATTTGATTCGCGGTGGAGACCTGAATAATGCCATTGTGGTTGTTGACAAAAAGGTAGACGAAGAAGAGTTGGAATATCTGGCTGACCTATTCAATAAACCAAAGGTAGAAGTACGTAGCGAGGGAATTCTAAATAACGTAGAGCTCCGCTACAAAAACGAACCGGCCCGCCACAAGCTACTGGATGTAGTAGGCGACTTGGCATTAGTTGGCCGCCCCATCAAAGCGCATATTCTGGCGGCTCGTCCTGGACACGCTGCTAACATAGCTTTTGCCAAAAAGCTAAAGAAGGCAATGAAAGAGAGCGGCGACTCTAACCTACTCCAATACGACCCTAAGCTTCCTCCGGTACTCGATATCAATCAGATCAGTCATATGCTACCACACCGGTACCCCTTCCTGATGATTGATAAGATTTACTATCTGGACGATACTACCGTTTGCGGCATGAAGAACGTTACAATGAACGAGCCGTTCTTTGAAGGCCACTTTCCAGGTAACCCGGTGATGCCAGGAGTACTGCAAGTTGAGGCAATGGTGCAGACCGGCGGTATTCTGGTGCTCAGTACCGTTCCCGATCCGGAAAACTACTGGACCTACTTTCTGGCAATTGAGAATTGCCGATTTAAAAAGATGGTTTTACCCGGTGATACACTCACCATAAAATGTGAACTGCTGGCCCCCATAAAACGAGGGATTGCCAAAATGCACGGTCAGGCTTACGTAGGTAAGTCATTAGTATGTGAGGCAACCATGTCGGCTAGCATTGTTCGTAAAAACACATGAATCAACCACTAGCATACATCCACCCCGAGGCTAAGATTGCCAACAATGTTGTCATTGAGCCCTTCAGTACCATCCACAAGAATGTGGTGATCAAGGAAGGTACTTGGATCGGATCCAATGTAACTATCATGGAAGGAGCCCGGATTGGCCGCAACTGCAAAGTCTTTCCGGGGGCAGTAATTGCTGCCGTACCCCAAGACTTGAAATTCGCTGGAGAGGAAACCACAGTGGAGATTGGTGACCGGACCGGCATTCGCGAATGTGTTACCGTAAACCGAGGTACCATAGACCGCCACAAAACCGTAGTAGGCGATGATTGCTTGCTAATGGCCTACGTGCACATTGCCCATGACTGCGTGATTGGTGAACGCAGCATACTGGCCAATTCAGTGCAGGTGGCGGGCCACGTGATGGTTGGTGAGTATGCCTTCATTGGTGGAATGAGTGCTGTGCATCAGTTTGTAAAAATTGGAGCGCACGCCATGAGTTCCGGAGGCTCGCTGGTACGTAAAGATGTGCCGCCGTTTGTGCGAGCTGCTCGTGAACCTCTGGGCTACAGCGGTATCAATTCTATCGGTCTGCGGCGAAGGGGATACTCTAATGAGAAGATCAACGAGATTCAGGAAATCTACCGAATGATCTACCTTAGCGGCATGAATAATACCACTGCACTGGATCAGATTGAAATCACCATGAACCCCTCCCGTGAACGAGACGAAATCCTCCGGTTCATGCACAGCTCCGAACGGGGCATTATGAAAGGGTTTGACCAGTAAATCCGGTAACTGCGTGCGCATAGAAGTTGAGGAGGTAGGTAAGAAATTTTCGCTTACCCAAGGTTCTGGCAATCGGGGGCCGGGTGAGTGGATCTTCCGAAATATCAGTCTCACTCTTCGCCAACAACAATCCTACGCCTTCACTGGTCCCAACGGCAGCGGAAAGTCAACATTATTACTAATTCTAGCCGGTCTGCTTCCGCCTTCGCTGGGAAAGGTCACGTATCTAGTGAACGACAAGACAGTAGACGAAGAATCCGTTTTCCGCCAGGTAAGTATCGCTGCACCCTACCTTGAACTGGTTGAGGAGTTTACCCTTCAGGAGTTTCTGGAGTTTCATACTGAGCTAAAGCCCTTACAGAGGGAGATGACGGTAGCTAAGTTGCTAGAGCGGATGTACCTAAAGGAAGCCCGCCGTAAGTATATTTATCAGTTTTCTTCGGGTATGAAGCAACGATTGAAGCTCGGTATCTCGTTTTACTCCCAAAGTCCGGTACTACTGCTCGATGAGCCTTGTTCTAATCTCGATCAGCAGGGTATCCGCTGGTATAAGAGCGAAATTCAGCAGCTTATCAACAATAAACTCGTAGTAATTTGCTCTAACCAACCATACGAATATGATTTCTGCCAGCACGTCGTTGACATTATACAGTACAAACGATAGGTGGGAGATGGAAGTTAAAAGTTCAGAGTTTTTAAGTCCGGGGTTTAGAGTTAGAGGATAGAGGCTGGAAGTTAGAAATTAGGAATTGTAGGCAGATTCCCGATCAGGTCAGGAATAAAGATAAAAATTGGGAAATTTGGCCAGCATGTTCTGGTCTGGCCAGACCCGCAGCGACCCACGCCGGGTGGCGACTGCCGGACTTGATCTGAGATGACCAGTAACAATTAGCAATTTAGCCATCGAGACAATGACCAATGACTGGAGGCAAATGACCAAGAACAATTGACAATCAAAATCAACTATGAAATATTATTTCTCGTGGATCGCTATAACGCTAGTTTTTTCGGGTTGTTTCAATGATGGAAGTGGTGTCGATAACGAGACCTCTTCTCCGGCTCAGGCTATTGCAGGCACCTGGTTTGTTCGGGATTCTACGGATGTAACCATTCCAGAAAGTGCCCAGGATGTCCTAGACTTATCTAACTTCCGCATAACGATTACTCCGACGATAACGCGGGTAAACTACACCACTGCCGGAAGTACCCCAGCTGTATTTCCTCCCCAGGGCACTTTGGTAGTTGACGACGACGCCGACTTCCGGGCCGGAACCGATGTACTCCGGCAACCTGACCTGGTGACTATGAATATGACTTTGCCGCAAGATACTGTCCTAGAAATTACATTTTCTATCGGGATGGATAGCAACATTCCGGCAGAGAACAGCCGGGTGGCCCGAATAGAGGGTGGGTACGAGTTTAAGTTGAGGAAGCAGGAGTAAACTTTTGTTAGTGTAGATACGCCAGCGTAACCCCGGCTCCGCCCCGTTCAATATGTTCTTCCTGAAAGTGGGAGATGGAAGGATGGGTTTTCAGGTAGTTACGTACCACTTCGCGCAGTACCCCGTTTCCCTTACCATGCACAATGCGCAGTTCGCCGGAGCCAAACATAGCTGCTTCGTCTACCCAGGTTTCTAATTTAGGAATCACTTCTTCTACCCGCTTGCCGCGTAAATCCAGGCTACTGCTAAAGCTGGCCCGCTTCTCATTCAAATCAATATTTCGAGTACTGGTAGAAAGACTTTTCTGCTGCTGCTTCAGCACTTGCTTACCCACTTTTTCCAGCCGGTTCAGCTTCACCGTTGATTTCAGCGAACCAATCAGAATTTCGGCCTGATTATTACGCATCGAGAGCACTTCGCCAATGGCTCCGTTTTCCTTTACCCGTACGGCATCCCCTTCCCGAATGGGCCCTTCTTCTCTAGCTACTGTCGGTTTCTTTCGCCGGGGTTTGGGGTCAGATGCTTTGGGTTTTACTTTTTCCTTCCACTCTTCCAACTCTTGGCGGACCTGACGGGTGCTTTCCTTTTCGGCATTCTGCTCTTTAATCACCCGGATGGTATTTTCAATCTTTCGGTTAGTATTTTGTAATAACTGATCAGCCTCTCGCTTGGCTTCCGCTAAAATCCGCTTGCGTTCGTTCCGCAGGTGCTCCCGCAGCTCTTCGTACTCCCGCGATGTCGTCGTGATCCGCTTTTCCTTAGCCGATAAATCTTGGGTAAGCTGCTGAAATTTATTCTTTTCGTTTTCTAGTTCGCTCAGCATTTTTTCGTACTGTACGTGCTCTACCCCTACTAGTTCCTTAGCCTGACTCAGAATGGATTCCTGTAAGCCAATTTTTCGGGCAATCTCCAAAGCAAACGAGCTGCCGGGTTTGCCCATATCCAGTTGGTACAGCGGCTCCAGTTCGTCGGTATCAAAACGCATTGCTCCGTTTACCACACCTTCGGCCCGGTCGGCAAACTCTTTTAGGTTAGAATAGTGGGTAGTAATTACGCCAAATACTTTCTTTTGATTTAGATCAGTTAGGATGGCTTCGGCAATGGCACCACCAAACTGGGGTTCAGTACCGGTACCAAATTCGTCAATTAGCACTAGCATTTTCTGATCGGCCATTTTCACGAAGTGATTCATATTGGTAAGGTGCGAGCTGTAGGTACTCAGATCGTTCTCCAACGACTGTTCGTCGCCAATATCAATGAAAACACTCTGAAAAACTCCCGCTACCGAACGTTCGTTCATGGGTACCAACAGCCCACACTGAAGCATATACTGCACCAATGCTACTGTTTTCAAGCAGATAGATTTACCTCCGGCGTTAGGTCCCGAAATCACCAGAATTCGTTGTTCTGGATTTAGCGTAATAGTTAATGGCACTACCGGCTTGTTTTGCGCCTGATGCGAAAGGTACAGTAGCGGATGTCTTGCCTCTTCCCATTGAACCAATCGCTTCTTTTCTACCTTCGGGCAAACTGCCTCCAGTTGCAAAGCCAGGCGGGCTTTAGCCCGAATAAAATCAATCATCCCTAGAAACTGGTAGGCACTTTTTAGCGATTGTAGGTGAGGCCGTAGTTCATCCGTCAGAGAAACTAAAATGCGGGTAATTTCCCGTCGCTCTCGATACTCCAGGTCCCGTATCTCGTTGTTGATCTCCAGCACCTCGGCCGGTTCCAGAAACACGGTTTGGCCGGTAGACGATTCATCGTGCACGAAGCCTTTAATACGGCGTTTGTACTCGGCCTGAATGGGAATCACCATGCGTCCGCCCCGAATGGTGATGGAAGCATCATCGGGAGTATAACCCTGCTGACGAGCCTGCCGCATAATCTGATCCAGCACCTTACGTAAGCGCGATTGCTCGCTCAACATCATCCGGCGGATATTCTGGAGCTCTTTACTGGCATTATTACGGATATGACCCTTCTCATCAATGATTTTCCGAATCTGACCGAGCAGATTTTTCGGTACTTCTACAAACTGACTCAAACGAGCCAGGTAGGGATACTGCTCTTCGTCCTCTGTATTTTTAAAGAAAGCCAAACAGCGCATTACCGTGTCCAGCGAAAGCTGAATCTGATGAAACTCTTCTTCAGATAGAAATATGCCAGGGGTCTTCGCCTTAGCTAACTGAGGACGAACATCCAGGTAGTTTCCTGAGGGAAAGTTTTTCTCTTCCAGTAGAATCTGACGAAACTCTTCGGTTTGCTGTAAAAGCTTGATAATATGATCGTGGTGATCCGAGAACTGAATTTTATCTACGTAATAGGTTCCCAGCGAACTCGTACAGGCCTCTTTCAGCAAATGCCGAATCTGATCGAAACCGATCTTCTCTTCTATGGTATTGGGATAAAGCAAGAATCTAAAATTGGGTTAAGTACCTCTGAAAAACGTCCGTGATAGCCAAATGTTCCAGGTTTCTGGAGCAGAAAATAAAAAGCTAGTTAGCCGCTACCAGATTCTTGCGCCGATAATAGAACAAGACCACTCCGATGACGATGAAGGGAAGGCTCAACAGTTGTCCCATATTCAAGATAAGACCATCTTCAAAAGGTACTTGATTAATCTTGAAGAACTCTACAATAAAGCGAACTGAAAATAACAAGACGAGTAACAGACTAAAGAGTACTCCTGGGGAATATGGTTTTTTCTGCTGTTTCCAAGCTAACAAAATTACAAATACCAGCAGATAGCCTGATGCCTCATAAATTTGCGTTGGGTGCCGGGGAATCAGGTCAAAGGAAGGAAATACGAAAGCCCAGGGAACCGTAGTAGGGTGCCCAATCATTTCGGAGTTGAATAGATTTCCTAACCGAATGAAGGCTCCGGCTAAGGGGGCAACCAGCGCTAACTGATCTAGCAAAAACCAGGTGGAAACGGTAGGATACTTGCGAACGAATAACCACAGGCTAATCAGTATGCCTAGGGCCCCTCCGTGACTAGTCAACGCTTGATATCCAGTGAAACGAATCTTAGGTGAGTTGCTAAATGGCAACAGTATCTCCAGAGGCCGTTCCAGAAAAACCTGAGGTTCGTAGAACAAGAAGTGACCCAACCGCATTCCTAAAATCATTCCGACCAACACATACATCACGAACGCTTCAAAAGTCCTGTCTGGTAGCTTAGCTCGTCTAAATTGCTGGCGTACGATTTGGTAACTGATGAAGATACCCGTCATAAATAGAAGGCTGTACCAGCGTAGGGAAAGTAAGCCTAAGTCTAGAATAATTGGAGAAATATTCCACCGTACATAGGCTAGGTCAGCACCCACCGCAGAGAATAATGATGGACGCATACATAGCTGCGTTTTTAAGTAGGAATGCAGTATTGGAAAAAAATTGATAGGAAGGCGGCGCAGACGGTAGCAATTGGTCTAATTCTTCTAAGCTTCGCTCGTTTCGGGCTGAAACATCAGAAGTATAGTGTTGCCAGTTGGATTTTAATTTATCTAAACTCATATCATTTCTGATTGAAAGAGTGATCGTAATTTTTGCCGAATCCGACTTAAGCGGGTACTAACATTGGTAAGTGTCATTTCACTTATATCGGCAATTTCCTGGTACCGATAGCCTTCCAAATACAGTATCAGTATGGCTCTATCGTCGGGCGCAAGCATGCTGAGCATGACCCGTATTAGCTCGGTATCGGTGGAGTCAGATTCGCCTAGCTGCTCCGGCAGGGTAGCAAACGTCAGACGGCGCTGTTTTAATAGGTTAAAGATAGTTTGTAGGGCCACCCGATACATCCAGGTGCTTACGGCTGACTCTTTTCGGAACGATGGGTAGGACTTCCAAAGCTGAAGAACAATTTCTTGAAAGGCATCTTCGCGGTCTTCGCTATTGGCAAAATAGCTGTGGCACAGACTATGAATGAGTCCCTGGTGCTGGTGCAATTGCTCAAGAAATTTCTTCCGATTAGCCATACGGAGGATATAGATTACCAGATGTTCGTTAGTGGGTTAGTAGCAATTTCTAGCATTTTGTCACAGATCGGAAAAAATAATCATAAAAAAAGCAGTACCCGTTCCCAGGCACTGCTTTAGATTGAAAGTGAGCGAATATTATTTTCCTACCGGATTTTCGGCTACTAATGATATTTGTAAATCGAAGTCATCGTAAATTACTTTGTCGCCCAGATTATCAAAGAAGCTGTCGGAACCGTAGCGCACGTCGTACTCGGAACGGTCAACCGTGATCGAAGCTTCGGCAGTTACCCGATTGCCTTGCGTAGCTACGGTAGCGGGAAACTGAATTTCGTTAGTCTTATTCTTAATTGTCAGGCTACCGGTGATTTGGTAGGTGTTTCCAGACTTCGGTTCAACGTTAGTGATGCTTAGTTTTGCAGTAGGGTACTTTTCTACTCCGAAAAAGTCATCCGATTTTAGGTGACCTTCCAGTTTACCTTTGTACTCACCTTCCAGATCAGAATTGCTGATGGTGCTCATATCAATGGTGAAGTTACCTCCCACTAGCTTGCCATCTTCTAGTTGTAGGCTACCATCGCGCAGTTGAATGGTTCCTTCGTGAGCTCCGGCTATCTTTTCCCCTTTCCAGGTAATTTCACTTTGTTGTACATCAACATCGTAGGATACAGCTTCTTTTTCGGGTAAGGTAAACGCCGAAGCCAGGGCAAAAATAGCGGCTAATACTAGTACATTTAATGATTTCATGATTTCTATAATTTTACTGTGATGAATTGGTTTGTTTAACAACATTTGTATATACATTAATTGTATTAACTAGGTTTCAAAAAAGTTGCTGTTTTTTAAATTTCATAAACATGTGATACTTCTGTGATAAATAAACTGCTCACAATCACGTACTTAGAAATAGTAGATTAACCGGTTAGAAGAGACTGATTTTTCGCTCAATGTTAAAAATTAACATTCATCACAATCAGATTTTGATTAAATGCTCTTGAGTATAGCTGATGAAAAACTGAAATGTATAGTATTATGACAAACTTATTAGAAGAGCTACAAACCTTATCAAGGGAAGTTGAGCAGCAGGTTGCTCCCAGGTTACAGCAGGTACTCCGGCAGTTTGTGGAGAGCCTCCGCCGCCAGCACGCTTCCGAGCGAAGCCTACAAGTAGGTGATACCGTTAACGATTTTGTACTGAAGGATCAGCGCCAGCGTTCGATCCGACTGTACGATCAGTTAGCCCAGGGGCCAGTGGTACTCACTTTTTTTCGGGGCGGATGGTGCCCCTACTGTAACCTGACCCTACGCGCATGGCGCTATGCATTGCCCGATATTGAGTTTCTAGGAGCCAGATTTCTCGCAGTTAGCCCTGAGAGTAGCCAGAATACCCGACGAACAGTTGAGAAAAACCGGCTTGATTTCCCGGTACTGCATGATCAGGGGAGTGAGGTTGCCCGTTCTTTTAAAGTATCTGTGGTACTATCCGATTATATGGCTGCATTTTATCGTAGTCTAGGCTTAAATCTGTTATCTCGCAATACCGATATTATTGCCCGATTACCCATGCCAGCTACCTATCTAATAGACCAGCAGGCAGTCATTCGCTATGCCTTTGTAGAAGAAGATTATACGCAGCGAGCCGATATACAGGAAGTGCTACATCAGCTTGAGGTAATAAGAAATAAGGTTGAGCCGGTATATGCCTAGCCTAAGTCAAAATAAAAAGTCGCTTTATTGTTTTTCGCAGTTTTAATTTAATACGTAAATTACATGTACCACCTCGGAGAGAACGGGGTTTCGGAAGATACTCCCACCGACACTATGCAGAAAAGGGCTCTTATTGTAGAAGACGATCAGGACATTGCTAACCTGATTCAGGTAAACTTGCGTGATATCAATTGCGAAGCTGAAATCGCTTCCACTGGCCTCGATGGCCTCTATCAGGCGGTACATCAAAACTACGATATTATCATTCTGGACATTATGCTTCCTAGTATGGATGGCATGGAGGTTTGCCGACGAATTCGGCAGGAAAAGATTGAAACGCCCATCATCATGCTCACTTCTAAGGCCGAAGAGATCGACAAAATTCTGGGCCTGAACCTGGGGGCTGATGATTACATGACCAAGCCCTTTAGTGTACGGGAGCTAGTAGCCCGGGTGAAGGCTCGCATTCGCCGCTACAATTCCACGCCAGAAGTTGAAGATGCTGAAGCTAGCAAACTCCAGGAAGGCGGACTTTCCCTGGATGTACTAAAGCATAAAGTAGTGCTGAATGGCCAGGTAGTAGAACTAACCGCTAAAGAATTTGACTTACTAAAGCTGTTCATGCAGGAAGTAGGCCGTACTTTTACGCGCGAAGAACTACTCAGCCAGGTTTGGGGATACTCCTACAGCGGCTACGAACATACCGTTAACTCGCACATTAATCGGCTTCGGCTAAAAATTGAACAAGATCCGGCTAATCCCCGGTATATTTTAACCGTTTGGGGGGTTGGTTATAAATTTAACGATGAACTCAGCTAATAATCATACCAAGAAATTTATCCGTTGGGGCAGCCTGCGTTTCCGGCTCTCCCTAGCCTTTGCCGCGCTACTGTTATCGGTGAGCGCGGTTTACTTTTATCTGATGTCTACCTCCTCGGCTGACTACTTAGCCGAGATGACCCAAAAGCGCAACCTAGACCTAGCAGCCTCTATCGCCAAGGAATTTACCATAGATTCGGCTACCAACGAAATTCCCGGCCCTGTTCTGGAAGAACTCTTCCACGACGCTATGATCATCAATCCCAACATCAAACTGTACATGATCGGTCACGAAGGGGAAATTCTCACGGCTTCGGCCCAACCCGGCGAGATTAAGCTAGATACCATTGATGTAAGCAAGGTTGAGGCGTTTATTCATCAGACTGATTCTATGCCTATTTACGGTGATGACCCCCGCTACCCTGAAGATTCCAGGGTTTTCTCGGCTACCACCCTTCACAGCCGCGATGGCTCACTACACTGTTACCTGTATATTACGCTGGGAAGTGAACACCAATCGGATGCGGCATCAATCCGCCAGAGCTACATTCTTATGGTACTAGGTCGGGCGTTGCTGGTAGCTTTGGCCGTCACGTTGATTATTGGGTTTCTCTGCGTATTCTGGCTGACTAAAGATCTGAAGAAAGTGGCCGGAGCGGTACACCAGATGGAAAAGGGTGATTACAATGCGCGGGTTACAGCGAAGTCCTCGGACGAAGTGAACGAACTGGCAATGGCGTTTAATACGATGGCCAGTAAAATCCAGTCAGCTATGACCCAGCTTCGGCAAAACGACGAACTACGCCGGGAGCTGATTGCCAATATCTCGCATGACTTGCGAACGCCCTTAGCTTCGGTAGAAGGCTACGTCGAAACCATTTTACTAAAAAAGCATCTGCTTAGCGAGACTGAACGGCAACATTACCTGGAAACCATCCTGAAAAATACGCGACGATTGGCCCGGCTAGTCGCCGACCTGTTTGCTTTATCTAAGTTAGAGGCCCGGCAAACTCAGCCTCAACCCGAAATCTTTTCGCTGGTAGAATTAGCCCACGACATTCTGCTGCAACTAAAACCCAAGGCCGAGGCCAGTAAGGTAGCCCTAAAGAGCAGCTTCGACCGCGACATTGCGTTGACCTACGCGGACATTAGTTTGATAGAACGGGTGCTGCAAAATCTGATAGAAAATGCTATTCAGTATACGCCGGAAGGCGGAGAAGTAACCGTGACGGTAGCTAAGGCCGGTGAAGATCACATAAAAGTAGGAATCTCAGATACTGGGGCGGGTATTGCCGAAGAAGATCTCGATCATATTTTCGACCGTTTTTATCGCAGCTCCAGCGTTCGTGCCAAAGCCCGGGAGGGCTTAGGCCTCGGACTAGCCATTGCCTAAAAAATTGTGGAATTGCACCATAGTCAGCTAAAGGTAGAAAGCAAAGTAGGTCAGGGAACTACTTTTTGGTTCGTATTACCGGTTTCTCAAGAAATAGCAACCCCCAAACTCGTATAGACCCAATTGTCGTATACACGACAGTTCCTGCCCGAATTTCTGATGCCTTCAACTTTTTATGCAGAAGACCAGTAAAGTTATTATCCCGGCCTTCAACGAACAGAACTCAGTGGGAAAAGTAATCCGGGATATTCCGAGCGAGTGGGTGACTGAGGTTGTAGTAGTTAACAATAATTCCAACGACGATACGGTATGTGTTGCCCGTGAGGCTGGGGCTACCGTACTAGAGGAACCTGAACAAGGGTACGGTAATGCCTGTTTAAAAGGAATAGATTATATTAGCCGGCAAGATGAGAAGCCCGACATTGTGGTGTTTATGGATGCTGATTATTCTGACTACCCGGAAGAGTTGCCTCAGGTAATTCAGCCTATCTTAGAGGATAAAGCCGATATGGTCATCGGATCGAGAGCACTAGGTCAGCGAGAGAGAGGCTCAATGACCCCACAACAGGTTTTTGGCAACTGGCTGGCTACCCGTTTGCTACGATGGTTGTACGGAGCTCACTTTACTGATTTGGGGCCATTTCGGGCCATTCGCTACGATTCGCTGATGGCGCTGGATATGCAGGATCGTACCTACGGCTGGACGGTAGAAATGCAGGTGAAGGCGGCTCAGCAGAAATTACGTTTCACCGAGGTACCAGTACGCTACCGGCAGCGCATTGGAGTATCTAAGGTATCAGGAACCATTAAAGGAACTATCATGGCCGGATATAAGATTATCTGGACGATCATCAAATATTTGTAAGGAGGCAGGAAAGCGTAAACAGGAGACAGGAAATACTAAAGTCCAGCCTCCGGTTTTCAGTTTCCGGCCTCCGGTTTCCATGGAAATTATCATTGTCATCGGCTATATTCTTTCTCTACTGTTCATTTTTATGTTCAGCCTGGGGCAGCTCCATCTTACCTGGCATTATCTGCGGAGCTTGCGAGAGAAGCCACTTACTCCCAAGAAAATTACCGACTGGCCGAAGGTGACGGTTCAGCTACCTATCTACAACGAACGCTACGTAGTAAACCGTCTGATTGATGCTATATGTGCTTTTGATTATCCAGTCGACCGCCTGGAAATTCAGGTGCTGGACGACTCTACTGATGAAACCGTAGATATTATTGCCGAGAAAGTAAAGGCTTACCAGGCTCAGGGAATCAATATTCAGCATGTGCGCCGCAGCGACCGCAGTGGATATAAAGCCGGAGCACTAGCCTACGGCCTCACGATAGCCCAGGGTGAGTATATTGCCATTTTCGACGCTGACTTTCTTCCGGCTCCTGATTTTCTGAAGCGAACCCTACCGCACTTCACCCACGATCAGGTAGGAGTGGTGCAAACCCGCTGGGGACATATCAATCAGGATTATTCGCTGCTTACCCGACTGCAAGCCTTCGGCTTAGACGGCCACTTCACTATTGAGCAGGGCGGACGCAAGCACGCGGGTAGCTTCATCAATTTTAACGGCACGGGCGGAGTGTGGCGCAAGGATTGTATTCAGGATGCAGGCGGCTGGTCGGACGATACGCTGACCGAGGACCTAGACCTCAGCTACCGAGCGCAGGCCAAAGGCTGGGATTTTGTGTATCTGGAAGATGTGGAAGCCCCGGCAGAGTTACCCATTTTGATGCCCGCCATCAAGTCGCAGCAGTTTCGCTGGAATAAAGGAGCAGCCGAGTGCGCCCGTAAGCACGCGAGCCGATTAGCGTATCGGCCTATTGCCCGTCCGTTTCGCTGGTTTAATCGTCTGCACGCCTTCTTCCACTTATTCAATTCGTCGGTATTTCTGTCGCTGCTGATGGCGGCCTTGCTGAGCGTTCCCATGCTGTTTATTAAGGATGCTAACCCTCAGTATCAGTGGATATTTAATCTAGGCGGTATCTTCATTATCGGTTTCTTCTCCATCGGCCTGTTCTACTGGATTTCTACCCGTCGGCTGCACTCCCAGCAGTCGTGGCGCTACTACCTGGTACACTATCCGCTATTTCTGATCATTACGATGGGGTTATCGCTACACAATGCTATTGCCGTAGCTGAGGGCTTACTGGGTTTTAAATCTCCCTTTCTGCGTACTCCTAAATTTAATGTAACCAATGCTAAGGAGAAGTGGAGCAACAACGCGTATATCAAGGGCAAACTAAGTCCGATGGTACTGTTAGAAGCTGGTTTGGCAGCTTACTTTGTGTACGGTATTTACACCGGCATTCAGTTGGGTGATTTTGGGCTAATTTTATTTCACGGAATGTTAGCAATGGGTTTTGCGGCGGTAGCGTACTATTCCTTCCGCCAAGTGAAACATGCCTAACTTCAAACTACGCCTGGTCGGTATTGGAGTAGCCGCGGCCGTACTACTCGCTAGTCTTTTCTTTCTTACTTATTCTCTGGAGCGTTATGAAACCTCCTATTTACTAAGTGTCTACACGCTAGCCTTTCTGGCCTATTTGCTTTGTATTTTATTAGCGAACTCAATAAAACTAACCTACTGGCTGGTAGGAGTGGCCATACTCGGGCGTTTATTACTGCTACCCACTGAGCCTAATCTGTCCGATGATATTTACCGCTTCGTATGGGATGGACGGCTGATCCAGCAGGAAGTCAATCCATTTGCTTATCTGCCTTCTGAACTAATGAACGGCAAGGCCGATAGCCTAGGCATTAGGGTTGACCCCGAGTTGTACACTTCGCTTAATTCCCCGGATTACTATACGATTTACCCCCCGGTGAACCAGGCCGTGTTTACACTGGCAGTAAAGCTTTTTCCGAACTCTCTGATGGGAAGTACCATAGTCATCCGAAGTATAATGCTACTAGCCGAGTTGGGTACCATCTGGTTACTATTTCAATTAGCAGTCTTGTACGGAGTAGCTCGTAAGCAAGTGCTGTGGTACGCGCTAAATCCGCTCGCCATTCTGGAGATGACGAGCAATCTGCACTTTGAGGCGCTCATGATCTTTTTTCTGTTGGCAAGTGTCTATCTCTACCAAAAACAACGCTGGATTGGAGCCGCCGTACTGTTTGCGCTAGCGGTATGCACCAAGCTACTGCCGCTCATGCTACTACCGTTATATTTCCGCCGCTTCGGCTGGCAAAAGATGCTGGCTTTCTACACCGTAGTAGGAGTATCCACATTAGTATTCTTCCTCCCTCTGATTTCACAAGAACTAATAGATGGACTGCAGGGAAGCGTGGGACTTTATTTTCAGAAGTTTGAGTTTAATGCCAGCATCTACTACGTGGTGCGGGAGATCGGCTACTACGTAAAGGGTTACAACATCATTCAGACCGCAGGCCGTTGGTTAGCTATTATTGCTTTTCTACTGATCATCAGCTACTCCATACTGGAGCGCAAACCCCGTATACTAGATGCTTTTGGTTGGGTGTGGCTGATTTATTTACTGCTAGCCCTAATCATTCACCCCTGGTACGTATTGCCGCTGCTGGCCTTCACCGTACTGACTCCTTACCGCTACGCTGTAGTGTGGACGTACTGTATTTTCTTCACTTACGCAGGCTATACTATCGATGGCTTTCAGGAAAATTTATGGTTAGTTACCCTAGAATACCTGCTAATGTTGGGGTGGCTTGGCTACGAATTATATCAGCGACGCCATACCCATCGTACCGTCATTACCGATAGGCTTGAGTTCGGTAAGCTGCTGAACAGGTAGCTTATTGTCCATGTTGTGTAAACGAACAATTTTTATTGACCACAAATTTTTTAATATGAGTAAGAACGAAGAAGTATCGCAAGCACTGAAGAAAATTACCTATGGTTTTTAAATTGTGACTACCCGCAAACCCAGCGAAGAAGAGAGCAAGATAGAAGGCAACCAGATCAATGGATTTACTTTCCAGGATGGAGAAACCGGAGCACCGGTATTTGACGATGTACCAGCCTATTTTGAGTGCAAGGTAGTTGATGACTTCTCCCACGGAGACCATAGCGTATACCTAGGCGAAGTAGTAGCCGCCAAAACCCGCGACGCAGAAGCAGTACCCCTGGTAGAATGGGAAACCAGTATGCATTACGGAGGGTAGTCATTCAATAAGGCTTCAAATAAAAAAAGCCGCTGAAGAAAAAGTTCTCAGCGGCTTTCGTATATATGATTATCTAAGTTCTAGCGAAGCCGTCCGCCGGGGATAGGCGCTACTTGAGGAGTAGTACTGCCTACCGGCTTAGAAACTTCTAGCTTTTTGCTGGCATCCATTTTTTCTACCGCAGGCAAAGTTTTTATCGGAGCTGGAGCACTCTTAGCTTCCTGAGCTTGGTTTGACTGGTCTTCGGCTTTATCCAGTTTTTCAACTTTGGCTACCTTCTTTACTGGCTCTGGCTGTTTCTCAGTAGTTTCTGCTTTCTCTGCGGCAGCTACTTTGGGTTTAGCCATTTCTTCTACTTTCTGCTTAGGCTGCGTAGCCGGTTTTTCTACCTTTTTAGGTTGCTGCATCACTGCCTTAGTAGTTGAAGGCTTAGTGCTTTTCGCAACTTCTTTTCTAACCGGAGTAGCCTTTTTAGTAGTAGCTGGCTGCTTGCGCACTTTTACCGGACGATTTTCGGCCAGACGATTATCTGCCTTCTTTTCGGTAATCTTCTTAGCTGCCTTTTGCTCAGTGGCTTCCTTTACCGGCATCGTCTTCTTCGCCGCCTTCGCCTCGCTGGCTACTACTGGTTTGCCTTTTACCGCAACAGTATTTTCAGCACCTACCTCCTTATCAATAATAGTTTTTACCCCAAAGAATGAGAAAATAAGTAAAGTAACTACCGCTGCTGATGCCCGCAGTGCCCGAATCTGGAAGTTCGATAATGTAGGGCGTTTAGCAATTTTTTGCTCCTTAAGCTTTCCTGATAATTGCTTAGCGTAAGTATTGTATTGATCCGGCTCTTCAGTCTCTATGTAATTAACTAATGCTGCGGAACAGTGGGCACAGTTAGCTAAATGCAGTTCTACCTGTCGGGTTTCATTAGCATCAAGCTGGCCGTGTAAATAGCGGCGCATGCGTGAGCGTGAAATGTGAGTACTAAACTCTGTGGTTTTACGATTATGGCTCATTTTAGCGGTTTTTTTGAAATCGTGAAAATGTTATTTGAGTAGTAACAATTCAATTTCTGTACCCATCGGCGAGTCCAGTCTTAGATGACTCGTTGATTAGCAAATTCTGGTTGTAAGGAGTATTCCTCTTTTTACAGCAATTTGTACTTTAATGCCTATTTATAGATATAATACTTTTATTTATTAGATTAGTGCAAAAATATATCAGGAAATTAGTTTTTGCTAAAAATCTGAAAATCAGTGATTTGTATATATACTTTCGTTTGATAACCGATTCATTCTGGTATTTCTGGCACAAAGTACCTTTTTAAAGATTTTGGTTGCCGGTGTATCTACGTAATTTGGATAGCACCAGCAACCGGAGGGCCTAAGGATGGGGCATTTCTTTTTTGTAATCGAGATTCAGTGAGCGACTCTGTCGATCTACATGCTCGTCATGGCTTACTTTTTCAGTTCACAAAATTGCTGGTTGTTCGCAAAATGTGAGATCAATACGTGATATTCCTTTGTAAAGGAATTTGTAGTTAATGAGGTCATCTAAAATTATTTCTTTATGCTGCACATGCGTCTTGAAAGGTTGTACTTCGTTACTTTTGCGGCCACCGTGGCCCGACCCGTAGCTCAGGCTACTAGTCTTAAAAGTGTCTGGGAGGCCCCGCCTAGTCCTACACTTCCAACAGCGCATTTCCGCCCTATAAACAAAAACTTTAGATGACCTCAATAAAAAATTAGTCTTCATAAATCATCTTCACAGTCATGCCGCCATCAATTACCAGATTTTGGCCGGTGATAAATCCACTTTCGCCCGAACAGAGAAAAATGGCGGCTCGGCCTACATCTTCGGGAGTACCTACTCGGCCTACCGGATGCTGACTCCGATCGGCTTCGCTATGGTGAACTTCTTCTCGCTCGGAGCTTTTCTGCCAGTCCCGCACCTCAATCCAGCCGGGGCTAATAGCATTTACCCGCACCTTCGGTCCTAAGCTAACCGCCAGGGCGTGCGTCAAGGCGACCAGACCTCCTTTACTCGCGGCGTATGTTTCGGAGTTCGGTTCCGACATCAGGGCGCGAGTAGAAGCGATATTAATAATAGAACCTTGCTGTTCTCGAAGGTACGGGGCCGCAAACTTAGCCGCTACGAACGCAGATCGTAAATTGATGGAAAATACCTCGTCAAACTCAGCTACTGATAACTCACTCATCGGTTTGAAGCGGGATACTCCGGCATTGTTAATCAGAAAATCCAGTCGCTGATAGCGATCAATTACCCGATTGATTAACGATTGAATAGAGTCTGCATCCGCCACATCACAGTAAAGAAAAGTAGCTTCACCGCCTTTTGAATGCAGCCATTGTTCGCACTCCTTTCCGGCTTGTTGGTCCCGGTCGGCAATGACCACCCGTACTTCGTGGTGCGAGAAAGCCTGGGCAATAGCTTCACCAATGCCCTGGCTCCACCCGTAATCAACGCAACTTTTCCGTGAAAAGGATTCATACATTGACTAACCACCCTGCCTAAATTCTGTTCTATACTTTAAGGTAACAGCGGTAGTACCTCACGACTACCGCCACGCAGCGGCTAATTTGATATTATCTCCAATCAGGCATCTGAGCGTTTTGGTAAAGCAATTGGCGGTTGTCCCCGTTGAGATCCATGATCCAGACTGAAGCTGCACTCGGATCATCATTGGGGGCATTCTCAAAAATGATATTAGCCCCATCGGGAGAGTAGCGAGGACGCAGGTCATTCGTTCCGGCGGGTTTATTTACCGAGACATCTATCCACTGGATACTATCGGGGGAAGCACTAGTAGACACCCGGTAAATGCGGCTGTCCAACTGCCGACCTTCTAGGGACTGAAACTCCGAAGCATCGTAGGTGAAGAGTACCTCCTGTCCATCAATCGAGAGACTCGGACTATGGAGCTGACCCGGTTGAGTAGCCACCGAGAGCCGTTGGGACTCCTCCGCTGGCGAAT
>ERZ1740058.485-NODE-485-length-30041-cov-20.020510_pt1 | contig 30041 bp, 26 predicted proteins | sample MGYA00581745_ERZ1740058 | MGnify/ENA primary metagenome ERZ1740058 (study PRJEB43018, sample SAMN04849742) | marine metagenome | isolation source: floating plastic debris | place: Pacific Ocean | collected 2008-08-30 | study: EMG produced TPA metagenomics... | reverse complement strand
GATCGTTCTCATGAGTTGTGTCACCCCCCACCGACCGACAGTTATCGCCCCCCCTAAAATGAGCCCAAATTTCAGCACGGCTGCCGCCAACACAATCCAAAAAGCTTCCGGCTGATCGAGGGCGGGCAAAAACGCCAGCATCAGGCCGAGGGCGAGATCCTGGGCAATTAAAATCGCCAACATGAGTTGACCATGCACCGCCGCCGTTTCGCCGCGATCGGTCAGCAGCTTGAGCACCACCGCGGTGGAAGACAGCGCCAGCACAAAGCCGAGAAAGACGCCTTGCAGCACCGAGGTCGCCCAGCCAGCCGTCACCGCTATCACCAAAGCTAAGACTGCCGTCGCGCCCATTTGCAGTAGGCTGCCCTGTACGGCAATCTTTTGCACCCGCTTGAGTTTGGCTAACGAAAACTCGACGCCCAGGGCAAACAGCAAAAAGGCGACGCCGATTTCGGCCAACTCTTCAATTTGCTGTACGTCATTGAGCAGGCCAAATCCCGACGGACCAATCAGCAAGCCTGCGGCCAAATAGCCCAGCAGGGCAGGCTGCCTCAACCGATGGGCCACAAACCCACTGATCGCAGAGGCCCCAAGGGCAACGGTTAGATCGAGCACAAATTGATGTTCGCTGGCCACAGGAAGATCCTCAAAGCACTCGCAAAGTAATGGTTCGAGCAATACAGCGCTGCCTTTCTGGGTGAGGCACAGCCGCTCGCCTTAAATCAAGGGTTTATAGCAGTCACCAGTCCGGTTAGGACAAGGTTGCCGAACCCCTTTGCGGATGCGCTCAGGATCAGAGTGCTCCTAGGTGTCTTCAGCAAAGGGGCCAGCGCTATAACAGCGATGCTTGTGCCTCACTAAATTCAGAAACGCCGTAGTTCGGTCTGACTTGGAGGGCCAGGGTGACAGTCACTCTCGAGGTTAAGCTCGGGGTGAGAGTGCTCTCAGGGTACAGCCTTTGCAAGCGAGGGCGGAATACTCCAGAAAAACTCTAAATTTCGTTCACATTGTCTAAGTTCACCCTATAATCGCGGCAGTTTGCAGCGGTCTGGCGGCAGCTAGCGGGTCGGGTTGCGATCGCAACGGTAATAGTTCAGATCAAATCACCCAAAAGCGATGATCCCATTCCCCTAGCGCCTCAACGTTTCTAATCGGCATCAATCGTCCGCAATTGAGCCCCGAGCTAAAGCATTATTCATCGAGAACTGCGATCAGGCTTTATTACAGCGGTATGAGACAACGGGTATATCCTCAGCAGACTAAAAATTTTCGGCATCCGTTGGCGCTGGTTTTGGGTGGAATGGCCGGGGCCGCGTTTGTGCTGGGCATGAGCGCTCATCTCGTGATGGAAGCCCCAGACCGCCGCGTCGGCCAACCGCCCTGCGTGGGTCAACGGCGACTCATACCGATGACGTTAGCCGCGATCGCCGGCCAGCAGGCCCCCTGCGAAGCATCACTCTCAGCGGTGCCGCTAGCGACTCCGCCCCTGCGGTCATCGACAGCGGCAGCTAAAAGCCTCGACTTTTTGGCGATCGCCCGTGATTATGATCAGCTCCGCTACACCGCGACGGCACCGCCCCCGTTTAGCACCCACCCGCTGCCGGGTCAGTCGCCGAGTCTGGACGAGATTGTTGCGGGCATTCTCGACTTGGTAGAACAGCAAAACCATCCAACTGCAGCGGTTTCGATCAGTTTGGTCGATTTAACCGGTCACTGTTGCGACTATGGCCACTATCGCGATCAGCAGCGACGATATCCGGCCAGTGTGGTCAAGCTGTTTTGGCTGGTCGCTTTATATGGCCAGTACGACGCGGGTGACCTGCAGCCAGATGTGGATCTCATGGCCGACGATGAGGTATTGATGGCCCACTATTCCAACAATGGCGCCTCTAGCCGGGTGGTCGATGTGTTGACTCAAACCACTTCGGGGGAAAGCCTGGACGAAGCCAGCTTAGCTGAGTGGATCAGCGCCCGCAACTCCATCAACGACTACTTCTCATTGGCTAACTATCGCGATATCAATCTCGCTCACAAGACGTTTCCCATTCCCGATTTGGCACTTGATGAACGAACGGGCCGAGATCTGCAGTTTGCTGCGACCGACGAGGCCTTGACGGATGCTCCAGCGCTAACCGCGCGCAACTACCTCACCACCAGGGCCACAGCTCGACTGCTCTATGAAATTGATGCCGGTCAAGCCATTTCACCGGCCTATAGCGATCGCATCAAAGCCCATTTACAGCACAGTACCGATCCCGCTGTTTGGCAAGCTGAGCCTGACAATGCCATCGAAGGGTTTTTGGGCGAATATCTGCCCCCAGACACCCAGCTCTATACCAAACTGGGGTTTACCTTTGATGATGGTCGTCAAGAGGCGGCGATTATTGAAACGCCCGACGGCAATACTCGGTTCATCTTGGTGGTGTTCGCCAATGATGCCGTTTACTCCGCCGACAGTGAAATTTTCCCAGAAATCGGACGCTACGTTTACGACCAGATGCAACGCCGTCAAGCGGCTCAGCCCAGCCCCTAAACGTCACTGATCGGTCGGTTAATCATCCCCTGGCAGGTCTTCTGGTTCCAACTCCGGCGGGAGCGTGTCTAACAAGTTTTTCTTAGACTGTTTGAGCTGCTTCCAGAGCTGTTTGATTTCTGTATAGGCCTCCTCAGAGCTGATTTTGCCTCCCGTTTCCAGGTTGCAAATGTAAGAGATGCGCTGAGCGAATTCTTGCAAGTTCGCATTGAACGTGAGGTTAGGCAGGGTTGGCTTTCCCCAATAGGAGCTACGAGGGGTCAGAAAGTTGTCCTTTGGGTCAGGATTTTCAGCCATATCACGTCTTGATAAAGGGGCATACCGTTGCGAGCGAACACTGTACTTAGAATAAAGGGAGTATGACAAAGCTGCTGGCTTTGTTCCTTAAGGTGTGAGCCCGCTGCAAAAGCTCTTCGTCAACAGATAATACCGACCCGTGCTTCATTTAATGGCATCCTGCCGAATCACGGTCAGGTTAAGACGTTGGTAAATCTTTGCATTTGATTCACTACTCAACTGCCAGCCGCGATCGCACCTGGGCGATCGCCGTTTCTACCGTGTCGGCGGTGAGCACTGTCTCTGCGGTCAACGCCTGTAAGGTGGCCTGCAACTCAGTTGCCCCCAACATCAAAATCAGGGGGCGATTGAGCTTGAGCGCTAGGGCAATTTCCGACAGGGTACCCGCGCCTAAACCACAGGCAATCACCACGCGACTAGATAACACCACGATGACATTTCGACCGTTGCCCATGCCGGTGATGATGGGAATATCAACAGCTGCTGACATCTGCTCGGTGGTGGCATCGGGCAAAATGCCGACGACCCAGCCCTGGGCCGCCTGCGCCCCCTGACTGGCCGCTGCCATCACGCCCGCCGCGCGTCCGCCCGTGACAATGCCCCAGCCCTGTTGCGCGATCGCCGCGCCCAACGCAGACGCTGTGGCGGTTTCGGTAGCGGTGGCCGGTTCACCGGGGCCAATGATGCCAATTAAGATCCGTGTCAATGGCTACGCTTGTCATGACCAAGGGCATTGTAGACTGCTCGCCAAAGTCAATCTAGAGCGATGGGAACACCGGGCCAGCGCTTGAGTGTGCCGGGAGCAGTTTAATTTTGGCAACAAAATTTGACACTTTGCCCCCTCTCAAAGCCTGGGCTTGTCCCTTAGATTAGATCAACGCTCTGCCTACAAATTGGCGTTTGTTTATACATTGGGTGCCATTGTTTCGATGCGCCAGCGCTCACGATTTTTGCTTAAAAAACTGATTCATCATGGCCTCAAGGGCTTGACAGCCAGTGTTCTGAGTGGCGGCGCGATCGGCCTCAGTGCTCTGCCCAGCAGTGCTATCAGCGAAATCGCTGTCAAGTTTGGTCCCACTCAGACCACGCTGCACATCAGCGATTTAGAAGCCTTCGCTCAAACGGGCCAGGTGCCGACGGGGCTGCAGCGCTATCAAGCAGCCTTGACCCCCACCGTGCAACAAGCCCTCAACAACCATCTCAACGTTGAGCCCAGTATTCGCGATCGCTTCGTTCAAGATTTGATGGATGGCGAAAACGGTCGGCCTTTTGTCGCCATGCTGGAGCGGGTGGCCCCCAGCCTCACCCCAGAAATCATTCAAACGGCCCTGCAGACGGCTGAAACCAGTGACGCTGGGGTCACTGCCATCACATTGCTGCAGTCACTCCCCGGCGATACGCTCAATTTAGATGGCATGGCTCTGCTGCGCCTCCTCTCACAGCTAGGGTTGTCTCACCTGGAGCAAACCGCGTTGGGGCAAGTGTTAGATCGAGAACTCAATACCCCCTCAATGGGGGCGCTGTCGCCCCGATTTGATCCCTCTGTATCGGGTTCCCAAGACTTTGAACGCTGGTCAGTGTCCTTTCGCGATCACGATCGCGATCGAGTCATCCCCGTTGACCTCTATTGGTCTGAAAATTCCCTTGGCCCCACGGTGGTGCTGTCCCACGGGTTCGGGGCTGATCGCCATTTCTTAGACTATTTAGCCCAGCATTTGGCGTCTCACGGGCTGACCGTGGTGGCGTTAGAACATCCTGGTAGCAATGTCGATGCGCTGATCAAAGCGGAAGGGCCGCTGCTGCCCGCAGAGGAATTTATCGAGCGCCCGCGCGATGTGAGCTTTATTCTCGATCGCTTAGCCGATCTCAATCAGCATTCGTTTTTTCTGCGCGGTCATCTGCAGACAGATGCAGTCACCCTGGTGGGGCATTCGCTCGGGGGCTACACCGGTTTGGTTTTAGCCGGTGGCAAGGTTGACCCCATTGCGCTCGGCAAATTTTGCATCGGGCTAGAGGTCGGAGCTTCTTCACCCGCTGACTGGTTTCAATGTGCAGCGACGGAGGCCACGCTGCCGCCTGAGCGGCTGGCAGATCCGCGCATCAAGCAGCTCGTGCTGATGAATCCGTTAGCGGGGCATATCTTTGGCGATCAGGGCTTACGACCGGTAAACGTGCCTGCCCTCGTGGTGATGAGCACCCATGACGGCATTGCCTCGGTTTCTGATCAGCAGCTGCGACCGTTTAATCAGTTAACCGGACCGCGATCGCTCGTCGCCATTATCGGGGGCACCCACCTGAGTGTGGGCGATCCAGCCAACCTGAATCCGGCCCTGACTCAGGTGCCCTTCATGTCTGAGCGTCCCGAAGATGAAACGCTGCAGCTGCGGCAATATCTGAACGGCACGGTGTTGAGTTTTGTCATGCAACAAACCCACCAGGCGGAAAAATATCAGGCTTTTCTCAGTTCTGACTATGCGGAAATCTTTTCCACAGCGGCGCTCCCCATTCGCTACGGTGATCGCCTACCGGCCAGCATTGATCAGTGGCTGACCAACCGAGATCGGCTCACCCGCCGCCTGACCCCCACCGTTAAGAGCCTCGCTTCGTTGCTGCATTTAGAACTTATCGGGGCTCGCCACCAGATCGCCAATCTGAGTCGAGAAACCATCGCTCAGTGGCCCATTCAACCGATGGATTTAGCCGCTCGTCTCGGCCCGCGATCGCCCGCCATTTATCGCGCGGCTGACGATGCGACTACTCGTGAGTCTTCCCGTCCGGCAGAATAGCCCCAGTCAACACGGCATTACGCAAGTTGACGTACTCCATGCTGGCATTGATCATGACGGCCTCGTTGAGCGTTGCTCCGCTCAAATTTGACCAGCTCAACTTCGCCCGATAAAACGTTGCGCCGCGTAGTTCCGCCCCGCGCAACGAACTCCAGCTCAAATTGGCACCGCGCAGATTAGCCTGTACCAGGTGAGCATTCACCAGCGTGCACCCCTGCAGTTTGGCCCGGCTCAGGTCGGCCCCGCCTAAATCCGCATTGTCTAAGTTGGCTCCACTCAATAGGGCTGTCGATAGGTTAGCGCCGGTCAATATCGCCCCCGTCAAAATAGCATTAGCAAAGCTAGCGTTTTCCAACTTCGCTAACGTCAGATCCGCTTCAATCAAGTGACATCGATTGAGCGCCGAATGAGACAGATCCGCTTCCCGCAGCTGGGCGTGATCCAGCGTCGCCTCGTTCAGGTTAGCGTTCTGCATTTTGGCCTTTTCTAGCCGCGTACCCGTCAAGTTCGCCCCGCGAATGCCCGCTTCGTTGAGATTGACATTGTTCAGGTTGGCATGGGACAAATCTGCCCCGATCAGATTGACCAGCTCCATTTGGGCATCTTGCAAAACGCACTTGCCGAGCAGTGCTTCTCGCAAATTCGCCCCCTTTAAATCTGCCCCTGTGAGATTGGCCTCCTTCAAGTTTGCTTGCCGCAAATTGATATCTCTCAGGTTTTCATTTGCTAAGTTAAGACCCTGCAAATCGGCACCCCGAAAATCCCGTTCTCCTGAGGCATAGCGGGTAATAACTTCATTAGCATCCATACGGTTGATCCTTGAACGGAAATTCTCAGGAATTGAACGGGCGTCTGTAGTGACAAACACCCATCTCAGAGGGGGCGTCAGACGGCAACTTTAATCAGCTTTTTTAGGTGTGGAAAACTGACAAAAGAGACTAAGTGTCTTTACCGGGGCTAGTAAAGCACAGTTGAGTAATAGTAACGCGATTTCCACCAGACTCTCTTCTATACGATTAAATTAGCGATTGTCCCTGTGACCGTGATCGCCGTCCAGCCACCAAAGCAGTGACGGCTTTAGCTGTCCTAGAACACTTCGCATAGAACGCTTGCAGTTAAAGTTTGACAGTGCCAATCCCGGCAAGCAGGAGCGTGATGGTTGCGCAACTCCCCACGCCTAATTCCGTCGGACTCTGCCCATTCAAGACTTCTCCACGCCCCATTATTCCCGCCTGTTGAGAACGCTCACTTTTTATGGATCGTCAACGATTCAATCTATGCATTGTGAGTAACTCAATTCGGTAGGATTGGATGAGCAATTCTTAAGTACAGGCGGACCCATCAGTCATGTCGGATAATCGTAGAAGCCAGGTCGTCACCCAGGGTGTACAGCGCACGCCAAACCGAGCCATGTTAAGGGCGGTCGGGTTTGGCGATAGTGACTTTGCCAAGCCGATCGTCGGGGTCGCTAACGGGTTTAGCACCATCACGCCCTGCAACATGGGGCTCGATGACTTGGCTAAGCGGGCAGAGGTCGGGCTCAAGCAAGCCGGGGGCATGCCCCAACTCTTTGGCACCATCACGATCAGCGACGGCATTTCAATGGGCACCGAAGGGATGAAATATTCCCTGGTTTCTCGAGAAGTCATTGCCGACTCCATTGAGACAGTGTGCAACGGGCAGAGTCTGGATGGCATCATCGCGATCGGGGGCTGTGACAAAAACATGCCCGGTGCCATGATTGCCATGTGTCGGTTGAACATTCCCGCTATTTTTGTTTACGGCGGCACCATCAAGCCGGGTCATCACAATGGCGAAGACCTGACGGTGGTCAGTGCATTTGAAGCAGTCGGTCAGCATAGCGCCGGCAAAATTGATGACGAGGAGTTACTTGCGGTTGAGCGGAATGCTTGTCCGGGGGCAGGCTCTTGCGGCGGCATGTTTACGGCCAACACGATGTCTTCAGCGTTTGAGGCGATGGGTATGAGCCTGATGTATTCGTCCACGATGGCAGCGGAGGATGCCGAAAAGGCCGACAGCGCTGAGAAATCGGCAGCGGTGCTGGTAGACGCGATTCGCCAACAAATTTTGCCCCGGCAAATTCTCACGCGTCAGGCCTTTGAAAACGCGATCGCGGTCATCATGGCGATCGGCGGCTCGACCAACTCGGTGCTGCACCTGCTGGCGATCGCCAATGCGATTGGAGTTAACCTCACCATTGATGACTTTGAAATCATTCGGCAGCGCGTGCCGGTGATCTGTGATCTGAAGCCCTCGGGTCGCTATGTGGCCACTGACTTTCACCAGGCGGGCGGGGTACCGCAGGTGATGAAAATGCTGCTCAGCCAGGGCTTACTGCATGGCGAGGCACTCACCATCAGCGGCCAAACCATCGCCGAACTGCTGGCCGATATTCCCCCGACGCCGCGTGATGATCAGGACGTGATTCGCCCCTTTGACGCCCCCCTCTATCCCCAAGGGCACCTGGGTATTCTCAAGGGCAATCTGGCAACAGAAGGGGCGGTCGCCAAGCTCACCGGCATCAAAAATCGTCAAATCACTGGCCCCGCCCGCGTCTTTGAATCAGAAGAGGCTTGCCTGCGCGCTATTTTAGACAAGAAAATTGTGGCGGGCGATGTCGTCGTCGTGCGCTACGAAGGCCCGAAGGGTGGCCCCGGCATGCGCGAAATGCTCGCCCCCACCTCAGCCATCATCGGCGCGGGACTGGGCGATTCCGTGGGCCTGATCACCGATGGTCGCTTCTCCGGTGGCACCTACGGTATGGTCGTCGGCCACGTGGCACCGGAAGCGGCGGTGGGGGGCACCATCGCCTTAGTACAGGAGGGCGACGCCATCACCATTGACGCCGATCAGAATCTGCTGCAGCTCAACGTCGATGAGGAAACCTTGGCCCAGCGCCGGACAGACTGGCTAGGGCACAAACCCAATTACACCCGAGGCGTTTTAGGCAAATATGCCAAGCTGGTGTCGTCGAGTAGTCGCGGAGCCGTGACCGATCTCGATCTGTTTGAGTAGGTATTGAGGATTCAGGCTGGTTTCTGGGAGTAGGGATTTGGCAATGCCAAACCCCTACTTAGAACATTTCTGCCAGGGCTTTGAGCTGCTCACTGATGTCAATGGCGATCGCGTTCCCCGACGACGCCTCTAAATCAGCTAAATCCAACAGCAGGCTTTGGCGCAACAGGTATTCGTCAAACGTTTCTGGCTCATACACTTCTGCCAGCGCGTCGTACCACAACCCTGAGCTGGCATAGGCTTGCGCCCGTTGAACAGCACTGTCAGTAGCCTCCACCGTTAGCATATCGGGGGGAGACTCAATAATTTCTACCGTGGTGGCGATCCAACTGCTGATCAGGTCTGAATCAGCGCTGCAGCGTATCGTTGCTTGCCACAGGTAGGTTTCTCCGACCGTGAGGGCTGGGGCAGTGGCGGGCAGCGTGTAGGCCACAAAGTTGGAGTGGGGGAGCACGGTTTCGCTAAAAATGGGCTCATCACTGTCGCTCTGATACAGCTCAAACTGCATGACGCCCACCGTGGGACTGTCGGTATACCAGACAAAGGTGGGACGAGTTGAGAAGGATTGGCCCACACCACTAAATTGAGGCGCGATCGCCGCCAAACTATCGTCACTACACCAGTCCCGCGAGCCGCCACTACCGGTATTGCCGCTCCCTGAGGCTCGGGAACCGGGCGGTGGCTCATAGGCGCGTCCTTTGAGCGCAGCGGCAATATTTGCTTCGGCTGCGATCGCGACCACAGCATCGAAAAAACTCGGCCCAACTAGCAGCGGTATTAAGATCAGGCTGCGCCCAATACCGGTGGCCAGTGACTTAAAACGGAAAAGAGAAAGGGGCTGATTAAACATCATGTTCTGATCTCAGATGGATTGTCTGTATGGAGATTGGCACACATTGGTCGGCTCAACCGATCGCTGAGCCGTGACGATCGCTACTTCCACCATAGGCAAAGGTCGGCGCCAAGGCACCCTACGTTTCAGCCAATCACCTGACATCAATCCGCCAGCGGCATGGCCGTTTTCAGCCAGGGGCCGGCCAGCAAATTAATGTTTCCACCAGATGTGCACCTGCCACCAGGAACGGGGCCGTTTGAGGGGCCAGCGAATTTCGCAGACCGTACCCGTTTTTTGAAAGGTGCGCTGAAACTCGCCGTGCAGCCGGGCGGCCAGATCCTGAGCCTGTTGAGTTCCCCGTCCGCCGGAGCTGGCAGCGGGGGATGACTGAGGTTCACTGGCAGATAGAGGATGGTTACCTTTACCGTTATCGGCAACCCGAATCAGGTTTTCGGTGTCCGTGGTGTGGCAGTCAATGGTGAGGCGCTTGGCTCCGACGGCATGTTTGCCCACATTACACAGCATCTCTTCAAACAGGCGACAGAGCGATCGCCGATCGGCGGCAGTGAGCCAAGACTCTTGCAGGGGTTCAAACTTGACAACTTTAAATTTCAGCGTGTCAAAACCCGGAAAGCTACGCTGCAGCGTTTCGTTGTAAACCTCATAGAGCACTTCGTGCAAGGCATTCCGCAAATCCACCATCTGCTGGCTACCCAGCTGCAGCTGATCAGTCGTTGCCAACGACTCTTGCTGCAAACGGTGATACACGGTGCGTAACTCTTGATTGAGATTGCTGAGCTGCTCACTCGCTTGAGTCGATAAGGTATCCTGTTGTCGCCGCAGCAAGGCTAACGTCTGGAGCGGCCCGTTGTGAATCGCGTCATAGGTTTCTTCAATCACGCGCTGGCGCTCGGCAATACGCGATCGCAGCGTTTGGTCATAGAGATAAAATCCCGGCAACACTAAGCCGTTGAAGGTAAAAGCGATCAGCGCAGGAATCACGGGCAGCCACCAGCCAGCCAGCCACAGCAAGGCCAGGCTGAGACCGACCAAACCAAGACCCAACAGGCCGACCGAGAGGACATACCACGCGGGTTTGATAACGAACCGCACTAGCACCATGCCCATCCCGCCCCACACCCCGATCCACAGATATTCCCAGCCGTCTGGCCAGGTTGTGATCAGCCGCCGGTCATCGAACACTGCACTCAAAATTTGACTGGTCACGTGGGCGTGCATTTCGACCCCGTAGACCACGGGATGGGTCGGCGCATTGGTCGCCGCCGTATTGAACTGATCTTTAATACTGGGCGTAGTGATACCGATTAAGACGACGCGATCGCGGATCAGCGCTTCATCAACCTGCCCGGTCAGGATATCGGTCATGGAAACCACTTCAAAGGGCGAGGCACCACTGCGCACGTTGACCAACATTTGCACCCCCGTCGCATCGGCTCTGACATAGCCGCCGGTATGGGCGGCAAACCGGATCAGTTCAGTGTCACCAAACCGCATGTTGTCAGGATTGCGACGGCCATTTTCTAACAGCAGAGACTCATCAGCCAGATAGGCTTCGGCCAATAGCAACGGAAAAGCCAGGCGAAACTGCTCCGCGTCAGGGTGAGAAGCCGGAGGAAAGGCCCCCAAAAAGGCCCGGCGCACAAACCCATCGCGGTCTAGAGGAAAGTCGTTGAATCCCACCTGCTCAGGGGGTAAAGACGGCGGCGGCGCAACCGGCTCTTGCGTGATCTTGTCGATGCCAAATACCCGTGGGGATTGAGTAAACACCTCCACCAAATCGGCATAACCCGGCTCAACCGGAAAGTCGCGATAGACATCGAGCCCAATTGCCCGCGGCTCGCTCTTTTGCAATTGAGTCATCAAAGCCGCCAGCTTGGCATCGGGGATCGGGTACGTGCCCACCTGCTGAATGTCGCTTTCATTAATACCGACAATGAGAAGACGTTGATCGGTGGGTTCAGCGGGTCGCCATCGCAAAAAGCTGTCAAGCGCCTCCCATTCCACCGCTTGCAGCATCCCCAAAAGGCGCAACACAACCACCAAAACAATGACGGTGACGCCCGGAAAAAGCTGGCGCTGCCAGGTCGCTCGGGCGGCTGTTGGCCGGTTTGGGGAGGGAGCTTTAGACGTGGGCACAAGCGGCTCTCCAAGCTGCAGAGATTAGGGCGAGGCGCAGTCAGTCAATCAACCCTTCCTCACGAGCCTGAATTTCGGTTTGAATCCGAATGTTTTTGCCCGCTTCGGGATACACTTCTAGCGCATCTTGCACTTTAGTCCAATAGTGGCGCACGGTGCGCTCAGCGACGTTCATTTCTTCAGCGATCGCCTTATCCTGCAGCCCTTCTTTGAAAGCGAGTCGCAACACCTCTAGCCATTCAGGCTTCACCTCAATACCAGCTCGCATGTCGCGAGGAGTATAAATCAGGCCCTTTAAGGCCCAGTCAACCTTGGTCAACATTTCCTGCATAGGCAAATTTTTGTCAGCGATGGTAAACCCAGCCTGATGGCTGTCAATGGCGGGCTTGAGACGCACCAGAGAGCGGACGTGAGCACTCTGCACCACAATGTTGAGATCGGGGTAGCGCTCTAGCAGCGATCGCAGCAGTTCAATACCGGCCTCAATCTCTGACGTTTCTCCCGGCGCGATCGGAATCGATAGATCCATCATTAGCAAGTCAGGCGTTCCATAGGACAACTCCGTTTGGGCTGACTGCACGGTACTAGCCGTCCGGATGGTAGCCATTGGATAGGCCTTTTCTAAGGTCATCACCGTGCCGCCCAAAACAGCTTCATGATCATCCACAACAAGGAGCTTTAGAGAGTCGCTGGGAGTAGTCATAGGGGATAAGCGGTTACGACAGAGGTCAAGACGGGGCTAGCGCTGGCGATCGCCAGCTCAATTTTAAAGAGAACAGATCAGTCTGAAACATCGGAGCACAGTCGGCCTGGGCCAACAGCCGAAAGGTTTCTAAAAAGGGCTGCAGGGCTTGCTCAATGGAGGTCGCAAACGTCGGGGTGAGGAGGGCTGGCTCATACTCAGCCTGCACCCAAAGCTGCTTGCTACCGTTGTTTTCTACCAATGTGAGCAGCGTTGTAGTCGGTTGCGGCTCCATTGCACTCAAGGTGTCAAACAAGGTTTTAGTCAGCAGCAACAACAGGCGGGTCTGTTCAATCGGTTCAACACTCCAGGTTTGAGCCAATTCGGTCTGCAGATTTAACGAACGAACCCAAGGCTGCAGGGCAGATTGCAGAGCCAAGGGCAATGAATCTTGTTGATAGGGCGATTCCAGGCGATGGCAAAAATCTTCGACTAACTCATACAGCCGTTGCATCTCTGACAACTGCGTATGGCAATCGTACGGCTGGCTCGCTGGGTGAGTATGGCAGGCCACCTCTAAGCGACGACGCAGCGCAATAATTTCCTGTAGTAAGCCATTACGCACAAAATCCGTTTCTTGGTTGAGCAGTTGAGCTTGGTATCGATGCCACCAGCGCAAGAGTTCGATATGGTTTGGGATCTCGATAGCCAAGCCGCTGGGGTCTCCGTCAGTGTGCTTACAGTCTTATTCTCCATACTGTACGGCGGTTAAGGACGGTTGCTACTACAGATTTCCGACAGGCTGCTGGCAGTTTTCTGCCACCACAACTGCAGAAAATGTCCCACGCTCCCGATAATAAGGATGTGTTGCAGCTCGGAGTCACTAAAGCGACACAGTAGAGTGGTTGAGCAGTGCAATCGCCCTACACCGTGTCTGGATCAATGCCGAGCGATCGCAATTTCGCCGCTAACTTTTCCGCCTTTTCCTGGGCCTGTGTCGCTCTTTCTTCCGAGGTTAGCAGCCGATGGCCCGCTTCGTCATACCAATACAGCCATTCTCGCTCTCGGCCTAAATAAGTTCCCCGTGCCCGGCCCAAACTCAACCCAATCTCCGGTAACCAAACGGGGGTGTCACCGCCCAGCAATTGATACTCGCCATTTTGCAAACGATAAATTTCTAAGGGCAACCGCTTACGCCGACGGCTCGGATTGGGCAGATAGACCGCATAGTAGCGAATACCCAGATCGGCATAACGCTCTCGCTTGCGCTCATACTCGCCGCCGTAGGTTTTAGAAACGACTTCTAAGGCCAGTATGGGCACGATGTTGTCTTCTTCCCACAGGACGTAGCTCAAGCGCCCCTGTTCACCCACAAATCGCTCAACTCCCAAGCTCAAAAACCCATCAGGAACGACCGCAGGCTGCTTAGGATCAAAGTAAATCCCCATATCGATGCCAAAAAACCAGTCCAGCCGTTCTGGCCAGATCATCGATAGAACCCCGTCTAGCAAGTTGGGAATCAAATTTTGCAGCTCGTTATCCACGGGCGTATCGTCTGAGTCGGGCAGCTCAGCGGAAGAGGGCAAGCAAGATTTGGGGTCGTAATAGACAACCATAACGGGGTGGCAGTGACTTCGGTTATGGCTATTTTAGCGGTATAGCAGTTGCCAGTCCGGTTAGGACACCTAGCAGCGCTCTGATCCTTAGAGCATAAGCAAAGGGGCCAGCACTATCAATTGCCGATCCTTATTTTCGGCCTCTCTTCAGCGGTGAATCCGCCTTATACCGATTCTCCAAAACAAGGCTACCGATCTAGCTCCCCTGCCCTTCGGCTCCCCTGCGTTTCCCAGATTGCCTTGGGAGTCCGATCTCTGAGAGTTGGTATGACATCCTCATTGCTAACCTATCAATGAGAGTGGGTTTTGAAGACCTGTTCAGCCCCACCAACCTTCACCAGAAACCCATCGAGCAGTTCCAGACCGGTTCCCTAAAACAGCACCGCGATCTGGCAATCCTGCACTTCTAAGCAGCATCGGAAGTCATCGATATCGCAGCCTTCATGCCAGACCGTATTTGTAAATCATTTACGCTTCCCCTGGACAAAGCACAAAAAAAGCCGTGGCGAAAGCACTTTCGCCACGGCTTGGGGAGTGTGTCAAGGTTTAGAACCGGAGATTACCAAGAACGCGTGGGCGATAACGCATTCCCCCGCAGCAAACTACCGACTGTTTTTGCCGTAATTTTGAGCTGTGTTACAGGGTTAGCAGGTACAACCGTTTTGTACAGATAGCTGTCAAATGTGAGCTTTTGAACATCCATATCCGCGCACATCTCAACAAACGCTTCGCGCGAAGCATCGCTGCGATAAAACACTCGCTGCAGCAGATCTAGCACCAGGTAAGTGATGCCGTATTGCTGATCCCAGCGCTTGATATAGGTCTTGAGGTCAGCTTCCGTAGGCACTTGCTGACCCGCGTGGGAAAATTCGACCACCGCTTCAGCACACATGCGGCCAGACTTAGCCGCGAAGTAAATGCCTTCTCCGGAAGACTTAGTCACCGTGCCAGCGGCATCACCCACAAGAGCGACTCGGCCAACGACCCGCCGCGGACGCGGATGCTCAGGAATCGGGTGCGCCTCAACCTTAATAATTTCGCCACCCTCAATGCGCTTAGCAGCCCGCTTGCGAATACCGGCCTGCAGCGATTTGATTTTGGCTTGATTGACTCGCATGGTGCCAGTACCAACCGCTACGTGGTCATACTTCGGGAAAACCCAGGCGTAGAAGTCGGGAGAGACGTCGTTGCCAACATACATCTCGGCGAGTTCTTCGTAATAGGCCATCTTGTCATCGGGGATGCGAATGCGCTCTTGAAACGCGATCGCATAGTTGTAGTCACCCGCGTCAATTGCTTTGGCGACACGAGAGTTCGCCCCATCAGCCCCAATTACCAGATCAACCTGCAGCTTCTTGCCGTCGCCAACTAGTCCATCGGGCCGATGCTCAGTGTAGTGGAGGGTGTAGGGCTCACCACTGGCCTGAGGCAGCTCTAGCTTATGCATCGTGCCGTTGATGAGTTTGGCACCAGATTTCTCAGCGCGATCGCGCAAAAAGCCATCTAAGACTTCTCGGCGACACATGCCGATATATTCATCGTCTTTGAGAGTGCTGCCGATATTCACTTCGATATCAGACGGCGAGATCATCTTCATCTTGCGGACGCGACGATCAATAATTTCGGGGGGCAGGTCAAATTCTTCGACCATGCAGAGCGGAATTGCCCCACCGCAAGGCTTAGCATTATCTAGCTTGCGCTCCAGCAAATACGTTTCGATTCCAGCTTCGGCCAAGGTTTCAGCAGCAGAGGAGCCCGCTGGCCCGCCTCCGACAACGGCAACTCGCAGTGTCAAGAGCTTTTCTCCAGATCGTTCAAATCTACGAAACGTATCGTATCACGGGGTTTTGGCTCCCTCCGGCAGAACATCCAGGATGTAACCTTAATGAAACAGTCGTTTACAATCAGACACTCAAATCAGGTATTTGTTTATAGACAAGCCTTTCAATCGTCAATACTGACAAGCGCTGAAGAATTACGAGGCAGAGGCTTTTGCCCTGTGTAACCACGGCACTTTCATGAGCGGGGTGGCCCGATTAAAACATGAGCCTTCTCTAACAGTCCAATTTATAATATTGAAACTCTTCACTAAATTCAGTTGGGCTCTAAAGTATCGCGTTTAACGTCGATTGAGCTAGTAATGCGCTAGTGTGATGCTACGAATAGCGATCGCTGAAAGGACGGTGACGTTTGGGATCAGACTGCGCCACGATATTGCTGATAAGTCTGGGTATCATAAGTACGCTCAGGCATGTGATAGCAGTAGCGCATCGGTGCTCTTCGAAATGTCGGATTATGCACAATTGATGCCTGAATCAATTCGAGATAGAGCATCGCCAAGGTGCTTTGAGCACTGAGGCAAACTCAAACATATATTTAAGGATCAGCATCGCCTGTTAGATTGAATCCGCAAAGGTGAATCTTAAGGCGGAGGTCTCCCCTAGAAGCATGGATCAGAAAACATACAGCGCCGACGATGGTAGACAAGTTATCGTGATCACACCCACTGGGCGTCTAGATATCACGACGGCTTGGCAGTTTCGGCTTAATCTTCAAGACTGTATATCGCGACTCAGCCCTCATCTGGTGATCAACCTCAGCCAGGTCAATTTCATCGATAGCTCTGGTTTGACGTCTCTGGTCGCAGGCATGCGCGATGCGGACAAGGTTCAAGGGAGCTTCCGGATTTGCAGTGTCCATCCCGAAGCCAAGCTGGTTTTTGAAGTCACCATGATGGACTCAGTCTTCGAAATTTACGATACAGAAGAAGAAGCACTGCAAGGTTCACCGAAACAGGTTGCCAGCTAATCGTTGAGTAGCAGGTCTGTACTCAGAAGATAGAACATCGCAGCTCTTGACGCGTGCATAAAGCCTTTACACTACCCATCCAATTGCCACAAACAGCGAATGGACAGTGATAGTGATTAATTCGGTCGACTTCTGACCCCAGGGCAAATGCATACTAAATGAAAACTTGCAACCTATTGACTGATAATGCCTAGAGACTCTGTTGCTTGACTGCCAGAGGTTTGGGCAGTGCCTAGCAAGAACGAGTCTGTTAGCTTGCAGCGACTGCTTATTGAGAATGCAGTCAATAGCTATAGCAAGCCGCAGTTTGATTAGGTCACCCCCAATGCCTGAAATCCTTACTTGATAGGCTTTTCAATTCTGACTTCCGACTTCTTCATTCCGCATTCTGCTATAATTTTGATTAAATCGCTAAAAGCCTTGCCTGAAGAGGAATTAAGGCTCCTCAAAAGAGTATGCGATTGCCCTGCTTCTGACCCTAAGCGCATTGACATTGGCAGCGATCGCTCCTACGCTCCAATGCCGTCAACCCAAAGCTTGATCCGAGTTCAGTGTTCAGATGAAGGACACGCCGGAAATCGACGCTTTCAGATTTGTCTCCCGGCTTATACTGCACGTAAATGGAGCATGAGGGCATCAGCTGCAAAGCCTGGCATTGCTGCGAACGCTCCTCACCCGAGACTGGATTGACAGCCAGAACTCTAACCCTCAAGGCTGTCTGACAAGTCTCAACTCGCAGGCCAGATACTGTGACTAAAAAACATCAGACTCATCAGTACGAAACTCATGTTGTATGGACGGGCAATCGGGGCCAGGGAACTGCTAGCTACAGAAGTTATGAGCGATCGCATGAAGTTTTAGTTTCAGGCAAGCCAGTGATTTTAGGGTCATCTGACCCAGCTTTTCGAGGAGACAAAACCAAATACAATCCCGAAGAATTATTAGTAGCTGCTTTATCAGCTTGTCACATGCTCTGGTACCTTCATCTCTGCTCCGAAGCATACATCCTGGTTACGCACTACGTTGATCAGGCCGTTGGCACGATGGCTGAAACCGAAGCCGGTAGCGGAAAATTTTCTGAAGTTGTGCTCAAACCAGTGGTGACTGTGGCACCGAATAGTGACACCCAACAAGCTGAACAACTGCATGAGCAAGCGCATCATTTTTGCTTTATTGCCAACTCGGTAAATTTTCCGGTGCTTTGCAAACCCTTAATTCAGCTAGGCCATTCAGCTCAATAGATTACGTTAACGCAAGTCCAACTTTCACCGTATTTTCGGAGCACATTTACCCAGAGAGTGCGGCACTGAAATCTTGAATCTTGGCCAGTTTGAAAGGGCCGTTCGTTGCCCCCCAGGTAGCTTTTCCTGTTGCAGGATCAATCCCTCGATCATACATCCAGAAGGCGGCGCTGGCAGGACTCGACGGGGCTGGGACGATCGCGTCAAAGGCCAATTTAACCCATTTCATTTCACCATTCACCTCAAATTGGCAAAGTTCGTTGGGCCGTTGCCGCGCTTCAAACCGAGTAATGTCGCCCTCAGCATAGACAGTGACAGGCAAACAGCTACCTGATAAAGGTTGTAAATGTTCCGGGGTCAGCGTCTTCAAGCGCTCTGGAGACTGGGCTGCACCTTGCCAGGCGAGTCGTTCCTTCAAGGCATAATATTCGACGGAGAGAGCGTCTGTAGTTGCCTGCAGCCGTAATATTCGCTGACGATAGGGCAGTTGTGCATAGGTCGCACTGGCCTGCTCCAGAAAAAAGGTAGCGCTGTCTTCGGCAAATAAAGGAGTCGGATAGATCCAAAGCTTAAAATGTACGAACCACACTGGATCGGCCAATGCTTGCTCTCGGTTTTGAAAAACACCTGCCAGACATTGACTCAGCTGTCTAAACTGTTCGCTTAGCTCCATCACACCCCTTTGAGTTAACACCGTGATCGCCTTAAAGACTGCCCGAGGATCTGGCAGTAGGCGATCAAATCATCTGGCTTCATCGTCTTGTCTTTGAGGGTCTTAGGGCGACTGGGATCATCCTAAGAAGTCAATCTTTTAGCAGCAACCGGGGTAACATTTCCGTGCGCAATTTCGAATGAGGGGCTGCGGACAGTTGGCGCTACAGTAATTGAAGGAAAAGCGGCATATAGGTTTTGGGTCATGAGTGAAGAAACAACGGGAAAAGTCCTCTTGGTGGACGATGAAGCGGGTCTGCGAGAGGCCGTGCAAGCCTACCTCGAAGACAGTGGCTTTACGGTAGAAGCCGCGAGCAACGCTTCCGAAGGGTGGGACAAACTGCAGGTTTCAACGCCCGACGTGCTCATTTCTGACATCATGATGCCCCAGGTTGACGGCTATCAGTTTCTCCAACAGGTACGCGAAGATCCGCGCTACAAGTCTTTACCGGTTGTCTTTTTAACTGCCAGAGGCATGACCAGCGATCGCATTCAAGGCTATAGCGCCGGCGTTGATGCCTATCTCTCTAAACCCTTTGATCCTGAAGAGCTAGTCGCGATCGTCACTAACTTAATCGACCGACAGGTATCCCGCACGCCTACCGGCGGCGACCTGCCTGATATTGCCGCCATGGCCAAACAAATCGAGGAGATCAAAGCCTTACTGACCCAAAAAGGGGGCATCACCAAAACGCCCCCGCCGATTCGCATCGATTTTACGCCCCGCGAGCAAGATGTGCTCAATCGGGTCGCTGAGGGCTTGATGAACAAAGAGATTGCCAGCCGACTCGAAACCAGCGTCCGCAACGTCGAGAAATATGTCAGCCGCCTGTTTAGCAAAACTGGCACTAATAGTCGAACTGAACTGGTTCGCTATGCCTTGGAGCATGGACTGGTGACTGATGACGATTAGGCATCGTCCTCCAGCCCCCTGAAAGCAATATTTGGTGTTAAGCTTGTCAAGCTGTCAAGTCGGATCTTGGATGTTCTGAAGAGATGTGACGCCTGCTCTGGATTGGGTTTAACCCATCTAAGACTAAGCTCTTTGGCTTCCTAAGTCTGGATAAAGTTGGAGTAAGCACTTGGCAGATTGTTACATTACGTTAATATAGATTCCTATAGGGTGCATTCTGGTCTGCACCTCTTACCCCCATTCGTATGGGGTCTTAGCCATACATCGCCTAGACTGGCCTCAATCTATTGCTTGGGGTAGGCGCTCACCGGAATTACACACTGTATGTCATTTGAATCTCTTGGCTTGTCTGACAAGCTGTTACGTGCGATCGCTGATGAAGGTTACGAATCGCCCACGCCAATTCAAGCGGAAGCGATTCCCGCGATTTTAGAAAAGAGCGACATCTTGGCCAGTGCTCAAACTGGAACAGGCAAAACCGCAAGCTTCACACTGCCTATTCTTCATGTTTTGGGGAGCGGCACTCAAGTCCGCAATCGTCAGATTCGAGCCCTAGTTTTGACGCCCACCCGAGAGTTAGCGGCTCAAGTCGAGAACAGCATCAAGACCTACGGCAAATATATGCCGCTCAGAGTCGCCTCTGTCTATGGCGGTATGAGAATGGGGCCGCAAATTGGTCGTCTCCGTAAGGGCGTTGATGTGCTGGTGGCAACACCGGGCCGCTTACTTGATCATTTGGGTCAAGGCACTGTTGATTTGTCAGCCGTTGACATGCTGGTTCTAGACGAAGCCGATCGCATGCTTGACATGGGCTTTATTCACGACATTCGCAAAATTATTGAGCATACCTCTACACAGCGACAGACTCTGCTCTTCTCCGCTACCTTCTCCCGGCAAATTAAGCGGCTAGCCGACGATTTGCTTAATTCACCCAAGGTGATCGAGGTCGCCCGCACTAATGCCGTCGCAGAAAATGTCACTCAGGTGGTGCATCCTGTTGATCGGCATCGTAAACGCGAGCTGTTATCTCACATGATTGGGGCTCAAGACTGGCGTCGTGTATTGGTCTTTACGCGCACCAAGCACGGTGCTAACCGCCTAGCCGAACAGCTCAAAAGTGATGGTCTTAGCTCTGACACCATTCACGGCAACAAGAGCCAAGGGGCTCGCGCTCGCGCTCTAGATTCCTTCAAGCGGGGTAAAGTTCGCGTCTTGGTTGCGACGGATGTCGCGGCGCGCGGTATTGACATTGATGAGCTGCCTCACGTCGTCAACTTTGACCTGCCCAACGTGGCCGAAGATTACGTCCACCGCATTGGTCGTACTGGTCGAGCGGGCAATGAAGGAGACGCTATCTCCCTCGTCTGTGTCGATGAGCATTATCTTCTCCGCAATATTGAGCGCTTACTCAAACGGGATATTCCCACCTCGGTCATCCCTGGTTACGAACCCGATCCCACGATCGCCCCCGAGCCCATTCCCGGTGCCAAGCGTCCTCCACATGGTGGCCGCGGCGGTGGTGGCGGTGGTCGATATTCTCGAGGCGGCGGTGGATCGCGGCGCTCTGATGGCGGCTACAGTGGCCGTCCATCGAGATCGAAACGAGGACAAAATGCGACAACTCCTCCTGTCCTAAAAAAGGCCTCGTCAGCTAGAGACAGTCGTGAGCGTGCTTAAAGCCGCTTATCCCTAGACCAAAGCTTGTCGAATCCCCCCAGTTGCTGAAGTTCAGTAACTGGGGGGATTTTGTTTTCAGCAGGCCATCGTGCAGAAAAGCTTTACTAAAGTTGTGAACCCGTTAGAACGGATGAGCACTGTCAAGCATGAACGCGCACGTGTCCGCACTCAATGGCCAGACTCCAAACATTCAATAGAAATATAGGGAAGCCAGGGAACAAAGGAGCGCGGTCAAGCATTCTTTAGGGTTTGCGGCTAGAAGAACATCGATATCTATGCAACACGGTTGCAAACCTCGCCTGATTACGCATTATCTTCCAGCCCAGCGAGGGCACTCCATAAGCTGAGAAATGGATAAAAGCATAGATTTTTGTCTTCAGCTAAGCTTTGTCTGTAGCGATCGCGTCAAAATCATTCCCAAAGCATAAAGTTTAGTCAAGAGAATACACATTTGGATTGAAAACAGTAATAATAGAAATGTACAGATTTACGTTCACTCTCGTTCCCAGCGGCGTTTCGTCGGTCACGGTAAACGAGGACGGAAGTAAGGAAATTTCCTGAAGGAACGCGCCCCCATTCAACTTTTCGGCATTTTGGAGGCGGAAACATGCTGAGTAATTCGTTAGTTCAAGGTCTAGAGATTGTGGGCGTGGTCAGCGTTATGGCGACTGTGCTATCTCCCGTTCTGTGCTGGGTATTGCTAAACCCACTCAACGCAGAAACATCGGCACAGTGAACCGTTTAGGTCGCCCTTGTCGCTTGTTCGCCCATTCTCAAAAATAGTTCATGACAGTAGCGGCCAGAGAAATCTCCCTGGCCGCTACTCGTTTTATTGGCGCGAGACTTGCCCATGGCAAGGTTGCTGGTATTCATGCTTTGGCAACTGCTCAATTACGCGCGGCCGCCATCTGTTGAATGGACTTTCGCTGGATTCGCAAGAGCACTAGCCTAGGCCGTGCAGGTAGGGCGCACGCAATAAGCCATATGCATCGGATAACCATCCTGAGCATAAATGCGGTCTACACAATTCAAAGCCATCTCAAGGTCTTTGAAGACTTTGAGCACTTCCTCGGTGCCGTTGGCGTACAAAACGCATAACTCCCAAAACATATGAACCTCCAGAAGCGGATCGCCCAAGGGCGTATGATCTTTAGTGAAGCTTTATGCTTCTAGGCTGTTTCAAGCTTATGGCTTTATCGGTTCTTCGTAATCCGCAGGACTATCTAACCTAAAAGCGGTTTCATACCCGTGATATTGGCGCTACGCAGGTAATTTCCAGGAGTCCAATTCTGATTTGATGCAGAATGGCCTGAGGCATCGTGCTTTTGAGTCATGGGTGTGGCCATGCCAGCCTGACGTTTGTGGTACCAGGATTTAACTATGTTCGACAGCATCGTGGTTGGCGGCGGGCCAGCCGGTAGCAGTGCGGCCTACCACCTAGCCCGGCAAGGTTGTTCAGTGTTGGTACTAGAGAAGGCCACCTTTCCTCGTAACAAACCCTGCACCGGAGCCTTGTCACCCTTGGTCGCCCAATGGTTTGACTTTGATTTTGCCCCTATCATTGCCCAGCGCATCAGACAAGTCCGCTATACCTGGAAGCTGGGTGATCCGGTGGCCTCTGAGTTGCAAACACAAGAACCGATCTGGCTGGTCAAGCGCGATGCCTTCGATCAGTTTTTGATCAATCACGCGATCGCCCAAGGGGCCATTTTTCAGGATGGGACACCCGTATTAGGCATCGAATTTGCCGAGGGGTGTTGGCAGGTTCAGACCCCTCAAGAAGTCTTTCAAGGACGCTATTTGGTCGCGGCCGATGGGGCTGAAGGCCCCTTGTCAAATTGGCTCGGGTTGGAGACGCCGACAGTGCGGCCCGCGGCCGTTTTTGCCATCCCGACTGAGCGATCGCCCCAAAATCCCACGCTCAACTTTGAATTTGGCCTGCTCAAAAATGGCTGTTTGTGGTCTTTCCCCTATGGTTCCGAGCACCTGATGGGAGCCGTGACCTTTTTGGGTAGTGGTGAACCAGACTACCCTAAGGCCTTCAAATCTTATGCTGCTGGGTTCGATGTCAACGGTAGCGCCGGTCAGCTCTCTCGTCACGCTGTCAAACTTTGGGATGGCAACCGCCCGCTACATACTCGCCAAGCAGTAGTTGTCGGGGAAGCCGCGGCGATCGTGGACCCGCTCTCGGCCGAGGGCATTCGCCATGGCATGTACAGCGGCGTTGAAGCTGCCAAGGCAATCTATGCCGCGTTACAGGGGCAGGACGAGGCGCTTGCAGACTACACAGCGACCCTGCATCAGTGGGGCGACAACATGCAGTGGGCTCAGCGCATTGCCGGGGTATTCTTCCGGTTTCCGGGCATTGGTTATCGCGTCGGCATCAAACGCCCTACGATGACCACACGCATGGGGCAGTTGTTGGCGGGCGAAATCGAATATAGCGATGTGGCTAATCGAGTGATCAAGCGATTGTCAACGGGATTGCTGCCAGGCCGCAAGTAGGCGTCTAGGCGTCTGAGCAACGGTGAGAACAGTGCTCTCCTCAGCTGCTATGGGCCAATTCGGTCAACGCACTGCCTGTCACCCGACAGAGCTGCCATTCGGGCTTGATCTCAGCCCCCATGCGGGCATAAAAATCAATCGCCGGTTGATTCCAGTCCAAAACGTTCCATTCCAACCGACCGCAGTCTCGTTCCAGGGCCAGTTTTCCTAAGCGCTGCAGCAACAACTTACCAATGCCTTGACCACGATACTCTGGTGCCACAAAAAGATCTTCTAAGTAAATCCCCGGCTTCATCAAAAACGTCGAATAGTTGTGGAAGAAGAGCGCAAAGCCGACCGGGACGTCATCAACGCGAGCGAGTAAGGTCTCAATGTGGGCGCGATCGCCAAACAGATGCTCGTTTAGCTCCGCCGCGTTGCCAGTTACTTCATGGGCCAGCTTTTCGTAATCGGCCAGGGCATGAATCAGTTGAACAATCGCGGGCACATCTTCTGGAGTCGCGAAGCTGATAGTGATCGCAGACGGTGTCGAGAAATCTGACATAAAAGGGAGCTACTGACGTTTGGAGTTGAGGTGCTAAACGATGAAGACTTACATCCAGGCGACGCTTTAATCGTCAATGGCATAATCGCAAATCGATTACTTACGCAACTGCCGGAGATAACCATCTTTGAGCTGAACGACAGGATGGTTAGAGACCCTGACAAGTTGTTCGTTATGAGTCGTCACCACTACCGTGATGCCAATGGAGTTCAGCTTTTTAAGAATTTTGATCACCTGCAAGGCGTTCTCGGGATCGAGGTTGCCGGTGGGTTCGTCCGCTAAGAGTAATGGCGGCGTGCCGACGACGGCGCGGGCAATGCTGACCCGCTGCTGTTCGCCACCCGAAAGCTCATTGGGGAAGGATTCTGACTTATCTTGCAGTCCGACCATTTTGAGGGTAGGCCAGAGGCGACGGTGAATTTCTTTACGGCTGTAACCCTGAGCCCAGAGCACGAAGGCAACGTTCTCAGCCACAGTGCGGCGCGGAATCAGCTTGTAATCTTGAAAGACGATGCCGATGCGGCGTCGCACTTTAGCCAGCTGGTTGCCCCGGAGCTGACCGATGGGCGTGCCCTCAATCATGACTTCGCCCGACGTGGGATGCTCTTGCCCATACAGCAGCTTGAGGAGAGTGGACTTGCCGGCTCCGGAAGCCCCAGTAATAAAGAGAAAATCGCCTTTATGCATCTGCAAGTTGACGTCTATCAGCGCCCGATTCCCTTTGGGATAGCTTTTAGAAACGTTTTGCAGAGCCACCACGACATGGCGGTGAGGGGTCTGACGTGGAGCCGTTGTCTTCGGCTTAGATGGTTGACTGCGCCGCTGAGGATTTGGCTTGGTTGAGGCTCGAGGAGGCGCCGGGATCGCGTTATCTTTATCCGTGACTGAGGTTGCCCCCTGAAGACGATCGCTAAGCACCGAACGAACGTCTTCGGGCAGTCTTTCGTAGCTACTGCTGGGGCGGGTAACAACCGAGGTCATAAGCAAAATCTCAAAATAAGCTAGCAATCCAGGGCGGATAGTAGACTCGCCGATTAAAGGCTATGACGCTGTATTGTACTGAACTTCGGTCAAAAGTCTACCCTTGAGTCCTAAATTATTAGCGGTTGCACAGAATCTTTGGCGCTATATGTAGCGCTAGCGCGGAATTGGGAGACCGTTACATCATCGACAGCTGCTGCTCATTATAAAAATCGGGGACGGCACTGACTTCATAGCCCAGGTGACGACAGGCCGCCCGCGTGACCACCCGGCCCCGCGGCGTTCTCTGCAGATAGCCCAACTGCATCAAATAGGGTTCGTAGACTTCCTCAATGGTTTGAGCATCTTCGCCAGTGGCGGCGGCCATGGTGTCTAGTCCGACCGGGCCCCCGTTAAAGTTTTCGATCATGACGGATAGCAAGCGACGATCGGTCCAGTCCAACCCGCAGGGATCGACATTGAACAGCTCCAACGCTTCAGCCGCGATCGCCTGATTGATCCGACCAGATTTCTTGACTTCGACATAGTCACGGACTCGTTTGAGCAAGCGGTTGGCAATGCGTGGTGTGCCCCGCGAGCGCCGCGCGATTTCTTCTGCACCATCGAGTTGAATTGGCGTATTCAATACCTGAGCGGTGCGAGTGACAATCTGCGTTAGCTCATCCACTTCATAAAATCGCAGCCGCTGAATTAAGCCAAAGCGATCGCGCAAAGGCGAAGTCAAGGCGCCGACCCGCGTCGTCGCCCCCACCAGCGTAAACGGGTTGAGCGGAATGCTGCGCGTGCGGGCGCTCTGCCCCTTACCGATGGTGATATCTAATCGCGAGTCTTCCATCGCGGGATAGAGGATTTCTTCGGTGACGCGGGGCAGTCGGTGAATCTCATCAATAAAAAGGATGTCGCCCGGCTTGAGGTTGACGAGCAAGCCGGCAATATCGCGGGGCCGCTCTAGCGCTGGAGCCGTGGTGATTTTGCAGTCTACCTGCATCTCCTGGGCCAAAATGAGCGCCATGGTCGTTTTACCCAGGCCGGGAGGGCCGTAGAGCAAAAGATGATCGAGGGGTTCTTCGCGCGACTGAGCAGCCCGAATCGCAATATCCAGCACTTCTTTAAGCGATTTTTGGCCGATGTAGTCAGCGATTTTTTGCGGTCGCAACCCATCTTCTGGGGGGCTAGCCGGGCGATCGCGCGGCTCGCGCACGACGGAGGCCGGAGCGGCTGGTTCAGCAGCGTCTGACGGCTTGGCGCCCGCTTTCTGCTGACGCGGCGGCTGAGGCTCAGACTCAGACTTCGAAGAAATGATGGCCATAGGGGTCACGGACGATAGGGGCTACGCACCGGCTCATGCCAACGCAGCAGGGTTGCCTTTGATTCTAAAGAGAACGAGCGTATTACTCAACCCGGCAGGACGCCACTAATGCGCATCAAGTCTGCCACAGTGGGGCAATAGGGCGATAAACCCAACTTTTCGGGGTAGACGGGATCGTGGTAAACAAAATGCCGATAGTTCAGACAAAACCGATCCCACTCTGCCATGCGAATGTTGAACCCATCAATGATGCGATCGGCGAGCCACAGCGAGAGGGGAAGGCGGAAAAAGATGCGCAGTCCCAAATAGTGGCAGGCTTCTTCTACAGTGCGATTGAGGGTCAGGGCCGGATTGCCGATGACTACCTGTCGAGAGGCTTGGGGGCCAGGCGGATGATCAACCAGATGACTGACCACGAGGGCAATGTCTCGGCCATGGGCAAAGTGAAAGCTACCATCGGCTTTGAGAAAACGGATCAGCCCCATCCAGCGAGTGACGTCTTTGATGCCCGCCGAAATGTGGGAATAGGGTTTGTCTTTATCGCCCCCAAAGACCAAGGTAGGAAAAACCGTGGTGATTTTCGGATAGATGGCCAGCTCCGGCAGCTGCAGGTAGCACTGATATTTGCTGCGAATGTAATCGGTGCCGATTTCCCCCGCTTCTGCCAAAGGCCGATTATCGCTGTCTAAAATGCTCGCGGTTGAAAAATAGAGCACTTGCCGACAGCGATCGCCGTCCAATAGGGCCATTAGCTGGTGATTGCCGGTGACATTGATGTCATAAATTTCAGGCGCACCGCCCCATGAAGTGGCCGCTAAGATGGCGGTATCCACCGTCGCTAGCCGGTCAGCGTAGGCCGCAATATTGCGAATGTCATCTTGGATGACCTCAATGCGGGGCTCATCCTGCCAGTTAAAGAGGAGCTTCGCCGGGTTGCGCACGAGTAAAACTAGCTGATGGGGCGTATCGGCCAGTAACTGCTCAACTAAATAATGACCAATACAGCCGCTGGCCCCAGTGACAAAGATTTTCTGCGGGGAACGACTTTCAAGAGATGTAATCGATTCAGACACGCTGGCAACACCGGGAAAACACAATACCCCCATGATGACGGACGTTCTACCTCCGTTTGGGATCAGGAGACAGAACGCTCGTTGCCTGACAAAGGCTAGGGTTTAGGGTGCTCTCAGCGTATCATCTGCAGTGATGACGGCTCGGCCATGCTGGCCTCATCAGGCTTGGGGGATTAACCAACGAGGTGCCCTAAGCAGACACGGCCAGCAGCTGATCAAGGTTCTTACCCGTTTCAAAAAAGAAGGCCGCATTATCTTCTGGGGTTCCGGGCAAAATACCGTGACCCAAATTGAGAATATGACCGCGACGTCCGGCTTTTTGTACGGTGTCAAAAATGCGATCGCGAATAAAGCGCTTGGAGCCAAACAAGGCCGCTGGATCGACGTTACCTTGCACGGCCATGTTCGGCCCCAGGCGACGACGGGCTTCAGCCATATCCACCGTCCAATCGACGCTGATGATGTCTACCCCAGATTCGGCCATCAGCTCCAACACGCCAGCGCTGCCGCTGATGTAGAGAATCAAGGGCGTTTCCGGATGCTTCGCTTTGACCTGGCGAACCACCTGCTGCTGATAGGGCAGTGCAAAGGTGCGATAATCCATCGGGCTCAGTTGACCGGCCCAAGAGTCAAACAGTTGCACCACCTGCGCTCCACAATCAATCTGATGGCAAGCATAGGTCGCGATGTTATCGGCAAGCTTGCTGAGCAATTGATGCAGCATCGCCGGTTCCGAAAAGGCCATGCCTTTGATGTTGGCGTAGTTTTTCGAGGTCCGCCCTTCGACGGCGTAGGCGGCCAGCGTCCAGGGAGAGCCAACAAACCCTAGCACGGCTGCATCGTTGCCCACCTCAGCCCGCAGGGTGCTCAAAATCGTGCGAATGAAAGGGGTCGCCGTGTCAGGATCAAGGGCATGAACGGCATCCACCTGCGCCTGGCTGCGAATCGGCGGATCAATCATGGGGCCTTTACTTTCGATAATGTCGAAAGGAATGCCCATACCGGTGAGCGGCGTCAAAATATCGGAGAAGAGAATGACGCCGTCGGGCCGAAAAGCCCGCCAAGGCTGCAGGGAAATTTCGATCGCCAGTTCAGGATTTTCGGAACGCTCTCTAAAAGACGGGTACTTTTCTCGCAGGTCGCGATAGATTTTCATATATCGACCGGCCTGGCGCATCATCCAAACTGGCGGTCGATCCACAGATTCTCCGCGCGCTGCCCGTAGCAATAAAGGTTCCTGATTCAAACCGGTCATTGAAACTTTACCCGTATTCATGAAAGTTCTTAAGCGTAGTCGCTAGCGTAACATCCTGTGAATACCGCCATTTCACGTTGTCTGAGCAGGTTTACATTTTTCTCCTGAGGGATGCGATCGCTTCAACGTAGAATGAAGGTCACAAGGTCATTTGAAGCCCCTGACAGCAACGGCATGGATATCGTTAACTTTTTTGAAACAGTCGAAGGAACCTGGTTTTCGCAGCGCACTACGCATTTTGCCCCAGGCCAACCGTCCCAAACCGGACAAACTACCCTGCAAATCACCCGCGTCGAACTCGATGATGCTCGCGTTTTAGAACTCTGCCAGCAGTTCTCTATAGAGGCCACTGCCGCTATATTCGCCTTTGTCATTCAACCAGCAGGAAAAACGAGTCTCTATAGCTCGGAAAACAGCCCCCCCTCAAGCACCACGATGATGGTGGGCTGCCAATCGGAGGATGATGCGTCCGGCCAGTTTTTGAGCCAGACCGAGCAAGAAACTGCTGTTTCAGGCAAATATCAGCTCGAAGACGAAATTCTCACGCTCAGCGTTCACAATGACGATTTCGAATCAGAAGAGCGCCTGTGGTATATGAACCCCAATCTGCGGATGCGCACCAGTTTAGTGAAACGCGCTGACGGCTTCCGGATGTCTTCATTCTGCTCAGAAGTTCGTCGTCTATCGACATAACCGGCCTTAAATACAGATTTGCCACTTTATCGGCTCTGAGAACTGCTTCTATATAAATCAGTCAGCCTGAGTGACTCAGGCTGTGACATTAACGTCTGCAGCAACAATGAGGAGCTCTCATCAGGTGCCCTAGCCGCAGGCGTTTGCCACTACTCTGCTCGAAAGGCCACTAGCGTTTCATCCCAAAAGTCTCATCAACCCGTCATGCACGACTCCCTGAGAGGCATTTTCAAGGCATGGCAAACCAGCCAAGACGGTGTAGCCCTCGGCATTCTACTCAGATAGATAGGACCTATTTCTTTGTAGTGAGTACTTAGAGAAGAGCTGTTGAGCCATCTCTGAGAGAAGGGCGAACGAGGGGATTCGAACCCCCGAATGGCGGAATCACA
>ERZ1740058.484-NODE-484-length-30048-cov-7.936552_pt1 | contig 30048 bp, 26 predicted proteins | sample MGYA00581745_ERZ1740058 | MGnify/ENA primary metagenome ERZ1740058 (study PRJEB43018, sample SAMN04849742) | marine metagenome | isolation source: floating plastic debris | place: Pacific Ocean | collected 2008-08-30 | study: EMG produced TPA metagenomics assembly... | reverse complement strand
CCCGGCTACTGACGATTGGGAGCCCGCTCTCGTCGGCCGCGGCGGTTCCGATTATCTGCCTCTGATCGGCCACGTTGGTGAGCCGGCCAGCACGCCCATCCTCTTGCTCGGCGATTCCCTGGCGACCGAGCCCTGCCGCGCCGATCTCGATGGCGACGGATCGCTGACGCTCTTCGACTTCCTGGCGTTCCAGAACCTGTTCGACTCTGGTGATCTCGCCGCTGACTTCGACGGCGATGGCGAGTTGACGATCTTCGACTTCTTGGAGTTCCAGAACGAGTTCGTGGCCGGCTGCCCGTGAGCCGAAACCGACGAACCGAGCATCCAGGTGGTCTAAGGGGCTACGGCGACTCTGCCGGTGGCCCCTTCTGTGCACCTTGGCGTTCCAGCGAGGTACGCAGCGCCGACATTTGCAACGCCATGTCTTGCATCTGACGCTCCATAGCGGCGAGCTGCGCTTCGACACCCTCACCCTCGCCCTGGTGCTCGAGCATGGCTCTCGCGTTCTCCGACTGCGCCTCAGTCATTGAGCTGATCACGACACCAATGAAGAGGTTCAGCACGATCATCGTGCCGACGACGACGAAGCTCACGAAGTACAACGCCGCAATGACCGGCATCGGCCTCGCGACCGCATCCGGATACCGTTCGATGCCCTTCGGCGGGTACTTCTCCGATCCCAGGCTCTGTGTGTAGTAGATATCCGTCCAGTCTTCGAGTGTCACGGTGCGCAGTAGGCTGAACATGCTGTCCTGGAGCGAGCCGAAGTGCACCGGATCGTTCTGACGAAAGAGCACCGTGCCCATCACGGCGTACACATAGAATAGCAGGATCAGCAGCAGCGTGACATAGATGATCGATGGGATGGCGTGCAGCAACGCCGTCACGAGGATGCGCAAGCGCGGCACAACGGTAATGAGCCGCAGCACGCGCAGCACGCGGGCGAGCCGGAGCACCGCCGCGTACGCCCCACCCAGCGGGATCAGGCAGACCACAACGACAACGAAGTCGAAGACGTTCCATCCGCTCAGAAAGAAGCGCCAGGGCTTGGACCCGTGCGCGCCGATGCGGATGATCAGCTCGACGACGAAGATCCCGATGATGAGCTTGTCGAGGCCCAGTAGCAGCGGGCCCACGCGCTCCATGATCTGCGGATAGGTCTCCAGCCCGACGTTGATCGCCGCGACCAAGATCACGCCGACGATCACCGCCTGGAACCACGAGGCTTCCGCGAGCGAGCGGAATCGCGCAACGAGCGAGCCGGGAGCCGCCGGTGTGGCGTAGGAGTCTGCGCCCGCCATATCAGGTGATCCGGGGGTCGACCCAGCGGTACAGCACGTCGACGGCGAGGTTGAAGATCACGAGCATCGTGGCGAACACCAAGACGACACCGATGATGAGGAACAAGTCCTTGTTCTGCACGCCGTTCACGAAGTGCTGACCCATGCCCGGCACGTTGAAGACGCGCTCTACGATGAACGACCCGGTCATGGCGAGCGCCGCCGCCGGCCCGAGGTAGCTCAGCACCGGCAGGAACGCGTTCTTGAGCGCGTGACGGATCAGCACCACGCGCTCGCTCACGCCCTTCGCCCGGGCAGTCCGCACGTAGTCGGTTGAGAGCGCATCGATCATGCCCATGCGCGTAAGCCTCGCGATGTACGCCGCAAAGGGCAGGCTGAGCGTGATCGCCGGCAGCAGCATGTCCTGGGGCCCGGCACTCGAGCCCACCTCGCCGATGCCAAGCCACACCGGAAAGATCAGCAGCAACACCGTGCCGATCACGAAGCTGGGCAGGCTGATGCCGATCAGCGCGACGACGAGCGTGGCCAGATCGGCCATCGAGTTGGGTTTCACGGCGCCGACGATGCCCGCGATCGTGCCCACGCCCAGAGCGATGAGGATCGCGATTGCGCCAAGAGTAATCGAGACCGGCAGCGAGTCACGCACGATCTCGTTGACCGTCCAGTCCTCATATTGCAGGCTGGGTCCGAAGTCGAAGATGTACCGGCGTGGCGGGGCCTGCCCCTCTGCCGCCGCCCGCTCCCGCTCGGCGGCCAATTCACCACTCATCGCATCCGACGCGTACTTCACGCCGGTGGCGCTCGCGAGGTACGACCAATAGAAGTTCGGGAAGCTGTCGAGGTTGTACTGACGCTTCATCGCCTCGATGACCTCGGGCTTCGGCTGGCGGCCCTCCGGGTTCTCAAGCGGATTGCCAGGAATAGCCCACGCCAGCGCGAGCGTCAGCGTGTAGATCACAAGCACGATCACAGGCAGTTGCACGAGGCGGCGAACGATCAGTCCGAGCATCGCCTACTCCTCGCCCTTGTCGGCCGCATCGCCGCGAAGCGCGAGCAACTCGTCGCGATCGAGGATGCCCGCCTCGATGCCGCGCGTATCGGTCGGCGCCTCGGCGGTCGCCGGCGGCAGCGGGGGCATGGTGCGAACGACGTCGGTGCCCTTGCCGTCGCCGAGCACATCGAACAGATACACGTTCTGCTCCGTGCGCGGGTGCGGATTCAGGCCGCTCAGACGATCGGGGTCGAATAGGTACACCGTCATGTAGTGGAACAAGGGGACCATCGGTAGGTCCTCGTCCATAATAATGCGCTCGGCCTCGGTCAACAGCTCGAACCGCCGTTCGGCATCGAGTTCGACGGCAGCCTCGTCCAGCAGTTCCTCGTATCGCTCGCCGTTGTATTTGCGGTCGTTGTTGCCGTCGTCGTAGCGGTTGATGTCAAGGAACGTCGTCGGGTCGCCGTAGTCGCCGTACCACCCGGCCCGGCTCACCATGTAACGCTGCTCCTTCAGATCGTCGCGAAAGACCTTGATCTCCTTCTGCGACAGCCGCACGCTGACACCCAGGTACTCCTGCCAGTTCTTCTGCACGACCTGGGCGATCAGATCATGCCCGCTGTCCTTGTTGAACAAGATCTCGATCGTCGGCAAATCACCGGGCGTCGGGTAGCCGGCCTCCACGAGCAGTTCACGTGCCTCGGCCATGATCTCCTGCTTCTCGTCCTCGCTCATCGCATCGCTGATGCACCGCAACCCGCCCGGGCTCTCGTAGCCGGGGATCGAGCCCTGCGGGATCAGCGTCCGGGCAACCGGGTTGCCGAGCCGCAAAACGTCGTCCACGATGCTCTGCTTGTCGATCGTCATCGCGAACGCTCGCCGGATCCGCGCGTCGGCGAACGGGTTAGGCCGGCCGTCGGGCAGCGTGGGCAGGCAGTTGAAGTTGTACCAGTACGTCCCGAACGCGGGGATGGCATGGATGTCCTTACGCGGATCGTCCGGCAGCCGGCGATCGATCTCGAACATATCCAGGCCCTGGGCCCGCAGGCTCTCGTACTGCTCTCTGTGCTCCTCGTAGAAGCGCATCTTGTCGGCCAGCATGTCGGCCCGGTAAGCCGGCGTGACATCGCTGACCCAGTCGACCACGCCCGATGTGTACGCCAGCACGGCCGCGTTGGGGTCGTTGATCGATGGCGTGCTGATCGTCTCGATGTTCAGAGACTCGCGGTTCCAGTAGTGGGGGTTCTGTTCGAAACGCATGTCGCGCTTGAAACGCCAACTCGTGAGCATGAACGGCCCATTGCTCACGAGATCGGGCGGCTTGGTCCAGCCGGTCTTGGCCTGGATGAGCCCGGTCTGCGCATCGACGCTCTCGTACTGCCGCACGAGCGGGGGGTACACGGGGTAGAACACCGCGAACGCCAGGAGATCGAGGAAGTACGGCGTCGGCCGCTTCAGCCTCACCCATAGTGTGCGATCGTCGAGAGCGCTGACGCCCACGGTCTCATCGAACTTGGCCTGAGCCTCGTCCCAGAGCCGCTCGGCCTCGGCCCGCCGCTCGTTGCCCTGCAGCGGGCTGGAGGCAAACTCGTCCAGTTGCTCCTGCCGCCAGTCGGCGAAAGGCGTGGCGCCCTCAATGAGCTGGAAGAGCTTGGTATAGTCGGCCGCGGTGTCGGGCAGGATCGCCCGCCGCCAGCTGTACACGAAGTCGCCCGCCTTCACGCGCTCGCCATTGCTCCAGAGCGCATCCTCACGGATGGTGAACGTGTATTCGAGCCCGTCATCGCTGCGCTCCCAGCTCTCCGCAGTCGCGGGGATGATCGCGTAGTCGTGCGTAAACACGTCATTGGCAACCAGCCCCTCGAACAGGATGCGAGCGACCCGAAGGTCCTGCATCCAGCTCATTTTCTGCAGGTCGAGCGTGTTCACGTCGCCGCGGTTGACGAACGAAAAGTCGGCTCGCGGCATGGGGCGGTCGGTCACGAGCGTCGCCGCGACCACCAGCACCAGCAAGATCACGGGGGCGAAGATCTTGAGCATTGCCCAGTGTACGACGCCCTCGGGTCGCTGGCGAGGCATGGCTCGCAGCACTTAGCTCATGAAGACGATTCAGCCGCCGATGTTGAACCGATCGCTGGGCAGGTTGAACTCATCGTCCAGTAGACGGATGAGAGAGGTCGCGGATCGCTGGAACTCGTCGCCGTCGCCGTCCTCAGCGCGATCGAAGCTCTCCGCCAACTCGAACCCGGCCAGCCGATCTTGCATGGCTCGATCGATACGGAGCAGCGGGGAAATGGTCCCGGCCACCTGGATCGTGTTCTCAACCGTTCGGCGGCCGCGCTCGGCCTCGGCGCCGCCGATTTGGCCGGCTCGCTCGGCACGGACGTACCGGAAGCCCAGTGCACCCGCACGGCCATACATCTCCATGATCGCGTTCTGCCAGCCCGCGCCGACATCGCCGCGCCGCTGCGTCACCGCCGTGCGGATCTCAGCCATGGCTCGCAGGAGGGGGTTCAACCGGTTGCCCAACTGGCCATCGATGGGCAGCGTATTCATGCGCTCGCCCACGGCTCGAGTCATCCGCTCGCCTGCCCGTGCGCTGAAGCCCGCGATCGCCGACTCCGGCATCGCGAGCGCGTCGATCAGGGCCTTCGCCGATGCATCGAGCATGTGCTGGTCGTTCGATGTTGAGAGCACGCCGGCCAGCGTGTCGGCAGCGGCGTTGCCAACCTGTGCCTGGAAGGCGACCGGCGCGAACCCCGCGGCGCGGAACGAGTTGCTCAGGCCAGAGGCCGCCGCAAACCGCGTGGCGATCTGATCACCCTCAACGGCGTCGGTGAGAATGCGAACGGTCCGATCTGTAGCGAGCCAGCCCATGAGCAGATACGCGTTCACGCTGCGAAAGACATCGCTCTGCGCCTCGCGGAAGGACTCGGCTAGCGCCTGGTCCATCGCGACCCGGAAGCTGGCCGATGTGTCCTCACGAAGGAGCGGCTCAACGAGACGGCGACGGGCGTCGCGAGCCGCGGTGGGTGTCTCGGCGTTGATGTTCGCCCACAGGGCCAAAGCCCAGTCGGCGACGGCCTGCTCCTCGGACGGGCTCAGGCTCGTTCGGCTCGTCAGGCCCTCGGGCAACTCGTCCTGGCCAAACGCCGCGATCGCGGGCACGAAAGCGAGAACGATCGCCAAGATCCGCGGCAGGTTTGCTCGCAAGGGCCCGCTCCTTTTCAGCAGACAAGATCCAAGAGAAGGCGGGGCCAGCAGGGCCAAAGCGCCAAGAGGGCGAGACACAAGGCTGAGGCGGCCCCGACGGGCTTTCCCATACGCCAACCCCTAGCCCGGCGGTTCCAAGGGGCCCCAAACCTAGCCAAACATCGCTGAGTCGTCAACGCCGGAAGATCGCACCATCGCTCGTGTGCCCGGGTCGGCAAATCCAATCAAAATCCAATCAAAGGTGAGACTCGCATCAGTCGACCGATGTCCGCTCTCCCTAGTACACCTCGAGGAACACGCGACGCGTTGGCTTCACCTTCCGGCCGATCATCTTCCGCGTCCACGATGACGCGTCGTCCGCCACCTCGGGATCGATCGCCAGATAGCGGCTCAGCCAGGGTTCGGGCATCGACCTTGCCAGCCCCTGCACGATGCCAACATCCATGCCCAGCAGCCCGCAAACATAAATCAGGCCGCGGTCGCTCTGCAGCAGCGGAATCAGCGTGCCGGCGTCACGATCGAGCCGATCCTGCACGTAGCACCCCGGCGACGCGTCGCGTTGGGCGTGCCGGCTGATCGTCGGCAGGTACGTAAAGTTTGGGTGCTCCTCATCGAGCTTCGAGAAGAGATCGTCGTAGATCAGGTCGGTCTCGTACGGCGCGCCCATCACGAGTGCGACCTTGCTCTCGGGAGCTTCACGGATGAGATCCAGCACCATGCCACGAAAGGGCGCGATGCCTGTCCCTGTGGCGAAGAACACGTAGTCGTGGTCTCCCGGCCGCGCGGGAAGCACGAATCGCTTGCCATTCGGGCCGCTGAGCTTCACCTCGTCGCCCGGTTGAAGGCTGCACAGGTAGTTGCTCGTGACGCCAACAAACAGCCCGGGCCCATCATCGCGCTCGTCGATGAGCCGCTTCACGGTGGTGGCAATCACACCGCCCTTACCGTCTTCGCCAATCGATGGCGACGCCGTCGAGTACAAACGCAAGGCGTGGGGCCGACCTCGTTCGTCCTCTCCCGGTGCGTGCACGCCGAAGCTCTGGCCTGGCACAAACGAGCCCGCGAGCGGCGTGCTGGAGACATCGATCTCGATGTGGCGGACGAACCCCGCCGCTCGCCTGCCGGCCGTGCACAACTCGTTGCGTGTCACCACGCCCGTCACCGGCTCCTTGGGCCTGGCGATGTGCAGCGGTGCTTCGGCCAACTCGGGCCCCGGGTCTCGAGCTGGTTTTGCGTCCATGGTTTCGGTCATGCTCATGAACCCAATCTTAGCGATACATCAAGAAAGCACCCGCCGAGAGGGGGTGTCTACCCATCAAGTCCTGAGTGTTCCGAGTGCCTGGAGTCGGGCTCAACCGCCCTCGCCAGCGGCGGGGCCGCCGAGCCGCTCGATCGCCCGATCCAACTCGTCGGCCGAAGCCTGGAGCGCGTCCCGAGTCTCGCCCTGAGCCCGCACTCGCCGGAGCCCACCGGCTGCCGTCTCATAGGACTCGATGGCCTCGAGGCGAAGCTCGTCGGCCTGCCGATCGAGCTGATCGGCGGAAGTGCCGAGCTTGGTCGCCAACTGGCCCTGCACCCGCTCAGACAGGCCGCGGAACATGCTCGCGGTCTGCGCCATGCTCGCCGACCGGCGCGCCAGGACATCGCCGAGCACGCGGGCCGACCCGGCGCTGGACAGGGTGCCATCGACCCCGCCACTGTTCGCACGCCGAGCGGTGGAGCCGGCCTTCTGCAAAGCCGACCGGGCGTCGTTGACGGCGTTCATAGCGTCCGATTGGTGCAAAGCACTGACCGCATCAGCGAGTGCCGCCAGTTCACGAGCGAGTGTCGCCGCAGCTTCCCGGGCATCAGAAGCCTCGTCCGCCGCCAGCGCAGCCTGCTCACTCACGCTCTCTCGGGCCTCGCTTAAGATTCCCAGCTGGCTGTCGATGGCCTGTACGCGCACGCCGAGGGCTTCGATCTGGGGACGGAGCACCGCACGCTGGGCGTCCAGCATGCTCGACTGGGCCTCGAGCTTGTCCGCGCGGCGTCCGACCTCCCGAGCCGACTGGATAGTCTCTGCGGCCTCGATAGGCCCCTCGGACAATGCTCGATCCCGAAGCGTGCTCTCCTCGGCACGGATCGTCCGCACCTGGCCCTCGAGCGCCTCGATCTGCGCGCCCAGATCACCCATGCGACCCTCAAGGGTCTGCTGCTCGGCTCGAGCCCCGGCCAATTGTTCCTGGAACCGGCTGGCCTCCTCGTCGATGGCCCGCAACTCGGCAGCCGAGCTGTATGAGCCCAAGGCCTCGGCCGTCTGTTGGGCCGTCACCCGAGCCGTCTCCCGAGAGACCATCTCGGTGAGCGTCGTGCCGATCTGTTGCTCGATAGCGGCCAACCTCGCCAGCGGCTTCCGCGCCAGGCCTGCTTCAGCCTCGGCGCTGATCAACGCGGCGATCGCCTGCTGTGTTGGCGTGCCGCTCGAGACAGGGCCCAGCTTGCCGGTCGTCGCTCGATAGCCCTGCTCTGCAAAGTCATCGCTGACGGGTGGCACCGAGCCGGGCGAGATCGCACGCATCTGGATGCTGGCGTCGGAGATCGCCTGGGCGGCCGGGTCCTGCTCGTCGCATCCGGCGGCCATGCCCGCGATCAGGGCCAACAGGGCCAACCGGGACGCCACGGCCCGCCCACGCGAGCCCTCCGTAAGACCTGCCTTGCTCGTCGCCATCCGATTCGCCTCCGCATTCTGTCCCGTGCCGCTTGCAGGGCACAAATACTGGCCGCGCCGGGGCCGATCGCCCCGTTCGCTCCCGCGGCCTGTTCGCATGGAGACGGGCCGCGGTTCGTTGGAGGCCAGTGTAGGGCGGGCCCAAAACCCGGGCCCAGAGAGGGGATTCGGGCGTCTCCAGACGTCTATCGCGGCCCCGGCTCGCCGCCAGAGCCCGCCAACTCGCCCGAGACCCCCTGCGGCTCGCCCGGGCCCTCATCAGCGGTCTGCGGCCCATCGCGATCGCCCGAATCGGGTGGATACACGATCGGGTACGCGGGCCTGGGCTGATAGAGCGACCGGATCCACGCGGTCGTCTCGCGCCACCGCACGTCACCCGCCCGACCGAAGACCGGCCGCCAGTCCTCGCTCAGCCCGGTCTCGCTGGGCACCTCGGGATGCGGGAACCGCGAGCCGTTCCGCCGCAAGCCGAGATGCAGCAGCGGGCTGTTTTCGGGCTCTTCCAGATCGATCAGCGGCGTGCCGTCCTCCAGCGTTGCGCGCGTCAGGATGTAGAAGTTCGTGTACGCCTGTGCTTCGCCGCGCGGGTTGCGGTGCGCGAGGCGCAACCGGCCGGCCTCCGCGCCGCCATGGCAACGTGAGGTCGCGCAGCCGACGACCAGCCAGCCGGTCACATCCTGACGGAAACGCCGCATGACCTCCGGATCATCGAGCACACGCACGCGGCCGTAGAACTCGCGCGCCTTGAGCTCAAACATCAGACGCACGATGTCCAGCGGATCGCCGGCCATCAACGCCTGCCGTCCTTCCGGAGTTGGGGGGACGCGCGGGTCGTCGCGATACGCGAGTAAGAACTCTTGGGCATCCGAAGCATCGATGCGAACGCGCGGCGGGTCGAGCAGATCGATCTCGAACACGCGGATCAGGTTCACCTGCTCGGCTGTAAGGAGCGGCAGCGGCTTCTCCGCTTCGCCGGGCTCGCGCTCCACTCCCTGCCCGCGCTGGTCGTAGAGCTCGGCCAAGCCGCGCATCTGGCGCACAAGCGTCGCGACGCGGGGGTCACGCGGCCGCTCCCCACGGAGCAGCACCGCCTCGTAGTGCGCAACGTGGTATAGCTCCTGGCTTACCAACCATTGGATCAACTGCTCGATGTGGCCGACATCGCTGTCGGAGATCTCTGCCCGCCACTGGCGATAGCGGGTCGCCAGATCGGGCAGCCTCACGAGCCGATCGATCTGCCGCTGCGTGAACTGCCGCTCGACGCCCGCGATCCGAAGCGTGACGCGTTCGATGGTCTCGGTGACTAACTCACCATCGATGAACCGGCCAGTCTTGAAGTACAACCGAACTGTCGACCGCCGGCCATCAGTGCTCGAGAGTTGCGCATCGCTCTTCGCTCGCAGCGCGTCGAGGTCGTCCGGCGTCGCCCGCAGGCCGCCCGCGGGTGGTCCCGAGATCATCCAGGGAATCGACAAGCCCGCGAGCATGACGCACGCCGCGACCAAACCGACAACCAGCGGCGCCGCTCGGCCCACGCGGGAACGGCCTCGGTTGGCATCAGCGTCAGATCGCACGTGCGACAATCGTTCTCACCGGAGCTTGATCGAGGCCAGGGCCAGCACCAAGAGCAAAACCCCGACAATCCACAATCGGGCGACCACCTTGGGCTCGGCCAAACCGCCGAGATGGAGATGGTGGTGGTACGGGGCGCACAGAAAGATCCGCTTGCCCTCGCCCGATCGCTTCGTCCATTTGAAGTACCCCACCTGGAGCACGACGGATGCGATCTCCAACAGAAATACGCCGCACATCAGCAGGACAACGGCTTCCTGCCGAGTGACGAGAGCGAGATACCCGAACAGGCCTCCAATCGCCAGCGAACCCGTATCGCCCATGAACACCTGGGCTGGGAATCCATTCCACCATAGGAACCCAAGGCATGCTCCGAGCATGGCTCCCGCCAGGATGCTGAGTTCCTCCGCTCCCGGCACGTACGGGATGAGCAGCGACTGTGCCGTCGCCTGCCACCCTGCGATCATCGCGAGCACGACCGTGCCCGCCGACGCGATCGCGCCGAGTCCGCCGGCCAGCCCGTCCATGCCATCGGTGATGTTCGTCGCGTTGCTCAGCCCCGCGATGAGCAGCGTGCCGATGACCACGAACACACCAAGTGGCAGGAAGAACACGCTGGGGTTGATCTCTCCAGTACCCGGCAGCGTCGTCCGCTGGAACGGCAGGTTGAGCACATGGGCCAGGTCCTGGCCCGAACCCGTATCCCCATGGCGGAACACGAAGAACGACACGAGCGCAGCCACGCCGAGCTGGAAGAGCAGCTTCTCCCAGCTGTGCAGCCCCTGCCGGCCGCCTTCCCGCCGCGACGCGAGGATTTTGAGCACATCGTCGGCACCGCCCACTATCGTCAGGCTGAGCAAGAGCAGCAGTCCCGCCATGACGTAGAAATTGCCAAGGTCGCCCAAGAGCAGCGTTGCCGCAACGACGGAGCCGCTGGTCAGCACGCCTCCCATCGTCGGCGTGTTCTTCTTCGAGGCCGCCCCGCGCCGCAACGCCTCGGCGTCGGTCAGCCCCGCATCGCCGATCTTGAACTTCACGAGCTGCGCGATCGTCGGCTTGCCGAAGAACAGCACGAGCCCAAACGAGAACACCGCCGCGGCGAGCGCCCGGAATTGCTCCTGGTACAGCACCCGCGGGATCGACATGATCCAGTCGGGCAGCCGGCCGTCGAGAACATTCACGAGCCAGAACAGCATGCCCTACGCCACCGCCGACTCGCCCGCGTTCTCAAGCAGGCGTTCCAAGGCGATTCCCCGCGAGCCCTTCAGCAGCGCGATGGTCCCCGGTTGCAGCAATCCGGCAACATGTTCACGGGCCTCATCAGCCGTCGCGAAGCATGCAAGCTCTCCATCTTGGCACGCGTCTTGGCAGAGTGTCCCAACAAACACGCATTCATCGGCGACCGCCGTCGCATGATCGATCATCTCACGGTGCCACGCGGCCGAATCTTCTCCCAGTTCGAGCATGTCGCCAAGCACCGCCACCTTGCGTTCGCCTTGGGCAAGATCCTCGAGCGTGCGCAACGCCACGGATACCGAGTCCGGGTTGGCGTTGTAGCAATCCACGATCACTCGTGCGCCACCGATGCTGCGAATCGACAGCCGCATATCGGCCGGCTCGAACCGCTCCAGACCTTCAGAGATCACTCCATCGGCCACGCCTAACCGCCTCGCTACGGCAATCACCCCGGCGGCGTTCTGCGCGTTGTGGTCGCCGGGAACCGGCAACCGCCAGCACGAACCATCGGCAAGCTCAAAGGCCACCCGGCCGTCCTCGTGCCACGCTTTTGCCACGCAAACGCGGAGGCCAACAGGAACATCCAGAGACGCTTCCGCCTCGGGCAACACCACGGCTGCTCCGTCCCGCAACGCCGCAATAGAGCTCACGAATTCGGAACGCACAGCCTCCTGTCCACCCAGCTCGCCAACATGGGCCCGCCCGACGCTCGTGACGATCGCCACATCCGGGCGCGCGAGCGATGTGTACCGAGCCAGCGCGCCCGGTTCTCCCTCACCAAGCTCGCAGATCAGCGATTCGGCATCCGGCGGGCAGTTCAGGATCGTCAGGGGCAAGCCCAACGCGTTGTTGAATGACCGCGCGGATGCATGGGTTCGCATGGCGCGGCCAAGCACGGACTGGAGCATGCGCACAGTCGTGGTCTTGCCATTACTACCCATGACCGCGATCACGTGCGCCGAGATCGCGGTCCGGTAGTGCTTGGCGAGGTCCCACAACGCGGAGCGAACCGACCGAACTTGCAGCACGGCGAGCCCGGCAGGTGCAGGCACGTCTCGCTCCACGATCGCGACGATCGCGCCGCGATCGGCGGCCTGATCGAGAAAGTCGTGGCCATCGGTGCGTTCGCCAGGGAAGGCGAAGAACGCTTGTCCTGCGTCAAGCGTGCGCGTATCGATGCTCGCGCCAGCGATCGCGCCGGTGCCTTCGGCCAGCCATCGGCCGCCGGTGATGCTCGCGAGGTCTTCGAGCGAGATCATGGAGCACCCCCTGCCACGCCCAACCGATCTTGCAGTGCAGCGCGCGCCACAACGCGGTCATCGAAATCGCGCGTGCATGTCCCGCCTGCACCATCGGCCACGATCTGGTAGTCCTCGTGCCCCTTTCCGGCGATGACAATCACGTCTCTCTCATCGGCCTGTGCGATCGCCAGCCGGATGGCGGCCTCGCGATCCGGATCGCTCGTGGTCCACACCGATTCTGGCACGCCCTTCAGCACGGCGTCGACGATCGACTGCGGATCCTCGCTGCGTGGGTTATCGCTCGTCACGACAACCCGATCCGCGAGTCGCCCGGCCACGGCGCCCATCCTCGGACGCTTGGTCCGGTCACGATCACCGCCACAGCCAAACACCGTCCACAGCCTTCCTTCACCCTTGCGCTCCGCGACCGCCGCGAGCGCCTTCTCAAGGGCGTCGTCCGTGTGCGCGTAGTCAACCAGCACGCGCGGCCCGGGCAGCTCCTCGATCGACACCGGCTCAAGCCGGCCAGGTGGCGGCACCAGAGCGGGCAGCGCGTCCGCGATGGCCTGGGCATCGACACCAAACTCGTGCGCCACGGCCACCGCTTGCAATGCGTTCATCGCGTTGTGATCGCCAACCAGTGCGAGCTCGGCTCGCAACTCGCCCCAGGGACCCGTGAGCGTCGCCAAGCTGTGGAGCCCGTCGGCTTCGATGTGCACACGCGCATCTGCCGAACCCGACATCGAGCAACGCAGGACGCGTGCCCGACAGTCGCGGAGCATCCGGTTGCTCGCCGGGTTATCGCTGTTGACGATCGCAATCGCGGTGGACTCGAGTCCTTCGAACAGACGCGCCTTGGCGGCGGCATAGGCCTCCATCGAGCCGTGGTAGTCGAGATGGTCGCCGCTGAGGTTCGTGAACACCGCGACGTCGAAGTCCAACCCAGCCGCGCGCCGCTGCTCCAGAGCGTGGCTCGACACTTCCAGAGCGGCGGCCTTGCACCCGTTGGCGACCATCCGCGACAGCGAACCGCTGATGTCCTCAGCAGCAGGTGTCGTCAAGCTCGCCGGCGAACCGCCATCGCCCTCGTCGATCTCGATGGTCCCGATCAGGCCGCAGCGGGTGTCGGCGAGATTCAGGACCTGGCGAACGAGCCATGCGACGGTGGTCTTACCGTTTGTCCCTGTCACACCAATGAGCCTGAGCGAACGGCCCGGCGAACCGCGCCACCGCTCGGACACCATCGCGCCGATGGTCGCGGGGTCGTTACACAAGAGACACGATACCGATGCCTCGATCGGCTCCCGGCACAGGATGGCGATGGCCCCGCGGTCAACCGCGTCCTGGCAGAAAGCAGCGCCATCGTGCATCGTGCCCGGCCGGGCCACGAACAGCCAGCCGGGGCGGACACGGCGGCTGTCCTCGGTCACGCCCTCGATTTCCATGCCGATCCCATCGCCGCCGTTGACGGTGATTGGGAGCCCACAGATGAGGTCTTCAAGGCGCATGTACTCTCCAACGCAAGCCCTGCCAGAGCATCGGCCACGCGGTGGGTGGTGGCCGAGTTTTCCCAGGTTCTTAGGGCAAGATCAGCATCGCGTCCCCGTAGCTGTAGAACCGGTATCGCTCCGCAATGGCGGCGGCATACACGGCATGCAACTGGTCGACACCGCCCGGCAACCGGGCCGCAATCATCGCCATGAGCGTCGACCGCGGCAGGTGGAAGTTCGTGATCATGCCGGCAACCAGCATCCACTGGTATCCGGGGGTGATCAGCAGGTCGGTCTCCAGCCATCCACCACCGGTACCAGCGCTGGCTTCGAGCGTCCGCGCGGCGGTCGTGCCAACGGCGATCACCCGTCGGCCCTCACCACGCGCCTCGGCGACGTCTTCGAGCACACTTGGTTCGGCATGGCAGAACTCCCGGTGCATCGGGTGGTCCTCGATCACATCGGTCTCAACCTCGCGGAACGTGCCCGCGCCCACGTGCAGCGTGACGTCGTGGCGGATCACACCGCGGTCGCGTAATCGGGCGAGCACCTCGGGTGTGAAGTGGAGGCCTGCCGTCGGCGCGGCGACCGAGCCAGGCGCTGAGGGATCGGCGTACACGGTCTGGTAGCGTTCGGGGTCGGCCGGATTCTGGTCCTGGTCGCCACCGCTACGACGGGCGCTGCGGATGTACGGCGGCAGTGGCACCAATCCGATGTCCGCGAGAATCGCCATGCTGTGATCGCGAAACGTGGCCGAGTCGGACCAGGATCCTCCAATCACCCGCACCAGCCACGCGCCCGGAACGTTGGCCTGCCGTTCGACGAGCTCGATCGCGTGGCCAGAGGGCCGGTTCTTCGAATCGAACAGATCGATGACCGCCCCGGCTCGAAACCGCCGGGCCTTCATCATGCACACCCAGTGCCCCGGCTCGGGCCCGAACTCCAGGAACAGGCCCTCGGCCTTGCCGCCGGTGTCTCGCCGCTGCCCCAAGAACCGCGCCGGGATCACGCGGCTCGTGTTTACGACGATTCGATCCCCGGAGGCAAGCAGGTCGGGCAGCTCGTGGAACACGTGGTGCTCGGGCTCGGCTTCACCGCGGATCACCATGAGGCGGGCGCTGTCCCTGGGCTCGGCCGGTGTGGTCGCGATCAGCTCCCGCGGGAGGTCGTAGTCCAGGTCGCTCGTCCGCAGCATGTGGCCCTCGTGCAACACGTCCATGTGGTCGCCGGGCATCATTGCCCGAGCCGTGTGCCATCGCCTCCGCCTGGGCGCAGCCGAGGCTTGTTTTTATCGGTCGTTGCGGTCCCGACGGGCTGTGGCATGGTGGTTTCAATGGGTTGGGCATGTCCGGCATCGCCGACAGCCCGATCCACGTCCTATGCGGGGCCTTCCAGCCCTTGCGGTTCGCCGAGCGCTTGGCTCGCGAGAACGAGGGCGAACGGGTCGAGCGGGCGGCCGGGCGGCGGGAATCGATGGTGGCAGCCGGGGAGGAGTGCCCCCGATCGTGCCTCGCCCCGGCCGCTCGGGACGAGTTCACACCGCGGCTCGCCGATGTGAGCCCGGTTTCCCAGGACGGCGGTGCGGCCCCGCCCCGCGAAGCCGTCCAGATGACCATCCAGCAGTTGCTGCCGATCGGTTCGATCATCGACGTGACGGTCTGAACGACCCCTTTGGCTAGCCACCCCTAAACTGGACGGTTGGTTGTCTTTCCTCCCGAAGTGCGACCCTTGCCGAACGTGCCCGCGACCAGCGGTGCGCGCCGGCCGGCGGTCTTCTTCGATCGCGACGACACGCTGATCGAGAACGGCACGCTGCCGGATGAAGCCTTCGCGGGAAAACGAGGCGATCTCGTGGATCCGAAGTGGATCAGGCCGATGCCCGGCGCTCTCGCGGGCTGCCGAGACGCCCGAGCGCGCGGCTTTGCGGTCATTATCGTGACCAACCAGGGCGTCGTCGCTCGCGGAGGAGCCACGATCGATGAGGTCGAAGCCGCCTGCGTGCGCACGATCGAAGTGCTCGGCGGTGAGGTCGATGCTGTGCTCGCGTGCCCATTCCATCCCAAGGGCGGTGGTTCGAACGAGTTCTGCCGCGAGCACGCATGGCGCAAGCCCGCGCCGGGCATGCTGGTGGCAGCCGGCGATCTGTTCGGGCTCGACCTGACACGGTCGTGGATGATCGGCGACGCCGAACGCGACATCGAAGCGGGCCACGCCGCGGGGTTGCCATCGAAGCACTGCGTACGCGTTGGCGATGGCGTCGATCTTCGCCACGCGATGGAGTTCGTCTCGCGTGCGACGGGGGTGGGGCATGGATGAGCCGAGCCGCAGCAAGCGGCTGCTTATCGTGCTGCCGACCTGGATTGGTGATGCGGTGATGGCTACCCCGGCCCTGCGACGCGTGCGCGATGCGCTCCCGGGCTGGTACATCGGAGGCGTGTGCCGTCCCGGTGCCGATCAGGTCCTCGCCGGTCTGGACACGCTCGACGAGATCCACGTCGCCCCGATGACAGGTGTGCTCGGCCCCAAACGCGTTGCCGCCCAATTGCGCCCTCGGCGGTACGCGGCCGCGCTGCTCCTCACCAATTCGTTCTCGACTGCGTTGGCGACACGCGTCGCCGGCATCCCGGTCCGCCTGGGATTCGACCGCGATGGCCGTGGATTGCTGCTCACCCATCGGCTGCAGGCGCCCAAGCGCGACGGTGGGGGCTGGGCGGTGATCCCAGCGGCCGCGTACTACGACCACGCGGCCAAGGCGATGCTGGATGTGCTGGCCGACCGACCGGTCCACGCGGCTGGCGCGATCGATCCACTGCCAGCGCACGCGCGTCTCGAGCTCGTGGCCCAGGACCGCGACCGTGAGACCGCGGCGAACGTGCTGGATCGCGCAGGCATCGATGCCGATGCTCGCCTGGCCGTGCTCAATCCGGGTGGCAACAACCCGGCCAAGCGTTGGCCGGCCGAGCGCTACGGCGTTCTGGCCGATTGGCTGCTCGACCGGCACGGCCTGCGCAGTGTCGTGAACGCGTCGCCTGCCGAAGCCGAGATCGCGTCGGCCGTCGATCGGGCGGCGCGGTGCGAAGTGCCGTGCATGGCCGACCACGGTGGCTCGTTGGCGTCATTGAAGGGTGTCGTGGCACGAAGCGAACTCATGGTCACCAACGACACCGGTCCGCGGCACATCGCCGCGGCGTTCGGAGTGCCTGTTGTGAGCCTGTTTGGGCCGACCGACCACCGGTGGACCACCATCCCCGCTCCCGCAGGAGAGGCCGTTCTCGTGGCCGACCCGAGCTTGCCGCAGGGACAGGCCGCCAACGACGATCCCGAGCGCAATCGGGTCGATCGCATCGAGTTGGAGCGTGTGCAGGCGGCCATCGACGACCTGCTCAACTCGCCTCCCGCCGCGACCGAAGAAGGGGGACTAGCCGAAGGCCGATGATGCCGGCTATCATCGTGGCCTTGCTCGGCGGGCATGACCTTCTGGGCGACAACAAGCACTGTCGGGGGCGTAGCTCAGCTTTGGTAGAGCGCTTCCATGGCATGGAAGAGGTCGCGTGTTCGAGTCACGTCGCCTCCACTCGACAGCCGGGCCCAATCGGGCCCGGTTTTGTTTTGCGCCGGATCGGCGCGGAAGAGTGGCTTCAAGCGGTCCAGTCGATCGCCGCGAGGCGCTCGAAGGCTTCGGCCATCTGCTCGGCCTCGACGGTCATGGCGATCCGGAACCAGTGCGTGCCGTCGTTCCCGAAGCCAGCCCCTGGCACGAGGCTCACCCCTGCTTCATCAATGCTCCGCATCGCGAAGTCCCACGAATCCATCGGCTGGCCGTCCGGCCCCTTCGGGCACTGGGCCCAGATGAACAGACCCGCGCCCGGTCGCTGCGCCTTCGCGCCGATCTTCTGCACGCCGTCCATCGTCGCGTCGAGCCGTTCGGTGTACATCGCTCGAAGCGCCGCGATGTCCTCGTGGTCGTAGTTCTCGAGGGCGACGATCCCGGCTTCTTGGACCGCGGAAAACACGCCGCTGTCGATGGGGCCTTTGACCTTCGCGAGCGCATCAATCACGGCCCGATTGCCGACCGCGAAGCCGATGCGCCACCCGGTCATGTTGAAGCCCTTGCTGAGGCTGTGGAACTCGATGAACGGATCGGCTTCGAGGTCGAGCCCATTGGCCTTCCACAGGCTGTCGGGTGTCACTTCGGAGTAGTAGAGCTCGCTATATGCCTGATCGCTTGCCAACATGATGCTGTTGTCTCGCGCGAACGTGGCGGCCTGGGCGTAGAACTCCAGGGGCACTGACGCGCCCGTTGGGTTGTTGGGGTAGTTCACCCACATCAGCGCAGCGTTCTGCACGTCTTGCGGCGACACCTCTTCCCAAAGCGGCGTCCACCCCGAGGCCTCGCGCATTGGCATGTTGACAGGCCGGGCATCGGCCAGCACGGCGCCGGCGTGGTACACCGGGTAGCCCAGGCTGGGGCACAGCACGGTCCGGCCAGAATCCACGACAGCAAGAGGCAGGTGGGCGATGCCCTCCTTCGAGCCGATGCACGCGAGGATGTGACGATCGGGATCGCACGAGACGCCGAAGCGACGATCCATGAAGCGGGCCGCAGCCTGTCGGAACTTGGCCGAGCCCTTTGAGGGCGGGTAGCGGTGCGTCGAGGGGTTCTTCACGGCCTGCCTGAGCGCGCTGACGATGAAGTCCGGCGTCGGTCGGTCGGGGTCGCCGACGCCGAGGTCGATCAGCGGCTTGCCGGGCCCCCTGGCTCGATACTCGGCCTTCGCCTTGTCGAGCCGGTGGAACAGGTACGTGGGCAACGCCCGCAGGCGAGCGCTCTGCACGTCCAGAGTCGGGGAAGCCGTTGAAGGGGTGGCGTTCATGGTGCAAGCATCGTAGCGTCAGGCTCGAACGCTCCAGAACCCCGAGGAGGCCCGCGTTGCCCGATTCCATCCGAGCCGAGAAGCTACTGGCCGAGCTGAACCGTCTGCGCCAAGATCTGGACAAGGATCCCGCCGACATCGAGTGGGTCACGCTCCACCACGTCTTCTGCTTCGTGAGCTACAAGACCGGGGAGTTCCAGAAGTACATCGATGAGGAGGCCGCCAAGGGCAGCTTCGACGAACTCGAAGATTGAACGAAACCCTGGCAATTCTGCCGACGTATGAAACAGTGTTCACGTGGTACGAGCGTGGGTACGGAGGGCACGAAGAGCCCCAACCCGCCCATGCGAGCGGCCGCGGCGACCGCCGAGATGTGTTTCTCGGTGGGCGATGAGCCCGGGGTGACGGCCCCGGGATGAGAGTCCGGCGGCGGCGCTGCTTCGTCCCAGTGAGGGACAGCACCGCGACGGTCGGGCGGGTCGGCTCGAAGGAGCCCGTGCGTAAAGGAGGTGATCCAGTGTCGAATCTCAGTCAGGATCTCAACAAGAGGTCCAACGACAGGACGCTGCGTCGCTGACGCCGGGCCCGACGGGGCTCGGCTCCGCGCAACGTTCGCGCGGGCTTAGCTCCTGCAGAAGCACAGGACGCAAAACCCAACGGCCCACCCCGTTCTCGGGGTGGGCTTTTTTGTTGGTCGGCAATGCCGGCTGCCGTACGATCTTCACGTGATCGCTGGCATACAAGCCGATTCCAGCCTGGCCAACGCGGTGTCCTTCGATGACATCGCCGAGGCCAGCGAACGGGTTCACGGTCGCGTCAGGCGGACGCCCGCCCTTGTCCAGACGCCGCTGGACAGCATTCTGGGGGCGCAACTCGCCGGCGATGCTCCTCGTATCGCGCTGAAGTGCGAGAACCTCCAACACACCGGCGCGTTCAAGCTGCGAGGCGCCACCAACGCCCTGTTGCAGCTCGATCCGAGTGCGCGTGGTGTGCTGACGTACAGCAGCGGCAACCATGCTCAGGCGATCGCGCGCGCGGGTGCGGACTTGGGTGTGCCAACGGTCATCGTCATGCCGAGCAACGCGCCGCGCGTGAAGCTGGCGGGCACACGCCGAGAGATCGCCCGAGGTCATGACAAGTCGCGCGTTGTGCTGTATTACGCCGAGACCCAGGTCCGGGAGGAGGTCGGCGGTGCGATCGCCCAGGCCGAGGGATTGACCATCATCCCCCCGTATGACCACCTGCACGTCATCGCGGGCCAAGGGACGGCCGTACTCGAATTGTGTGAGGACGTCGGAGGATTGGACGTCGTGCTCACGCCTTGCGGCGGCGGCGGCTTGCTGAGCGGGTCGGCGATCGCGGCGAAGGCGATGAACCTTGGGTGTATGGTGGTGGGCGTCGAGCCTGCGGTCGCCGACGATGCCGCCCGCAGCTTCCGCAGCGGCGTGCTGCACACGGTCCGCAACCCCGACACGATCGCCGATGGCACGCGGACACCCTGCCTGGGCCGCTACACATTCCCGCTCGTGCTACAGCACGTCGATCGATTTGTTACGGTGGAGGAGGACGAGATCCTCTCCGCCACACGGCTGGTCATGGATCGCCTGAAGCTCTTGGTGGAGCCCTCTGGTGCGTTGGGCGTGGCCGGGCTCATCCGACTCGCGCATGAGGAGCCTGGGCTCGTAGCCGACAAACGCATCGGCATCGTGCTGAGCGGCGGGAACGTTGATCTCGACGCGTTAGGCCAAATGCTCTAGCGGCTGGTCTTCTTGGTCGTCTTCTTCTTGGCGACCTTCTTTGGTGTCTTCTTCAAATTGGTCTTTTTTGAGGCGGTCTTCTAGCTAGTCTTCTTTGCGGTCTTGATCTTGTCGTGCCGCACCGCGTCGTAGCTGGCGATGTAGGCCTTGGCCTTCACCTTCTTGAAGAGCTTGGCGAGCACGTCGAGCGGCACGCCGTCGAGGTCCTTGACGCGGACGCAGCTCTTGCCCATGTCTAGCTTCTTGCCGCTGGCTTTCCACGCGTCGACGAACCAATCGTGGATCGCTTTGTCCTGGTACACGCAGAACAGGTAGAGCCCGATGTGGTTCTTCTGGTTGGCGATGCTCGCGAACGGCAGGGGTTGCTTGGGATCGCAGTGATAGCCTTCGGGATAGACAGAGTGGGGGACGTACCAGGAAGGCATGCCGTACTGCATGCCCTCTTCGAACGGCTTGTCGATGTTCTTGTTTACAACCTCTCGGATCTGCTCGAGCGCTTCTCGGCGATCTGCGGGGACGCCCTTCATATACGCGGCGATGGTCGTGGGCTTGGTACTCGGCATCCGCGCTCTCCCTAGGCTAGCACGCGCCGGATTTCCGCCTCATCGGTCATGCCCTTGGCCGCCTTCATCTTGGCGTCTTCGATCATGGGCTTGAACCCCGCGCGCTTCGCGGCTTCCATGAGCAGCACACCGTCGGCGCGTTGGGCTGTGAGCGTGCGCAGCTCGTCGTTCATACGCATGAGCTCGTACACGCCCATCCGGCCGCGGTACATCTGGCCAGTCTCGGCGCGTTCTTCTTCGGTCGCAAGGCGACGCACGAGGCGCTGTGCCATGACGCCCAGCAGCGAGCTGGTCACCAGGAACGGCTCGATGCCGATGTCGAGCAATCGCGGGATGGCGCTCGGCGCATCGTTCGTGTGGAGCGTGGCGAGCACGAGGTGGCCCGTGAGCGAGGCTTGCACGGCGAGCTGAGCCGTCTCGTGATCGCGCACTTCGCCGACCAGGATGACGTCGGGGTCCTGGCGAAGCAGGCTGCGCAAGCCCGCAGCGAAGGTCACGCCACGCTTGACGTTGACTTGCATCTGGCTGATGCCCTCGAGGCGGTACTCGACCGGATCCTCAATGGTCATCACGTTGCGCGAATCGCGATCGACCATGCCCAGTGCCGAGTACAGCGTGGTGGTCTTGCCCGAACCGGTGGGGCCGGTGACGAGCAGCATGCCGTTGGGGCGATCGACCGTGTCCTTGAGCTCCTGCTGCATCGCCTGGGTCATGCCCAGGGTGTCCAGGCTCAGCTTGTTTTGGCCCTGGTCGAGCAGACGCATGACCAGACGCTCGCCGTGCACGGTGGGAATCACGCTCAGGCGGATGTCCACCTTGTGGCTGCCGACGCGGACGGTGGTCTGGCCGTCTTGGGGCGTGTGCCGGTTGGCGATATCCAACTCGGTCATGACCTTCAGGCGGCTGGAGATCGCCGGCGCCAGCGAGAGCGGGGGGCTGAAGGCGTCGACCAGCATGCCGTCGACACGCAGGCGAATGTTGAGCCGGGTCTCTTCCGGGTGGACGTGGACGTCGCTCGCGCGTCGGCGCAGCGCTTCGAAGAGGATCATGTTTACGAGCCGGATGACCGGGCCCTGGCGCGCGAGTGCGAGAAGATCGTTGCCGCTGCCGATCGAGCCGGCCGCGCTGGCGATGGCCCGCTCGTCGAGGGGCATCTCCTCGATGATCTCGGTGACCAAGTCTTGCCGCTGCTCGTAGCCGCGGTTAACAAGGCTCTGGACGACGGCGCGAGGTGTCAGCACCAGACGCAAAGGCATGTCCAGGTGCTCTTCGAGTTCGGCGAAGAACGCCGGCTGCATGGGCTGAGCGGTCGCGACGGTCATGGTCCGACCGTCGCTCTCGACGCCTCCGACATGGTGCTCACGCGCAATATCGGGTGGGACGACCTCGTAGAACCGCAGCGCGCTCTCGCTCAGCCGTGGCTCGGCGACGAACGGCAGGCCGGTGCGTTCGGCGAGCAGCTTGAGCGAGCTCTGCTCATCGGTCGCCATAGCGCTGATGAGCATGTCCCAAGGCTCGACGTCCGAGCCGGGCATCTCGCGGAACGCGCGCAAGGCGTCGGCATTCAGGCGGGGCATGCGCAGCGCCCGCGCAACGCCTGGCAGTGCATCGCCCGAGCCACGACCTTTGCCGGTGTGATCAGGGTTGGCGTCTTGCTTGCCCTTGCCGCGAATGGTCAGCTTGCTCATGCCTGCTCCCTTCGCCGCGGTTTAGGAGCCGGGCTCGGCCTGGCCGGGCTCGATCATCTCGATGCCAAACTCGTCGTCGGCGAACGCGCCGGGGTCCTCGGCGGTCGAGGCGGTCCGGAACTCATCCGGCACAAGGACACGAACCATGAACGTCTCCAGCGGCGGTACATCCTCGTCCAACTCGGCGATCGCTCTTGGGCCCTCGGTCAATAGCTCGTAATCGCTGACGGTTGGCTCGTAGAGGATCTTGGGTGTGATGAAGACGTAGAGCGTCGTCTTGGAGTCATTCCAGTTCGTGTCGCTGAAGAGGTACCCGATGATCGGGATGCTGCCCAGCAACGGCACGCGGATTCGCGTCTCATTGTCGTTGTCGATGGTGATGCCGCCGACGATGATGGTGGAGTCGCTGGGGATCGTTACTGACTCGCTTTGCAGCGTTCGTTCCTGGCGCGGGGCCGGGATGCCCTCGCTGCCCTGACCGACGAAGTTCGAGAGCGTTAGGTCGTACTCGAGCGTGACGAATCCGCCGGGATTGATCCGAGGCCTCACGGTGAATTGCGGACCGGCTTCCTCGAACCCGCCGAAGGAGACCTCGGTGGTCTCGCCGCCTTGGCTCGTCGTGGTGGTCGGCTGTTCCTCGACGCTGATGATCGTCGACTCGGTGTTGTTGTCGACGAGCAGCTGCGGGCTCGCGAGGATGCGGCCGTCGACGTTGCGCTGGAACGCGTTGATGACGATCGGGACGTAGTTGCTGCGGATGCCCGCCGACGTGAAGCCGCGCAGCCCGTCCTCGACGATGTTCGGCTCCTGCACATTGTCGTTCGGGTTGGTGAGCCCGAAGAACGTCTGGAACAGGCCTTCGCTGCCGCCCGAGTTGATGATCTGGGTTTCGAACGCCAGGCGCATGTCATCGGTCCAGGTAACCGCGAGGATCTTGGCCTCGATGAACACCTGTGGGCGGCGCTTGTCGATCGTGTCGATTAGTCGGCGGAACTCGGGCTGCATGTTCAGGGGCGCCCGAACGAGGACCTGGTTGGTCGACTCGTCGAAGGTCACGAACGCATCGGCGCTCTGAACGTCGCCGACGGCGCCTTCGGGAGCGGCCTCGGCCTGCGGCAGCGTGGGCTGACGCTGGGTCGCCTGGCGGCCGGTCTGTCCTGCGCCCGGTAGGAGATCACTGGTGGCCGCGGCTGAGCCATCGATCAGCTCTTGCAGCAGCGTGGCGACGTCTTCGGCTCGCGCCCAATCGAGCTCGTAGTTGCGGATGACGATCTGCTCGTCGCCCGGGTCGTACTCGGCGACGAGTGCGGCGAACGCCTCGTGCTGTTCGGGCGTGCCGTAGAAGACGACGCTCTGGCTTCGCTCATCGATGACAATGGCCGAACCGCCGGAAACGGTTTGATCTTGGGCGAACGGATTGCCGCCTGGGAACTGCTGTTGGCGCCCGCCCAGGCCAAAGCCGGTGCCTTCATCGGCCGACGTGAACTCGATGGTCGTGCCCAGTCCGCGTTGCTCGGCGAGCAGCGCGATCGCGCCCGTCGATGAGCCGGTGCTGTACCGCTTTGGTACCAGGCTGTCGCGCACGTCGACCATCTCGATGAGTTCGGCGACTCGGACGGTCTCGTCCTGGGTACCGCGGAATATCAGGCGGTTGCCGGAGGGCGCGACGATGAGGCGCTGACCGAGGTTGCTCAGGGCCGTGGTCAGCATGGCCGCGGTCTGCTCGGTTCCCTGCCTGCCGCGCGGGTTGGCGGCGGTCTGGGTCTGCGAGTCATCCAACACGCCGGCCAGCCGGAGCACCTGGTCCTTCGCGGCGACTGCAGAGAGGTGCACGAGATCGAACGGGATCAGCCGCTGATCGTCGCGCTCAGACAGGATGCGATCGACCAGGCGCTGGACTTCTATCGCGTCTCCTGGTGATCCCGTCACGATGAGCACACCGAGCTCGTCGAGCGCGGCGATCCGACTACCGCCGCTGGTGACCTGGCTGGTGATCGCCTGCTGCAGCACGCTTGGCTTCGTGTTCGGCGTGCGGATCACGAGCGTGGTGGGCAGCTCGCCGCCGACGGTCGACGGCACGGTGGTCTTGGGCCGAACCTGATAGAAGCCATCGATCACGCCGGGCACGAGCGAGAAGCCGTTCTGTTCCAGGAACGAGTTCACCAGGAGCAGGTATTGATCGGCAGGGATCGCGAGCTCCTGCGTGATCATGACCGAGCCGGTGAGGCTGGTATCGACCGCGAGCTGGACACCCAGTTGCTGAACGGCGATGTCGAGCAGCGTGCGCAGTTGCACGGGCTCGGCGAACGGGCCGAGGATGATCGGCTCTTCGGCCTGGGTCTGCTGCTGCTGGGCCTGGCCCGGCCCGGCGACTTGGCCCTGGGGGATCAGCGCGGGCGACCGCTCGGGGTCGGCCGCGGGCTGGTTCTGTCCCGCGGCGATGGGGGCCCCAAGGCCGATCGCCAGGCCGGCTGCGAGCATCAGGATCCGGCGCTCTCGTGATGTGCGTGTCATCTCGTTCTTCAGCGGCATGCCCGCCCTCCTGCCTTCCCGATCCGAGCCTGTCGCCAACTGGCGTCTCTGGCTAGGGTTGTATGGTTTTCGACGCTCGGAAACCAGCGTTAGACCGGCTCGTCAGGCCTTGATTCGGTGTCGTCTTCATCGGTCCTTCGCGCATCATCGATGCACCAAAGCCCAGTTTCAATGCCCCGCATCAAAGCCCTCATCAGCGCCCGGGAGCCAGCCGCCCATGCGAGTCGTCAGCCTTCTGCCCTCGGCCACCGAGATCCTCTGCCTCGTCGGCGGAGGCGACCTGCTGGTCGGCCGCAGCCATGAGTGCGACTTTCCCGAGAGCCTCGGCCATCTGCCCACGCTCACCGCCGCCCGCACCGCCTACGCCGGCGGCCCGGGTGCCTCGGCGGACATCGACCGCCAGGTGCGTGAAACGCTGACTCCCTCTGGAGGCGACGGCGATCAGGCCGCCTCGCCCCCCTCCCTCTACGAACTCGACACCGAGATGCTCGAGTCGCTCGAGCCCGACATCATCCTCACCCAGAACCTGTGCGAGGTGTGCTCGATCGCCTTACCGGAAGTGAAGGCCGCGGCGAGGCGGATGGGCGAGCGAACGGGCCGCGAGCCCAAGGTCATTTCCCTCGACCCGCACACGCTCGAGCAGGTGTACGACGACTGCCTCATGATCGGGGAAGCGATCGGACAGGCAAGCCGTGCGGCGGATGAGGTCGCCCACCTGCGTGAGCGGTTCTACGCCGCGGCCGACATCGTGCCGGCGTTCGCGCCAGCGCCTGTGGTCGGCTTCTTGGAGTGGACCGACCCGCTGTTCATCGCCGGCCACTGGACGGTGCAACTCATCGAGCGCGCCGGCGGGCGTCATCCACTCAACGAGACCGTCGCGAAGGACAACGCCGGTTCGGCCATGGGCGCGATGCACAGCGAGCGCGTCGCGGGCAAGTCGATCGCCGTTCCGCCCGAGATCTTCGCCGCGACCGCGCCCGAGGCCATCGTCATCGCGCCTTGTGGGCTCACGCTCGACCAGACCCGAGAGGCCGCGCAAGAGCTGGCAGAGCAAGACTGGTTCCGCGCCCTCCCAGCCGTGCAGCACGGCAAGGTGGCCCTCGTCGACGGCAACCAGTACTTCAACCGGCCGGGGCCGAGGCTTGTTGACGCGTTCGAGTGGCTGTCGGCGTGGCTGCATGATCGGCCGGAGCGGATGCCGGCGGGGTTTGCGTGGGAACGATGGAGGCGGTAGGGTCAGATCCCGATTGGCGGGCACTGACTGCGGCGTGGTTGGCAGTCATCGTCGAGCGGCTCGAGAACGGAAGACTGCCCTTCGCAGGTGTGGATGATCCGCATGCCGATCATGACCTGATCTGCCACGAAGAAACGGAGTCCATGACGTGCCCGACTCCCACGACGGCGCATCAAGGGCGTTACTGGGATGTTCCGCCGTCGTCCGTCGTTGTCGATCGACTGTTGGCGCGGATCTTGGTCGCCGTGAGGGGGCAAGCCTGGGAGGAGACGTTCTGGGACCACGTCCTGCCCAGAATCGCAACGGCTATCCATGACACCATCGCGTCTGACCTGCTTGAGCGAGGCGTTTCCGTGACGCTGCTCGGCCATCAGCCACTCAGCGATCGGTTGCTGTTCCGCATGATCGACGAGGTTGATGAAGCACTGTTGACACTGGCAAAGCGACGCTATCTCCACGGCAAGTACACGCCTGACCAGTTCGAGGAGGTTTTGTATGCCGGCAGAAGGAGCACCTGGATGTTCCATTCGTTGATGGGATTGCGACCATCTCACGACGGGAAGGCGGAGCGACTTGCCTTGTATGTCTCCGATTCGGATCCACCGATCGAGTGGCCCAAGCGCGTAAGTGACAGCTTCAAGAGAGCGTGGGAGTCGAGATGATCCAACTCGGCAGCGACACCTTCCACGCCCTCGCCCGTGGCGACCTCCCTCACGCCAAGCTCGTCTTCAATGATCGCGGCTTCATCGCCTTCCCGACCACAATCCAGCACAACACGATGAAGGCCGAGGGCATCTCGTACGAGGATAACTACGCCGGGAATGCGCTGGCCGCAATGCTAAAGCCGGGCGTGATCGAGGTCCGTTTCCACCGCGATTTCAGCGATCGGGCGGTGGGCGTGCTGCTTTCCAAGCTCGTGACGACGACCGTCCTCTCGGAATTCGGACCACTCAGTGCGACGTACCAGGGAAGGCCGATTTTGATCGAAACCGGCGAGTCCAGCGACTAAGCGAGATGTGGCTACGAGTCAGACGTGTGCGCATGATCTGGGCCGAAACTTCGAGTCCTCTACTTGGAGCAGCCGACTAGCATCCCCGAAGGCAACCCCATGACTCGCCATCCCCCTTTCCACAAAGACCCAATTCGTGTCGCCGCCGCGATCGTGTTCGCTGCGTCGATGATCGGCTTCACGATCTACGCCGCGATGCGCGGGAACTCCGAGTTTCTGTTCTACGCCGGCACAATGGTGATCATGGCCGGCGTGGTCATCGTGATCGACCGGGTGGTTCGGTTTTCGGGGCTCGTCATCGCGGGCCTGCTCGTGTGGGCCATCTTGCACCTCGCGGGTGGCAACGTGCCGGCCAGCGACACCGGCGTGCTGTACAACTTCCGCCCCGCGCCCTGGCTGCCGAAGTATGACCAAGCGGTGCATGCGTTTGGGTTTGCCGTTGCCACCTTGCTGAGCTGGGAGTGCTTGCGTTACGGTCTCACGAAGCGCACCAACGGCACGCCAAGGCCAACATTCGGACTCGTTGCCGCCTGCGTGCTCATGGGTATGGGGCTCGGGGCGCTCAACGAGGTCGTCGAGTTCATTGCTGTGCTGACCATCCCCGACACCAATGTCGGCGGCTACGTCAACACGGGCTGGGATCTGGTGAGCAACCTCACGGGCGCGGTCATCGCCGGCGTCTGGATCAGGCTGCGCGGGTGATCAGAGAGGTGGTTCAGGCGTTGGTGTCGATCTCGCCACCGAGTCGCGCGACGGACGTGCTCGTCGCGACGCCGTTTGCGACCGCCGGGTTGGCGTAGAACGGCAGTCCGCCGTTGCCGCGGACTTCGCCCGAGCGGTAATCCATGGACGCGTCAACGCGTCCGGCGACCATCTGCCGGACGGCCTGGGGGCCATTCTGGGCGAGGGCTTCACGGGCAGCGGCCGGAGTCGTGGCCTGGAGACCGGAAACGCCGTAAGTGGGGGCCGTAGGTGCCGCCTGACCGAGCCGCTTGGCGGCCTGAGAGAAGCTGTAGGTATCTGTCGGCCGAGGCGTTTGGGTCTGGTTCGGAACTGTCGGCGTGATGCGGATCGACCGCTCTGCGCCTTGGAGGGCAGCGAGGGGGTTGGTTCCATTGATCCCGCTGATGTCCGACATGAGCCGCCTTGTATCGGATGCTCGGGCCCCGCGGCTCCACAGAGGGACGCCTCAGATCAGGAGCTTCAGCCTCCGGCAGCCTCCCGGAGGATCTCGGCGACCGGTCCCGACTCGCCGGCGCGGTCCAGGGCCCCACGGCCGCGGCTGTCGACGGCGAGCGGATCGGCCCCTCCGCCGAGCAGCACGAGGACGGCTTCCATGTGTTGGCCGCCCGCGGCGTGCATCAACGCGGTCGCGCCGTCCCGGTCCGTGGCGTCGGCATCGGCACCCGCCTCGATGAGGAGCGACGCGGCCTCGTGGGCACCCGATCGTGCGGCGAGCATCAACGCGGTGCGACCCTCCGCATCGGAACGGGTCGGGTCCGCACCGGCACCGAGCAGGGCCACGACCTGGTCGGTCTGGCCGCGCTGGGCGGCGAACATGAGCGGTGTCGATCCGCTTTGGGAGATGGCGTTGGGATCGGCCCCTGCCTCGAGTAACGCCGTGACGGTGGCCTGGTCGCTGTCTCGAGCGGCAAGCATCAACGCGGTCATGCCGATCTCGAGGGGGGGCATAAGCACGGTGCGGGCGTCCTCATCGCTGGCCGTGGTGTCGACCGCGACGCCCATGCCGACAAGGCCGGCGATCGTGCGGGTGTCGCCGGCAGAGGCTGCCCGCATGAGGCGAACGTGGGCGGGATCATCGGTAGGCTCAATGGTCCGGCGTTCAGCATCGGACCCGGTGCCTCCCGTGGGCAGGGCCCGCGATTCGCCTTGCTGCTCGGTTTGCTGTTGGCTCTGGTTTGGGTCTTCGGGCACCTCGATCTCGCCGGGTGGGAGGAGGATCGCCACCAAGATGAGCGCGACGCCCAACGCGGCGACGCCGATGAGCACGAGATGTCCTTTGAGATTGTTCATGCCGGCGGCCCCCTTGCCATTCGCGCGGGCCGCGGTGGGCCCAAGTCCGTGAGCCACGATAGGGGGGACTCCGGCCCAACTCGATGTTGGGGCTGTCGTTTAGCGCGTCGGTATCGCGCTGGGGGGCTGATCCGCGGCCCGGCGACATCTCGACGAGGTCTCTCGGGCGGCTATCGCGAGTCTTGGCTCACCTCAATCCGGGTGCCTCCCATCGAGCCTTCTATTGGCATCCGTTCGTCGGTCGGCTCGTCGACACCCATCGTCCGCTTGATGAAGTCCCATTGGAGCATGCGATACTGGCGAGACCAGATGCCGTGCCGGCTGCCGGGGTAGATCGCCGTCTCGAATAACTTGTTGGCCCGCTGGAGCGCCGCGATCAGCATGATCGAATTCTGGACGTGCACGTTGTCGTCGATCGTGCCGTGGGCGATGAGCAGGCGGCCGTGCAGGTTGGCCGCGCCCTCGATGGCGCTCGTGCGTACATAGCCATCCGGATTGTCCTGCGGCGTCGACATGTACCGCTCGGTGTAGATCGTGTCGTAGTCGCGCCAGTCGGTCACCGGCGCGCCCGCGATGCCTGCGGAGCACATCGTGCTGTGCGTC
>ERZ1740058.483-NODE-483-length-30078-cov-6.703461_pt1 | contig 30078 bp, 22 predicted proteins | sample MGYA00581745_ERZ1740058 | MGnify/ENA primary metagenome ERZ1740058 (study PRJEB43018, sample SAMN04849742) | marine metagenome | isolation source: floating plastic debris | place: Pacific Ocean | collected 2008-08-30 | study: EMG produced TPA metagenomics assembly... | reverse complement strand
CATCGATTCCACATTTTGGAACCACTCCAGCTTGGGAGCGGCCTTGTGATAGTGGAACCAGCCAGCAAACAGCATCAAAGCAGCCATCACCAAACCGCCAATTGCGGTGGCATATAGCTGCGTTTCGTTTGTGATGCCAGAAGCTCGCCACATCTGGAACAAACCAGAGGTGATTTGAATGCCGTGGAAGCCGCCGCCAACGTCGGCGTTAAGGATTTCTTGGCCAAACACAGGCCAAACAACCTGCGCACTGGGTTTGATCCCAATGGGGTTGTTCATCCAAGCTTCATAGTTGGAAAAGCGCGCGCCATGAAAGTACATGCCGCTGAGCCAGATGAACACAACGGCCAAGTGACCGAAGTGAGCGCTAAAGATTTTACGAGATATATCTTCGAGGTCACTGGTATGACTATCGAAGTCGTGAGCGTCGGCGTGAAGGTTCCAAATCCAAGTGGTAGTTTTGGGTCCCCTAGCCAAAGTCCGATCAAAATGACCTGGCTTAGCCCACTTCTCAAAAGAAGTAGGGGTAGGGTTCTTATCAACCACAACCTTGGCTTTGGTGGCCTCCCGCTCGCGCGGGGTAGTTGTCATGGAGACTCTCCTCTCTAGACAGAGAAAGAACGAGGCTTTGCACCGCAGACTTAAAATCACTCACTCAAAGAAACGAGGCGTTCGAGCCGACCTTCAGTTCATCGACAGACTAAAACGCTTTAGCTTCAGGCAATTTCAAGCGCAGACAAAGTAATGTTCTCACGTATTATAGTCACGCTTTCGCCACTGTATGACGAGCAGTTAACAATAGTTCAACCAGCGAAAATCCCGATTCTGCGAGGTTTTAGGGTAAGTGACATATAGGCAAAGGGAAGTGCATGCAGCCTGTTTTCACAATTTGCAACATTTCTATGTATTGACCTTTTTCAATGCGTCAATCGATGCGATCGCAGCTACACAAGCGACTGTTTTTGACAGTACTCACCTGGCTCAATTGCGTCTATTAATAATCTAATTTTATTTTCTATAACTTTTGTGTCTAAATTCAGCATTTAATCAGCTTGAGTAGTCTCACTTTTCTCACACAAGCGTGCGCTCAAAATACCGAATTCATTATCAGCAGAACACCCCCGTCCCATATGATCAAGTGATAACAATTGCGCTGTATTGCACTGTGTAGTGATTTCTGTAGTTATTTCTATGCAGTTGTTTTGTGTGTAGCTGTATCTGTGTTGCTATTTCTGTGTTGCTATTCCTGTGTTGCTATGGAGATCCTTTCGAATATAGCCAAAACGCTTACCCAGCAGTGGCGGCAATGGCGACAGTGGCTAGCACTAGCGCTAATACGCACTCGAAGCGTTATCGGCGCGTTGTTACTCGGTGGCTTTCTGAGTATGAGCCTATGGGGCTGTGCTAGTACTTCACAAACCGTTCGACTGGTTGAACTGCCAGACCCACCCGACCGGCTTCAGGGCAATGAAACTCGGCGTCTCAGTGGCGGAATTAGTGAAGTAGCGCCCCCGGCAGTCATTTTGGACCTAGCGGCGCTGACAGCACAAACTCGCCCAGAGATAACAATCGCATCGCCAAAACCCAATCGGGTTATCAAAGAGACGCAGATTGAAGTCAAGCTAAAGCTGAAAGGTTTTTCTATTTATAAGGACGAAACTTTAGCACTAGGGCCTCATCTACAGCTTATTCTCGACAACCAGCCCGCCCGCTCAATTTACAACCTCGACGATACCGTCATTTTTGACGAGTTAACCCCTGGCAGCCACACTTTGCAAGTTGTTGCTGTCAGCCCCTGGGGTGAGAGCTTCAAAAACGACGGCGCCTATGCGCAGACAACTTTTCACGTCTTAGCAAACACAGGTGAACACACGCCCGATCCCGACCAGCCACTGCTGACATACATAGCCCCCCAAGGCAGCTACAGTGCTGAGCCTGTCCTATTAGATTTTTATTTGAACAACACGCCTTTACATGCGATCGCTCAGTCAAACTCAACTGACGACATTGCCGACTGGCGCATTCGATGCAGCGTCAACGGCCAAACGTTTGTATTCGACCAGTGGCAACCAACCTATTTAAAGGGGCTAGTACCAGGACAAAACTGGATACAGCTGACCCTGATAGATGAGCAAGGTCAGCCGATCGAAAATGCCTTTAACAACACAGTTCGCACCTTCACTTACGATCCAAAGAAAAAAGACACCCTCGCTAAGATTGTGCGGGGAGAGCTGCCGATTGAGAAAGTCGGGCAAATCGCAGTACCAGACTATGAGCCACCTACAGAACCTGTAGAAACAGAGCCTATAGAAACAGAACCGGCTAGCTCAGAACCCGCTAAAACAGAAAAAACCACTGCCCCAGAAGCAGTTCCAGAAGCAGTTGTAGAACCAACAAAATCAGACGGGAGCGATGAGCCAGTCATCAATGTGCCTGTCGAGGATCAGGATGATTCCTTCTTGGCACCAGAACAACTAGCACCAGAACAACTAGCACCAGAACAACTAGCACCAGAACAACTAGCACTGCATCCTGAGAAGGAAGACAAAGATGACACGGAAAATAGTCAGGCTAAAGACAGTGAGCCTAATGTGGACCCTGACAGCAGATTCGAAGACATATCACCTACTGAAGTCGATTCGAGCCTAGAACAAACCGAATCTGAGACCCAGAAATCTAATCCAAACACAGTCACCAGCCCAATCCAGCCAGGCCCCCCAGAGCCTAATGTTATTGAACCAAGCGAGTCCTCTGAGCTAGACACACCTACGGTGCCAGACGAACTGAATTCACCCCAAAGAGCAGCTAAACAGACAAAGTTCAAACGCTTCGAGCAGCTGTTTAGGCCAATGGATGGTGACTCAGCTGAATCAGAGAAAACCCCTAAGCCACTAACAAGAGCAGATCTCGAAACACCAGATCTCGAAACACCAGATCTTGAGACAGAAATTATTCAGAAGCCGCAGCCTGAAGACTTACCAGTCGAGGAGCTATCGGAGGATGAATCCCTAGAAGCCTCTCCAATCGAAATTGAACCGCCAGAAATCACAGTAGATACTGTAGAGAATGCAGCAGAGGATTCAGCTGAAAAACTAGACACCGAAAAATCGAATTCAGCACCGCCTACAGATCAGCCAACAAATCAGCAAACTAGCTTCTTCTCTCAGCTGAAAACGCGAGCGAAGGCTTTCTTCCAGCCACCATCGCCAACTCTTCAGAACGAACCATCAGCACTGGATGAAGCAACTCCAGATGCTCCACCCAGTGCTCCAGAGCCCAGTGACCTAGAGCCCAATAACCTAGAACCGAACAACCTGAAGCCGACTGAATCAGCGCCAGTGCCCTCTGACGTATTGCCGTCGGACCCGGTGATATTGAACCCATTACCGTCTGAGGTAGAGATTGACACAAGTCAACCGGGCAGAGAAGCAACAAAGCTTGAAGGTGAGGAGCTATCTGAACTAGAGGCTGAAACCGACTTACCTCAAAGTCCAGAGCAGTATTAGGTTCAGAGCGGTATTAGGTTCAGAGCAGTATTAGCGACCAGTCAACGAAAGGAAAAAGGCCCTCTTGGTCTCCATACTGTTCTACCTATGAACAATAGCCGCAGCACCTGAACAAACACGTTCTGTAGATGGGTTCTGTGAATGGGTTAAGTAATCTCTGGTTGAGTAGTCTCTATAAAACGGGAAATCTATTAGCAAGAGTATCTTTCCACAGGCTGTATTTCGCAGGCAGAAGTTGAGTGAATCAGAAGCGCGCTAATTTTATTCTTATTGTGGATGACAACCCCACAAACTTAGCCGTACTAGCTCAAATGCTAAAAGACGGTGGGTATCAGGTTCGAGTCGCCATTAGTGGAGAAAATGCACTCGAACAGGTTAACCAAACGAAGCCTGTTTTAATTTTATTAGATGTCATGATGTCTGGCATCAATGGGTTTGAGACCTGTCGGCGACTAAAATCGGACCCTAAAACGTCAGATATTCCTATTATCTTTATGACGGCCCTGACAGAGCAAGAGCATAAGGTAGCAGGGCTACGGCTAGGCGCAGTGGACTATGTTACCAAACCCTTTCAAGAAGAAGAGGTGCTAGCCCGAATCCGAGTGCACCAGCAGAACAACGCCTTGCTACAGTCGCTTCAAACCAGAAATCAAGACCTAGAAGAGGAAATCGACAAACGCGAACGCTCAGAGAACCTTAATCGCAAGCTAGAGAACTGCATTGAGGTCAGTACGGCTGTGCTTAGTGAGGCCTCTGACTACTTTCAAGAAGTGCAAAAAAAGGTTGAAAAGAGCGACAAACTCTCAACGATTGGAGAGCTAGTCGCTGGGGTAGCTCACGAGATTAATAACCCCATTGGCTGTATCACTAACAATGTAGAGTTTGTAGCTGAACACACACAGCAGCTATTAGACCACATTGGACATTATCAAAATATTCTGACGACTAATCGCGACAGTATTAACCCCGCTGACATTCTTAAGATAAAACAGCACGCCAAAACCATTGACCTAGACTACATCACGGAAGATGTTCCAGTGCTGATTGAGTCTATGATGGCGAGCGGCGAGCGGATTCAAGCGATCAGCCAATCTTTACGCACCTTTGCTCGCAGCGATACAACCTACAAACAGCCTTATAACCTGCACGAAGGGCTAGATGGCACGCTGTTGATTTTGCGCCATCGGCTGAAGGGCGAAGGCGATCGCGCCGAGACTGTTTTAACCAAAGACTACGGACAGCTACCGGAGATCAACTGCTACCCTGGCCAGATCAATCAAGTATTTATGAACATTTTGGCCAACGCGATTGATGCGCTGAACGCCGCCGCATCTACCGAACCAAACGCGGCTGAGCCCGAAATTGAGATCACGACAGCAGCAACAGCGGAGCAGGTCATTATCACCATCACAGATAACGCTACCGGAATGCCAGAAGACATTAGAGCGCAAATCTTTGAAAGCCAGTTCACGACCAAAAAGGCTGGGAAAGGAACGGGGTTAGGACTTTCTATCGCTTATCAGATCGTCACGGATACCCATCAGGGCAGCATTGAATGTCAGTCAACTTTGGGTGTGGGCACAACCTTTACGATCACACTGCCTATCGAGTAACGCCTATCGAGTAACGCCTATCGAGTAACGCCTATCGAGTGACGCCTATCGAGTGACGCCTATTGAGTGGCACGGAGAGAAAGTCGCTTGCGATGCTCAAGGGTCAGCGAAACCAAATAAAATATTTTGATACAAAATTTAAGCGATTCTGACAGTGAAGGCTCTAACAATAGAGGCTGCTTTCAAGCTGAATTATTGTTCGCCAGTTAATAATTAGAAGCCCCAAGCAGCGCTATCTAGCACAGAGCAAGGCAACTGTCATCGTTATATTCTTTTAAGATTTATATGTCAGACGCGTCACAAAACTTCTCAAAGTGCTAGAATTTTTTAATAATTACAGGTAGCGAATTCAGAGAAGCTCTGCCTTGCGGCATGAATTTTTCTAGTTGGGCGTCTTGTGCTTAGTCGTTTTTGTTGGGATCTCACAAGGTACATGGAAGGGAAGCTCAGAGAACTGATTGGCAAGCCTGGTATTTGGCTTTATATTCAAAGCAGTAATGGCTGGTTTAAGAACGTTGAGATTTTAGAAGTTGGCAATGATATGCTGACGTTCCGCTACGAGTCTGAATCAGATACCGAGCGTAAGGTTTGGGAGAAAACAACCCGTATCTCAAACGTTTCAGAGATTGAAGTACGGTTGGTCGTTGTACCAAAAGTGAACAATCCTCAGCTAGCAGACATTAGAGGTCAGCTGTCCAAACTTTTACAAAAGGACAGCAACCCTGAAGTTGACGATCGCATGCACTAAAAGAATTGCGCTAAATCGGATACAGCAGCAGCGGTTTTGAATAGATACTCTAAGTTGGTGTTCACGATAGAAGTTGCAAGTAGTTATTCGTAGCGCTATCGTCTTCTTTCTAACCGACTCGTATATGAGTCATACAGTAGTTCTTGCACGGTAAATGCCTTAAAGTATTTGCCAACAGGCTTATCCTTGCTGAAGGGTGGCCTGTTTTTTTATTTACACTTGGTCGGTGTGCCTAGCAGGTGCTAACAGGTGTTAGAGGAGCAAAAGCGTCGGATGGGAAAAAGAGGGGGAGTGTTTTTTCTAATTGCAGCGCTCATCATGACTGGTGTTATCTGGGGTAATCCTATTACACGTGTTCAATCGGCCTTCTTCCCAGACATTCCTTCCATTCGTGTCAGCCAGTCGCTGGCGGCAATAGAACTAACGGTAGGCGAGCTGCAGCTGATGGCGCATGTCAATGCGATCGCCCAGCCCAGATATACCCCCAGCCAAAAAGAGTCCACCCGCCACTACATTACCGACCAGCTAACTCGCTATGGACTTGAGTGGCATGAGCAGCCATACAACCATCCTGAAACGGGGGTGGAAGCAGCGGGTGGCGTTAATATTGTCGCGACGCTGCCAGGCAGTGACCCGACCAAAGGAAGCTTCGTATTAGGGGCGCACTACGACAGCATCGAAAACTCACCGGGCGCTGATGACAATGCTAGTGCGATCGCAGCCCTGCTCGAAACCGCTCGCCTGCTCGCCCCACTGATGACCACTGACAGGAAGACCCCTGACAGGATGACCCCTGACAGGATGACCGACAACCAGACAGTCGCGCGTCTCCCTTTTCCTCACACGCTAAAGCTCGTGTTCTTTGACCAGGAAGAAAGACAGCCCGACGGCAGCGGCCTCTTGGGCAGTTTGGCATTCACAGACGAGCCTACCAATATTACGGCGGTTGAAGGCGCAGTTATCTTGGACATGATTGGCTACGCTTGTCGTACGCCAGGCTGTCAGCAATATCCACAGGGCCTTCCACTTCAAAACCTACCAGACACCGGAGACTTTCTGGCAGTCATCGGGCTCTCTGACCACACAGATTTGCTCGGTGCCTTTATGGGATCGGCGCAAAACACATGGCCGCTGGTTATGAGTCTGCCTATACCCAAAGCCACGCTTAGCCTGATACCAGATGTGGCTAGGAGTGACCACGCACCTTTTTGGAACAAGAATATTCCAGCCGCATTTGTTACGGATACGGCTAACTTTCGTAATGAGAACTACCACACCGAAAGGGACACGCCAGAAACATTGGACGGATCCTTTTTCCGGGGCAGTGCTCAGCATGTTGTCAACGCCATTACAGCACTGCTGAGTCAGCCCTAAGCTGCCTGCTGTTTGGCTCGCTCTTTAGCGAGATAGTCAAAGACACTTTTATCGCCAATATCTGGCGGAATCGGCTGAATGACTTTCCTAAAGGCAAACACAGCAAACAGTATGGCCCAAGCAGATAGCATCGTCTGCTCTGTGCCCGTAGAAAGCGCACCTGCCATATGACCGAGCAGCAGCCCAGGGACTAGCGCGACCAGAAACTTAGTTTCTAGTCGATTGAAGCAGAAGGCTTCCTTGAAGAAAATGCCGGTTAGAGCCGCAAAGGTGAAACCAATGCCCAGGATAGTGAGTGGCCGCTGATAGGCGGTTAGGGCAAGCGGGGTATGAAAATATAGAGCGAGCAATAGGCTAGCTGCGCCGCCAATTGCCCAAAAGGCTTGCAGCGCCCGGTGTAGTGGGCGCACGTAGATGTGAATTTTGAACAGGCTAAGGCCCAAGCTCGCCCACAGCAGAAAGTAGCAAAGCGTAGCAACCGTCGGTGCAACGGTTGGCGCCAAGCGTACGCAGAGCACTGCGATCGCAAAACTACCTGCCGCAACCGCTAAGCCCGCTCGATAGAGAATGACTTCTGTGCGATCGCTCTGCTCAATCGTAAACGTGCCAAATTGACCTTCATAAACTTCAGTGGGCACTTCAGTAGACATTTCGAGGGGCGGCGTTTCAGTAGGCATGTCAGCTGTCATCGTTCAGCCTCCTTTGTATTGCTTATGCGCTTCTACTTTCTCCACTATCTTGACCTAACTTGTTCTTTATTCAATTCTATCTTTGACAAATCTAAACGGCTCTAGATCAACGGCTTTAGAAAAGGCCCTTCAAGTCACGCAAGTACTACCAGCGATACTGGTCTCTGCCATTTGAGAATAAACCCAGCACTGGTCCTAAAATAGCCCCAAACAGAAAACCGCCCGCATGAGCCCAATAGGCAACGCCCCCCGAGCCCATATCAGCCGTTGCGCCCAAACTCATCGCACTGTAAAAGGCCTGCTGAACGAACCACCAGCCCAAGAAAAAGATCGCCGGAATGCGAAAGGTGGTGAAGATAATAAACAGCGGAATCAAGGTAACAATTCTCGCCCGTGGGAAGCGGATAATGTAGGCACCCATAATGCCCGCAACCGCACCGCTCGCGCCCAGCGTGGGAATTACCGAAGCCGGATCGAAAAACCACTGAGACAGCCCGGCCAACACACCACAAAGCAGATAAAAAATTAAAAACTTCAACGAGCCCAGCTGGTCCTCAATGTTGTTGCCAAAGACCCAGAGATAGAGCATATTGCCACCCACATGCAGCCAGCCGCCGTGCAGAAACTGAGAGGAAATTAAAGTAATCCACTCGCTTTCTGCAGCAACCGCGTTCGTCCCAAAAGAGCTAGTCAGCTCTGCGGGCACAATCGCCCAGGTATTAAAAAATTGCTGTAGCGCAGCCTCTCCTAAAGAGAGTTCGTACAGAAAAACGGCAGCATTGAGGGCGATCAAGGCATAGATAACGACGGGCGTTGAGCTGATCGGATTGTCATCTCGAATAGGGACCACGGTAAACTCGGCAAAAATACTAGATGGAGGCTGTTTAGATTCTACCGTTAGGATTTAACCGTTATCGTTTGAGCTAATAAGACTTGAGTCATACGACGAGGGGAATACTCCCCAGGAGAGCTTGCCCGCATCCGCGTCTAGATGCACCGGCAGGCCCACAGGCAGCGCTGCATTCTCACCATCGTGACCAAATGGCAGCTCGGAAACAATTGGAATACCTAAGTCCAAAAGGCGATCGCGCATTACTTCATCAACACTTAGCGTAGGTCCTGGCTTACTGGGCTCCCAGCCACTGAAACGCCCCAGCGCAATGCCTTTAATCGTACGCAGTTTGCCCATCGCTCGCCACTGGGTCAGCATTCGATCAAGGCGGTAGGGAGCTTCGCCGACATCTTCAAAAGCCAAAATGACATCAGTCAAGTCAGGTTCTGCTGCCGTGCCGAGCAAATGAGTCGCTACGCACAAATTTCCAGGCAGCAGCATGCCGCTCGCTTTTCCACCACAGCCTAACTCGGCCCAGCCTACACCGGGAATGGGCGTTATCTGATGCTGTTCTACCCACTGAAATAATCGCGATCGCGAACCAGCAGGTTCATCTGAGAGCGTAGTCAGCACTGGTGCATGAACGCCGGACACCCCATGCTTGGCCAGGCTCCACAGCAGGCTGGTCACGTCAGAAAAACCAATTAGCCACTTTGGAGGCCGCTGAGCAGACAGTGCTGGCCACTGCCAACCCTCTAGTAGCCGGGTACCGCCGTATCCGCCTCTAGAACATAAGATAGCTTTGCATTCTGGGTCCGCTAAAGCGTGTCTTAGCTGCGCCCGTCGGCTGTCATCGCGCCCGGCCAAATAGCCCCACTGCGCATCGAAGCCTTCACAGAGATTAACTCGGTAACCGCGCTGTTTCCAAATAGACAGGCCTGCATCAAACTTCTCAGAGGCCTGCAAACCACCGCTGGGGGAAATTACACAGAGCAAGTCGCCAGGCTGAAGCTTAGGGGGTAATCGGCAAGGTTGCACTAGGAGCCAATCGAACTGAGCTGTCCGAAGTTATCTACCTTGTAAGCTTCGCCCACGTATCCCGTTCTATCGAACATGATTTGATGAATATGTCGATCGAGCTGATGTTCGTTATCGAAGCGATCGCGGTAATAGTCTTTAATGTCTTCTTCTACGCCCAGTGCCTTTAAACGGTCGTGCAAAGCCTGACGGTCGCCAATAAAGTAAGCATCGCGAGCTGACTTATCGTTCCAGAACTTGTGCACAATGCGGTAAGGAACGCCACCAAACGTCACCTGCTCTCGAATAAACAAGTTCGTCCAGACCGCACTGCCTAGCGTCACGCCTAATACCGAAGTGACCACCAGACGCTGCAACAGACGGCGCTTAGCGCGGTGAGTGTTGAGCTTTTGCCTGAGCTGACTAACCTGACGACGCTTGCTACGAACAACATTCAAGAAGATGCGATCACGCTTTACCTTGCTTTTCAGTCGGCGCTGTACCCGGCTACCTTTGGGCAAATCAGACGCTGAAGGACTGAGCCGCGAGCGATGCGTTCTTCCGGTTAAAACCCCTGACGTTCTTCCAGTTAAAAACCCTGAAAGCAACCTCAAGGGGGCTGAATCAAAGCGCTTTGGGTAAGATTTACGATGGGGCAGATGCGCCATGGAATTAGGTACAGGTTAAGACTAAATAAATGACCAAAATACAAAGAAGAAGTCAGCGGCCCTGAACATCCCAAAATGACGTGGAGGTCCAAGCTGTAATGACAGCGCGCCAGAAAGTGCTGCTTCGCGATGTATTAATAGACACCTATATTATGAAGTTTGTTGATACACAAACTATAGAACCTTAGGGATAACTTTATCTAGTGATGAGATCACGGACAACCCAAAGCTAGCCATGGGGCCCGTTATTAGGCCCGCTACCTGGCTGTCGGAGCGCTGAGTTTATCTAGATTAGACTGCATTGTTTGATGTAAATGGGCTGACAGGCGCTCGATAGTGCCGGAGCGATCGCGCCGATAGTCCGACAAATATGTCTTGAGATTGATAGGATCGCCGATGCAAAAACGAGCCCTTCGGGGTGCTTTTGGCTGAGCGTGTTCTATATGAAAGACTTCTCGTTCCAAGCGAATCAGCGTGTCTAGAAACCGTTCTGGCGTCGGCGACTGGGCCACATAGCCATCGTAAATCGCATCAAAATTGAGCAACCGAATCGTATCCCAAACCACAGATTCCGGTTTTACCTTATCTGGGCCTAGCACGACATCTCTATAGCCGTCTTCATCACTAATTAGATCTGAATCTTCTAGCCACGCCTGCACTCGATAAACCCGCTCACGAATCGGCGCGTTTGCGTTGGGCTCTACCCCCACAGCCGATTCACACTTCTCAATAAATATCTGACGCAGCCTTTCAATTCGCTGATTCCAGTCCCAGTCTGAATCACTGGAGGAGCCTGGCTCTCGAACATTCGCCTCTTCTTCAATTCTCAAGATCACCTGCTCGGCAATCTGACGCAGCCGCTGATAGTTGTCTAAGTCATTCGAGGCCAGCCTCATCCCTTCCTCTAATCGGGTTAGGGTCTGCTCAATTACCCGTGCCATGGGCTGCTGGTAGCGGTACTTTAAGCTCAGCGGCACGATGTATATGTCGGGAATCTGCGCTGGGGTGTCAGCCTTTTTGGCTAACTGGGCTAATACTGACATCGGCAGCTGCATGGCCCCAGGGCGAAAGGGCATAATGGTGTCGTTTTGATAAGAGCAGCCGCCTTCTGGAAAGATAACCAGCCGACACCGAGGCTCTTTGATTAGAGACAGCGTTTGGCTGATGCTGGCTCTATCCCCTAGCCCTCGCCGAATGGAATAGCAGCCCAGGCGCTGAATAAACCAGCCCATGAGTCCTTTAAACGACTCGTAGGCCACAATGTAGTGAAACAGCTGCCCCAGCCGGGTCGACAGAATAAATAGCGTAATCCCATCTTCCATCGTTGGATGGTTGCAGACGAAGATCAGGCGCGAGTGCTCTATACTGCGGACTTTGCCCACATCTTCTTCAGAGACTGAAAGCCTGACTTTGTAGAGTATGCGGCCCAAAGGATAGCTAATACTTTGCACCAGCCGAGTCATCAGCGGCTGCTGCTTCGGTGGATAGAAGGTTTGCCCCTGCGCTTGAGATTCAGACGTCGAAGAAGGCGATTGAGAATCAGCAACCATAACAAGTCACGCACAAAGTCTGTGTCCTCTAATATGCCACCGACCGGCAAGCTTCAGACCAACGAAACCTAAAAACAACACCAAAGACATGCCAAAACAAGACATCCCAGACAACTGCTGAGGAAGCGCCTAAAGAAGTAGCGCCTAAAGAAATAGCGGTTTTTTACGATTCACTGCGCCCAGACTCAGCAAGCTAGAGACCTGCCACTGACTGAGCCCTCTAATGCCTTCAATTTTTATTTTTTCGTACGGACGCTCCGGCTTGATTAAAGGTTTGAGCGTAGGCACCGTTTGACTGGAATCGATTTGACTAGGATCTATTTGACTGAGATCGATTTGACTGGGATCTAACCGAGCTTGCTCTAACCGCGTTAAATCGGCTATGCGAATAGTGGCATCTAAAGCGCCGCTAATCAGCGACGATCCATCTGGACTAAATGCAATAGAACGAATGCCGCCAGCTAATCCGACAAACGATTGAGACCTGAGCTGGAAGCAGGTCTTGTCTGGATCTTGAAGATCCCACAGATAAACGATTTGATCCTCACCACCGGCTGCCAGGTAGCGGCCATTAGGACTGAAAGCGACCGATTTGATACCAAGATCTGGCTCGATAAAGCGATCGCATATTTTTTTACCCGCCACATCCCACAAAATTACGGTTCCATCATCGCTACCGCTAGCTACCCAAGCGGCATCTGGGCTAAAGGCTACCGAGCAAACGCGGTGGTCATGCTGAGCCATCGGCTCTGAATACCCCTGTTTTCTGTGCCAGTAGCGGACGATGCCCGCGTCTCCACCACTGATGAGGTAGCGACTGTTAGCTGGATGAAAAGCAACAGAATGAATCCAGTGATGGCTGTGAGCCAAGACCTTTACACAGAAGCCAGAGGTGGTGTTCCAAAGGCGCAAGGTGCCATCGTCCCCGCCGCTCGCGAGCAGCCGACCGCTTCGACTAAAGGAAACCGTTCTTACCCAATTTGTATGCTCAGTAAAAGTCGTGAGACATTGCCCCGTATGAGCATCCCACAGGCGAATGGTATGGTCGTCGCTAGCGCTGGCGATACGAGCGTTTTGAGTATCGAGTGCGATCGCCCAAATCCGTCCCTGGTGCAGCGACAAATTAGCCCGATGCTCACCTGAAGCCCGATCCCATACGGCGAGCTCTCGGCTATCGCCGCCGCTAATGATATGCTGCACGCCCAAAAACCCTATAGCCCGAATGCCGTTTGTATAGCCGCGATAGGTTCTCACAGGGCGTAGATGAACTCGACTGTCGATCCGCTTTACCTGCCATAGCATAAGCGCCTGTTTATCACCACCAGCCGCTAGCAAAAGCTTGTCGCATCGGGATTGCAAAGCAGGTGACTGAAAGGCAACTGAGCCAATGCGGCTACCGTGAGTTTTGATTGTTTTTAGCAGCTGATAGGTATCCAAACTCCACACTCTCACCTGACAGTCGTCGCTGCCGCTGGCTAGCAAGGTTTCGCCCAGGTAGCTACTCAAGGTAATTCCTCGAACGTTAGCCCCCGCATGACGCAAAATTTTCCGACAGGCAAATGTCTCTGCGGACCAAATGCGGATGGTCTTATCATCACCACCGCTCACCAGCACTTTACTGTCTAGACTAAACTGCAGGCTGCGAACCCAGTCAGTATGACCATATAGTTCAGCCACAGGCGCTAGATCAGCCAGAGATAGACCAGCCAGAGACAAGTCGGTAGGTGATCGGTCGGTAGGTGACTGGTCGGCCATAATCTGTTCGACTGACCATAGCCGAATAATATTGTCCCCGCCGCAGCTCGCTAGCCACTGATTATCGGGACTAAGCGCTAGCGACAGGCCCTTGGCGTAGGCAGCCGCCTGGCCTGTCACCTGACTTGTTTTCTGGCCTGTCGCTTGGCCTATCCCATTGCAATCATCATTCCGCTTGTCAGTCGCAGCAGATGACAAGGGTGGGTGATGCCAAAGATGGCAAATTTCTTGCCCGCTTTCGATCCAGTTCAGCGTAATCTTGTTCTCGCTGCCGCTAGCGACCCAATCGCCCTTCGGACTGACTGCGATCGCCCGCACCCAACCCAGCGTGTTCTTCGCCCAAAGTAACTGGGCTTGAGTAACAGCTGGTCGCGTAGAAAGCGTTGCCCGCCCTCGCCGCACGTCAGTAGGGAGCTGCCATAGCTTTAGCTGGCTATCGTCTCCGCCGGTCAATAGGTAACCGCGATTAGGGATAAAGGACAGCGATCGCACCCAGCCGTTGTGCGCAGACCACTCAGCGCACTTTTGGTTAGCAGTCGCCGTCAGACCATCCGTTCTCCAGATATGAACACCGCCGTTCGTATCGCCACAGGCCAGCATTGGGGGTTCATGCCCATGAGAGTCTGCGATCGCTATCACGTCGCTCAGCGTTTCAGTAAACACCGAACGGTCTAGTTCACAGTGATTAAAACTTACATCGCGCAGCTCTGCGCCCTGCAGATACGCTTGCCAAATCGTTAGCTCAGAAAAGTCTTTGCGTGCCAGCTTTCCCTGTGAGAGTGCCACCATCAAGTTCACAAAATTTCCCCCGGCATAGCCCAGCCGATACGGGTTGTGCTCACGAAAGTTCTCTAGCTTTTGGCTCAGCCAAGCATCGACCTGAAAGAGGCTTTTCAAATGGTTCCTCAACCGGTCCAGAATGGGCTGTACAATCGTCTCTTTTTGAAACGTTCGGCAAGACTCTTCTGCATCTGCTTTCATCAGCGCATAGCTGTTGAAAAAAGAGAGATCGCCCTCTATTAAGTCCTCGAACATCTTACGCACAAACAGACTCAGCGTATACTCCGACACAATAGGATGAAGCTGATACGCAGGTCTGTTGAACGGCTTTACCTCAATCAAGAATCGTCGTTCCAAAGAGCGCAGCGTATATAACAGATTAGTCTTATGATCTTGAGCAACAATATCGGACTGAAGCGCTTCTAACGTACAGGGTGCATGGTTGACTGCTAGCCAATACATGACTTCTATTTCGAGCAAAGAGAGTCGGCCAAACTGTTCTTTAAGCATGCTTCTTAGCTCATCAAAAACAGAAATATCTTGCGCCAGAAAATCTCTCACACTGTCAGAGAACATATCCGCAATAGCATTTAGCGATAGCCGCAGCGCCATCGGATGCCCCTGACACCGCTCTAGCAACGCCTTAAAGTCAGCAGCCTCTCCTCGTAAACCAAACAGTGTAAACAGTCTCGCAGCCTCGTGAACTTTCAAACCATCTAGCGTATACAGGCAAGAAGACTCACTATTAGCCGGAACATCCAACAGCTCTTTTGGCTTTTCTCGGCTGGTCAGGACCAGACAGCTCGCGTTCTTTTGCTGACCATTTAGCCCTCTCTTAAAGGCTTGCAGCAGATCACCATAGCCTTCTAGATTCTCTCGATACAAACTTGCCTGCCGATGACGACTCGCATGAAAAGTAGGCGGGTTTCCTGCACCAGACATCGCTGATTCAGAGCTGCTAAACACAGTTTCAAAGCCGTCAATAATCACCAGGCACAGCTGCTGCGAGAGCGCGGTAATTAGCTGAGAGATCAATCGTTGAAGTGTCTGTCCTGAGCTGTTGTTTAAGCACTCATCAGAGGAGCGTTCAGCAGTCGATTTGATACTTTTACTTGGAGACTTTTCTAGCGAAAGTGCTTGTTGTAAAGCTGGCGCTGTACGTGATGTTGATGTTGTAGACAAAATTTCTAAGAGCGATCGCAGCAGCTCATCTGGCCGTTGATAGGGCCTGGCCGTTAACCACACAACCCGCTCAAAGTAACCATCCAACTCTTCAGCTAATCGCACCACCAAAGACGTTTTACCAATGCCTCCCATGCCACAGACTGCCATTAGTTTAGGTGCACTCGCAGGCTGTAGCACCCAATGCTTTAGCTCGCTCAAAGGTTCCAGGCGTCCCTGAAATAGCGTCAACGCAGGCGCATCATTCCAACAGTATTGAGTGTCCAGTGCAGGGGAATCAGGTAAACCCGAGTCGGGTTGCGCTGAAACGATAGAAGAAGATGGCACCGGGGCAGTATTGTTCTGCGAGGTTGAGCTATCTTCTGTTGAGCTATCTTCTAATGTTTGTAAAGTCGCATGAGAAGCCTGAGCCGATTGTGGACGAGCGCGTTGCTCAGCCGCTGTAAGCGCCAGCTGCTGCTCTCGCAACTGCTTTTCAAGAGAGAACAGCTTGCCTGGCCCTCTCCCTTTAATGCCAAACTTTTTGTAAACCTCACCTAAACGCTTACGCGCAGCGGCTTCTGATATACCTAGCTGCTTAGCGATATCCTTACTTTTGCGTTGTCTTAGCGCTAGTTTTAAGGCATCAAGCTCCCCTGCAGATACTCGCTGAGCACGGGCCAACCGAGCAAGAACGTCATCCGGGATAGGGAGATAGGACATAGGTTAAACAGGCTATAGAAATACAGCTGTCACAGCTTATCTCACAAAAAAGATTGTGAGATGACGTTGGTATACAAGTTCAGAAAACTCCACACATTTCAGGATACAGTTCTTGGACAATCTACCGCAGCTTGCATAACCGCAGTTTGCATGGGTAAAACTCAATCAGAGCTTAGAAAAACAGGTCTTTCAACAAGCGGTCAACCTATCAATCCATCATGATTTTGTCATACTTTTGATAGACATTCTCAGACTTGACAGCACAAAGTGAGCCCGCTAACGTTAGAGATGTGAGGCAAATGTGAGATTTTGTTTTCCACCCTACGCCTGTGCCAACACAAGCAGGTAGAGGCGAATGCTTCTACACCAATATGCTTTTCTCACATTGTGAGAGCATAGTTTGTGTGACACAAATCAGGGTGGCTATCCCAGCTGGCCCCAGCTGACCATAAGGAGTCGTTGACCCATGTCACTATCATCCAAGTCTGCTCGTCCCCGCGCTGCTCACGAGTCTACAGAAGTTAACGCTGTCAATTATTTGGCAGCTGATATGCCTACGGTTGGCCCTACATCTAGAAGGTATGCTGCCGGGCCTAACCAGTCACCCGAACAGGCTGCTGACATGTTCGAGATGCCACTTTTCCCAGGTTATGTTAAGGCGGTTCATGCCCCTGCGGTGCGATCGCCAAGACAGACACCCAGCTATGCTATGGGTTCTCAAAGTAGAGACATCGCGGCGCTAGTCCGACAGCAGGCGGAGTTCTCTCACTATATTCAAGAGCAGTCCAAGCATGCCCAGTCAGAGATTGAGGGGTTGCAGCAGCAGCTGGTCAAACAGGCCAGGCAGCATCAGACAGAACTGCAACAGATGTCGCAAGCCTGGAGGCGCCAATTTACCGCGCTGACGCAAGCAACAGCGGCTCAAGAAACGGTAGCGCCATCTATAGAAGCCTTAGAGGATAAACCGAACGTTGAATCCGAGCGTCGCCAGGCAAATACACCTGCGCGGGCCTCTCGTAGAAGGACAGTCCTTAGCCGGATTTCTACGACCTATCGGGTTCCTCATCGGCCGCAGGTACGCTGGGTAGAAACTGTCATCAGCGCAGTGCCTACTTTCTTATGGCTGTTTGTTCTAGGAATGGGCATAGCAGGCATAAGTGCGATCGCACTGAGCTCTAGCGGACTAGCACCTGCCTCACTGTGGCCAAGCATGGGTCCGTACATCAACGTGGCTATTCCTATCATCTTTATCGTTGGTCTGCTTAGCCTCAGCATCACAGCCGTATGGGACTCATTTCGGTAGTGGCTGATTACTGCTGATCACTAAAGATCGCTATTCTGAATAAGCCGTTCTAGCCCCCAGAAGTGCTCCCCAGGAGTAATCCCCAGTGAAAAGCCCTCCTTTGCTATAGCTAGGAGGGCTATTCGCATACCAGAGAAGCGTAGACCAGGCTACTCGCCGCTCATAATTTTTGGGACTTTGAAAAAATCTTCTTCACGATCAGGCGCACTGTCTAAGATTGCTTCGCGCGCTGCAAAAACTTCTAGCTGATCAGAGCGCGTAATATTACTCACCTCAATGGCTCTAGTTGTCGGTGCAACCTCTTCGGTGTCTAGCTCGTTTAGCTGTTGTACATAATCTAGAATACTGTTCAGCTGACCTGTAAACTGTTGCTCTTCTGTTTCACTTAGCTCTAAGCGGGCAAGGTTAGCAACTTTGCGTACCTGTTCAATATCAATCGTCATTACACTCAGTCGTCCTAAATCATATCTAGCTTCATTCGACCCGTCACTTTCAGCCAGTTTTGGGCCTCAATGTAGTTGTTCGGCGCAATCCGAATTGCTTCCATCCAGTAGCGGGCTGCTTCATCATACAAAGAATCGGCTTCGCTTTTATTACCGGCAGCCTCAGCTTGCTCGCCCTGGTAGTGATAAATCACAGCAGTATTGTTTAGAGCCTGAATCAGCCTGGGATTGAGCTCAATGGCGTCTTGATAGAGTGACAGCGCTTTCGCATGCTCACCGTTACTCGCTTCAATTAGCCCCATATTGTAGAGAATGTAACTCTTGTCATACGGATCTTCTTCTAGCGTCAGCGCTTCTTTGTAGTTATCTAACGCTTCTGCGTATTCGCCGTCAGCCTGGGCAGACATCCCGTCACGGTAGTAAGCAAAGGCCTCTTTTGCCTGCTGCTTAGCCGGTAGCATCTTCAAGATCATGTCGGCCATGACCGTGAATGACTTATCAATGAAGTTGTCGTTTTTCTGAGTTCTTGGCATTGAGGTCCCTAGGGCAGTACGGCTAGTTCGCCTGTAATACTACAGTTGGCTAATACTACAGATTAGCTCCTAAAAGATTAGCAAACTGTAGGGGCTGCGATCGCCAAAATGTAAGGGAGTTTTAAGTAATACAACGGAAGGTAATGCCCAAAAGGCAATGCGTAGCAAAGGGCCTTATCCCTTTAGCACTTGTCCCTTTAGCTGACGAGAGCAGCGGCGGGTTGCAACGTGTGCAAACAAACGGACGGGGTGCAGTGTCCTTTTGCACGCTCAGCTGGGAGCTGTTCACTCAAGTATGCAATCATCTCACCAATCGTTTCGAAGTCATCTTCGTCAAAGTGATCGCTTAAATCAATCTGAAACTGTTGATAGAAGTCTTCGCAGAAGGTGATCACCCAGTCGTGCCAGCAAACTAAGGCAAAATGCAGTTCAGCATGCAAAGTATCTCGCGGACGAACCCGGCCAAACTCTAGGCCAGAATACTGGCTAAATTGCTGATAGATGAACGTCAGCAGCTCACGGTTCTCTGACTGCGGGGCAAACAGATCGCACCATTCCGAAACGTCCAGGTTTAGGCGAGTACGCTTTTTCATCCACTGATTTACCTGATGGCGAATGGCGATATCTGGGCTCATGTCTGCGTAAGCACTGAGCGTAGAAAACCAGTTGTTGAGTTGATTCATCATATAAACAGCGGCCTCAGAAGAAACCGTTAGGGCGTTGTGTCTTTAATATTCCCGCTTACCCTAGAGAAATTACGGTGCTTTTTATTACTTGCTTACGTAACTTCTGTGAGATTCTCAATAGTTACCATTAAATAAACAGCCAAAGTGTTGTTGAATCTCTGAAAAATCACCAAAAAGCAAAAAAAATCACCAAAAAGCAAAGGCGCAATCTTCCACCTTTGCTTTTACGCTCTTTGCGAATTTTTCTTCAGCGCCTACTGACCGTATATCAACGAGGGTGTTGATGAAGGCTTTACACAGGCTGAACCACAGAAGGCTCTTGCGTAGGCGTAGTCGCTTCAGCCAGTACTTTTCCCATTGCGGCTGGCGGCATCGGTCTACCCACCCAGTAGCCCTGCAAATAATCGCAGCTGTACTGATCTAATAAATCTTGCTCTGCCTGATTTTCAACACCTTCGGCGACAACCTTCAGTCCTAGTCGATGAGCTAGTTCAATCGTAGACTGTAAAATCGCCTGGTTCTTAGCGTCATGAGTCGCCCCGCGAACAAAACAGTTGTCAATTTTTAGCGTATCGATCGGCAGCTGTTTGAGATAGCTCAGCGAAGAGTAGCCCGTCCCAAAATCATCAATCGCAATTCGTATACCCAACGCTTTTAGCTCTGACAGAATTTCAATAGCCGCGTCAGCATCTTGCATCAAGGCCGTCTCAGTAACCTCTAGCTCTAAATTGTAAGGAGATAGACCGCTAACAGCTAGTGTGTTTCTAATAGAGTCAATCAAGTTGGTCTGATTAAATTGGACGCTAGAAAGATTAATAGAGACGTACTTCATACCCAGATTTTGCTCAAGCCATCGTTTTGCTTGAGCGCAAGCTATTTCAAGCACCCACTGACCAATCTGGACAATCAGACCCGTATCTTCAGCGAGCGGGACAAATTTAGCAGGAGAAATATAGCCCTGCTCTGGATGACACCAGCGAATTAGGGCTTCACTGCCTTCAATTTGGCCATTGTGTAAGTTGAGCTGCGGCTGATAATAAACCTCAAACTCGCTGCGCTCAAGAGCGTAGCGCAATCGAGTTTCCATCTCAATTTGGTCGCTGAGCACGACAGGCATGTCAGACCGGTAAAACTGACAGCAGTTACTTTTTTGTTTTTTAGCAGCTTCTAGGGCAGCATCGGCTTGGCGTAACAGGCTAAAAATGTCTTCGCTTTGATGCAGCAGAAAGGCAATGCCAATGCTAGTGGTGACAAATATTTCCTGTCCTGGCAGCGAAAAGGAGCGACTGAGCGCATCTATGAGGTCTTCAGCCGTTTCTCTAGCCTGCTGAGGTCTTTCTAAATTCGGCAGAACAACTGCGAACTGATTAGCAGTCAGGCGGGCTAGGGTCGCACCGGCCGGTAAACAGGCCTGCAAACGGCGCGCGGTCGCCTTGAGGAGTTCATCGCCAGCGGGATAGCCCATTACGGTATTTACCAGCTGCAAACGGTCTAAACTTACAGACATAAACGCAAGCGTTTGCTGACTCTTATGAGCAGCCGTAATCGCCTGACTCAGTCGCTGGTGAAGCAGCTGATAGTTCGGTAGATCAGTAAGGCTATCGTAGTGAGTGAGACGGTTAAGCTGTTCGGCAGCGTTGCGCAGAGTGGTGACGTATAGCTCGCTCGTAGCTGTTAGCCGGTTAATCCGAGCAGTGATAGTACTGACGATTTCAGCATTGGAGATAGGCTGAACAAGACAGTCATCGGCACCTAGCTCCATAGCGCGGCGAGTATACAATCGGTCCGTCTTATCTGTGAGCAGCACGAAGGGAATTAGATGCAGCTCACTGTCTTGACGAATAGCTTCGAGAACCTGATGAGCACTCAAGCCGCCGGATCCTAGCGATTGTTCGTCATCTCCCAGGTTCCAGCTACAAACAATTACATCGGGGCGATGTCTACGACCCGCTTGAATTCCTAAAGGCCCGCTGTCTGCGGTATTGACCAAAAAGCCTTCCGAAACCAAATGGTCAACAAGACTGCGACGATTCGGTCCAGGCGTTTCTATCACTAATATTTTGTGCATGGACGTTTCTCAACCCTCAGACTTCTGGCTCGACCAGGAGGTATGTAGAGAGAGACCTATAGAGAAAACAAACGAAAGACGTACCCAGTTCTTTTTAAGCATGACAGTGTAGAGCATCCGCAAATTAAGAACGCGGCATAGCTTTAGAATGCCCTTAAGATCAGCTCCATGCCCACAGACAAATTCAGCACAGGTTAAACACAGCAACGATATTTTCGGATAAAAACAATCGAAAAATTATTCCGGGAGATGCGCCTGATAATGCTGAGCTAACTGGCCGCTAGCTCTAACGTCGTCACAAAACTGGGGTACGAAACAGCAGCAGCTTCTGCTCGACGAATTTTTGTTGTACCGATGGCACGAGTAGCTGCGATCGCTAAAGCCATCGCAATTCGATGATCGGTATAGCTATCGAGCGTCGCACCTGTAAGCTGAGCGTTCTCACCCATACCCAAAATTTCCATACCATCAGGATGCTCAGTGACATCACCCCCTAACAGCCGCAACGCGGCGGTCATCACAGCGAGGCGATCGCTCTCTTTCACCCGCAGCTCAGCCGCGTCTGTAATGGTTGTTTTTCCCTCTGCAAACAGCGCCGCTACGGCTAGAATGGGCACCTCGTCAATCAAGCGAGGAATCAAATCACCGCCGATATGACACCCCTTGAGCTGGCTGTGGCGAACCCGTAAATCTGCGACAGGCTCGCCAGTCGCATCTCTTTCATTTTCTAATGTAATGTCGGCATTCATCGACTGAAGCGCTTCTAGAATGCCGGTTCGAGTAGGGTTGATGCCAACATTTTCGATTAACAGATTAGACCCTGGTGTAATCGCTGCTGCCACCAGCCAAAAAGCAGCAGAACTGATGTCACCAGGAACAATAACCGTTTGACCGGCTAGTTTGGCTGGGCCATGAAGCGTAACGCTGTGGGTGGCTGAATCGATAGAAAGCTGAGCGCCGAAGGCTTTGAGCATACGCTCACTGTGGTCACGAGACAGGCTCGGCTCGGTAACAGTGGTATCGCCATTTACCGAAAGTCCCGCTAGTAGCAAGCAGGATTTTACCTGAGCAGACGCGATAGGAGAGTGGTAATGAAAGGGGGTGAGCTGCTGTCCTTGCACGCCGAGCGGTGCCAACGTGTGGTTGGCCTTGCCTGCAATGCTAGCCCCCATTTCTGTCAGGGGAGCGATCACCCGTTTCATAGGACGCGATCGCAAAGAGCCGTCTCCAGTCACTGCAAAAAACTTACCGGGTACAGAAGCCAGCAAACCCAACATTAATCTGAGCGTGGTACCAGAGTTGCCTGCGTCCAGAACATCGTCAGGCTCTTGCAGCTCGCCGCCAGTCCCTTCAACGGTGACCCATTCTGCGTCTAAGTCAGAAATTTTTGCGCCCATAGCGCTAAAGCAAGCGGCAGTGCTGCGTGGATCTTCACCGAGGAGCAGTCCTTTTATGCGAGTTGTGCCTTGGGCGATCGCCCCCAACATCAGCGACCGATGAGAGATTGATTTGTCACCGGGGACTGTAACTGAACCCGTTAAAGGACCGCCTTTGTCGCCGTTAATTTCTAGCGTTTGGTGGGGAGCTTGGTCAATTAGCTTTAAGAAAGTCATAGGTAAAACGGGAGCAATTAGGAGCAAACGTGGCAGTCAAAGCAAATAACAGAGAACGGTAAAGGCAAAAAGCTACTGGGCCGGAGACTCACAGTAGGCATTGATACCATCAATTAGCTGCGACTCTTCTGCATCAATAGATTGCAGCGCACTGTATGCGCTGTCGGTCTGCGCTTGAAATCTACCAAAATCCTCGCGGAAGGCTTCTTCCGACTCAACCTCCGCCAGTAGCTGCGTCGCGTCCTTTGCGGTGGTTAACGCGGCGCTTTGCTGAGTAATCACAGCCGTGTACTGTGTCTGATATTCCTGAAGCTGCTCGTCTTCAAGCTCTAAAGCAGCTATATCTTGGGCTAGCTGACTGCTTCGAGCGCTGGCCTTCTGAAAAATACTCATGTGATCGGCTGCGGCAGCTTTTAGCTCAGGCAAGTTTTGAGCGCTAGAGAACCTGGCCAGAGAGGCTTCAATATCTTGCTCATATTCGAGGCTGAACGCTTGCCCCTCGCTAAGGGTATCGATCAGCTGCTGGCACTGAGACACTCTCAGGCCACAGCTAGTTAATCCGAGAAGTAATAAGCTACTTAGGAGCGTGATGGCTTGGCGACGGGGCATAAAGAAAAGCTTCTGGTCAGCGAACAACACTATACCAAACCAATTTGAAGCGGAGCATTAGCTGTGAACGAGAGGATTTCGGCAGACCGGTCAAATACTGAGGATGTTACTCAGCGATTAATTGAGCATCGGCGGCAGTTTTCTTCGCTAGAAGGCAAGCGCTATTTCAACTATGGCGGGCAAGGACCGATGGCAGATAGTGCGATCGCAGCCTATGCCCAAGGCCAACAAACCATTCAAACGAAAGGCCCCTTTTCGGCTGAAGTCTATGATTGGCTAATAGAAGAAGGAAAACAAATTCGAGGTGCGATCGCGGCCACGCTAGGGACAACACCCGAAACCATCACCCTGACAGAAAACGTCACGGTCGGCTGCAATATTCCCCTGTGGGGACTGCCCTGGAAAGCGGACGACCATATTTTGATTGGCAACTGCGAGCACCCTGGCGTAGTTGCTGCCGTTCAAGAACTGTGTCGGCGATATGGCGTCACTACCAGTACTTGCGCCTTATCTGAACTGCTGAGCGGGGGCGAGCCGGTTGAAATTATTAAGCAAGGGCTGCGGCCCGAAACCCGGTTGGTGATTGTGAGCCACATCCTGTGGAATACGGGGCAGGTCCTGCCGATGGGTGCGATCGCTGATCTTTGCCACAATCACGCGCCCCATACCAGGCTCCTTGTAGACGCCGCTCAATCGGTCGGGACTCTCCCTCTTGATCAACCGGGTTGGCGACTCCCTGAAACCAACGTAGATTTCTATGCCTTCACCGGGCACAAGTGGTTGTGCGGTCCAGCTGGCCTCGGCGCTCTGTACATCCGGCCAGAGGTTGTTGAAGAAACAGTGCCTACTTACATTGGCTGGCGTGGTGTGGAAGTAGACGATGCCGCCAATCCGACTGGTTGGGAAAAGAGTGGCAAGAAATATGAGGTGGCAACCTCTGACTATGGACTGTGGGGGTCATTGCACCGGGCTATGGCAATACAAGATAACTGGGGAAGCAGCCAAGTCAGGTACGATCGCATCTGTGCTTTGAGCAAAAGACTGTGGGAAGGATTACGTGGATTGTCACGGGTTCGGTGCTTATTGCAAGATGCACCACCACCGTCTGGGCTAGTGTCTTTTCAGCTCTTAAAGTCTGACGGGCAGCCAGATTTTGAACAACACAGCGCCTTAGCAAAGCAATTAGAAACAGAAAAAATCTACGTTCGCACGCTGCTATCGCCCAACTGTTTGAGAGCCTGCGTACATTACCTCACCCTTGAATCTGAGATAGACGAATTAATCGCAAAACTTGCGCTGCATTAGTCGTAGTCTTTGCCTTCGTATTCCGTGCAGCCTTCGCAAGGGCCAAAAGGATTGGCAGTGCATCGAATGTACTGTGACCTTGCGTTCATCTGACAGGTAATATCGCCGATGACCAGGCCCATACCATCGACATAGTGTTCATCGGGATGACGGGGTCTACGAGTGATATATCGGAGCCGGTCGGTCGAAGCGCGATCGGTTGCGATCGCTATATTTTCCTGAAAAGATTTGCGGGCAAACCATCCAACTATCAAAGAAACACCCGCAGGCAAAAGTCCTACGAAAATAACCAGCGCAGTTAACATACGTTTAGAAGCGTTCGAGGCTCGACTAAATCCTAACGCGTTCACCTATAGAAAAGGCTACCTGTAGAAAAAGCCACCTGTAGAAAAAGCTAGTCCTGTAGATAAAGCTAGTAGAGCAAAGCATATCTAGTTCGTTTGCTTTTCTTTTTTAGGTTTGTAAGTAGAGGCCACGCTCAGCTCTGCTAGCTGCTTTTTATCGACTGTTGAAGGGGCACTCGTCAGTAAATCGCGGGCCTGCTGCGTTTTGGGAAATGCGATCGCCTCACGAATAGACTGCTCACCTGCCAGCAGCATCACCAATCGGTCTAATCCATAGGCAATGCCGCCATGCGGCGGTGTGCCATACTCAAAAGCCTCTAGCAAAAAGCCAAACTTATCGTTCGCTTCTTCTTCAGAAAGACCAATGGTTTCAAATACCTTCGCCTGCACGTCAGGCTGGTAAATTCGCAGGCTACCGCCACCAATTTCATAACCGTTGTACACAATGTCGTAGGCAACCGCCCTGGCCGTGGTGAGATCGTCTGTATCGTCAGGATGGGGGGCTGTAAACGGGTGGTGCAGCGCTTCGTGACGGCTTTCGTCAGCGTTCCACTCAAACATGGGAAACTCGGTAATCCACAGCAGATTAGTTTTACTGTCGTCGACCAGGTTTAGCTCTTGAGCAATGGCCTGACGCAGCTTATCTAGCGTGGCGTTTACCGTCGCAGTATCGCCCGCAGCAAACAGTAAAAGATGACCGGGCTGTGCATTTGTTCTCTCTAAGAGCGTCTTTTTCTGCTCTGGCGTCAAGTTGTCTTTAATCGCGCCGATGGTATCAATTTCACCACCCTCACGCACGCGAATGTAGGCCACACCCCGAGCGCCCGCATCGGTAGCTACCTTGAATAAATCGCCTTTGGGTTTGATACGAACGTTGGAAATCGCATCGTTTCCGTTGGGAATCGGCAGCACTTTCACCTGCCCGCCATTTTTCACCGCACCAGAAAACACCTTAAAGCCAGAGTCTTTTACAATATCGGACACGTCTACTAGCTCTAGGTCATAGCGGGTGTCGGGCTTGTCGCTGCCGTAGCGCGCCATGGCATCGGCGTAGGTGAGTCGGGGAAAGGGAATAGGAATCTCAACGCCTTTTACAGCCTTGAAGATATGGGCTAAGAGTCGCTCATTTAGATCGAGAATTTCTTCTTCACCCATGAAGCTCATTTCCATATCGAGCTGCGTAAACTCAGGCTGGCGGTCAGCGCGCAGGTCTTCATCGCGGAAGCATCGAGCAATCTGATAGTAGCGATCCATTCCAGCTACCATCAAAATTTGCTTAAACAGCTGCGGCGACTGAGGCAGCGCAAACCACTCGCCTTCGTTGACGCGAGAAGGCAGGATGAAGTCACGCGCGCCTTCAGGCGTAGAGCGCGTCAGCACAGGGGTTTCAACTTCGATAAAGTCTTCAGTGTCTTCGAGGAATCGACGAATGGCTTTGATAACATCGTGGCGCAGGCGCATGTTGCGGGCCATGCGATCGCGTCTCAAATCCAAATATCGGTACTTCAGGCGCAAATCTTCGCGGACGTTCTCTTCTTCAGCCGTGGAGACCTGAAACGGTAGCTGCTTACGCACTGCGTTTAAAATCGTCAGCTCATCAGCATAAATTTCAATTTTCCCTGTAGGCAGTTTGTCGTTTAGCGACGCTTCGGGGCGCTGAGTGACACGGCCTACGACTTTGACAACGTATTCATTACGCGCTTCTTCTGCCACAGGATAGGAGTTGGGTGTGCGTTCAGGGTCGCTGACGACTTGCACGGTGCCTGTGCGATCGCGCACATCTAAAAACACCACCCCGCCATGGTCCCGGTAGCGATCCACCCAACCGTAGAGCGTGACTGTTTTTTCAATATGCTCAGCTCGGAGTTGACCGCAATAAAGGCTACGCATGGCGACAGAAGATAAAAACTATAGTTTTAGGCGCATCACGTCTGTAATAGCTGAGTCTTGAAACCCTCACTGTTGCGCGCAATGTCACCATCGAAAATAAAACCTTTTCATTATGAATGATGAAGGCGCTATGGAAAAACCAATTTAGCGAATAAACGGAGATAGGGTCTGATTAAAGAGTAGCTTTGTCACAATTGCAGTGCCACGATTGAACATTCTCGCTGAGCAGCAAGCCAGGATATTAAAGCCGATGAACTTGCAAAATCATTACCTATGGAAATATTAACTCGCTAGGGAATAACACTGATCGAAGTGGTACGATTTCAATTCAACTAATCGCTAGGGGTGCCTTAACCGGCTGAGAATATACCCTTTTGAACCTGATTCTGGATAATACCAGCGGAGGAAAGCATGCATAGAATTGTGAGACTGTTGTGTCAACAGCTCTGTCTTAAAGGTTTTATTGTCAGCAGTCAGACGCGGTACTTAAGTAGGCGGTTAAGTAAGCACTCAGGCGCAGGCCCCAGCTTACTGGAGGCCGGTTTGTGGGTATAAGCACCGTTGTTTTGCTAGTCGCTGTGGCTACGTTCGCACTGGTCGGCATTTCTCAGGCCGGGCGCAAAGCGATTGATTTAGAAGACTACATGGTAAGCCGCAATCAGATCGGCGGACCGATGGCACTAGCGACGGTTACCGCGTCAGCGCTAGGCGCTTGGATTTTGTTTAGTCCAGCTGAGGCAGGCTCTCTTTTTGGTGGCATAACCGCTATTTTGGGCTATTGCATTGGCTCGGCGGCGGCGGTGTTCTTGTTTGTATTCATCGGGCCCAGGCTGCGGCAGATTATGCCATGGGGCCATTCGCTCAATGAATATGTTCGACATCGGTTTGGTAGCAGGAGCAGTAGTCAAGGGCAGAGTTCGACTAAAAGTGTCTGGGGCCAGGCGATGTACTGGCTGACGGTGGCAGTGATGCTGCTGTATATGTTTGTGTATTTGACAGCAGAGCTGACTGCGATCGCGCAAACGCTGCGGCTAGTGGCCGACGTACCGCTGATCGTCACCTCACTCGTCGTTATTACCGCTGTCTTTCTATACACCACCTACGGCGGACTCAAAGTCACGATTCTCACCGATGCGCTTCAGTTTTTGTTGATTGTGCCGCTACTGCTTATCTGCTTTGGCGCAACCATTGTTCTGCTCGGTGGATTTGGTGAAGCCTTCGCGCCGGTTGCCGAGAAAGTGCCTGAGTTTCTCTCTTTTAGCAACATAGATGGGCTAAGATTCGGCGCGACTTTGATGATTGCCATTATCGCCGCTGAGCTATTCAACCAGGGCAATTGGCAAAGAGTGTATGCCTGTCAAGATGACCCAACGGTGCGCCGCGCTTTTCTCGGCTCGTCGCTGGTTATTCTGCCACTGTTGTTTTTATCTGGCCTGTTGGGCCTTATTTCAGCAGGGTTTGAAATTAGTGGAACAACCGCCTTTTTCGACTTGCTGCAAACGCTATCAGTCCCCGGATGGCTTGTTGGCGCAGTGGTACTGCTCGCGGTGGCGCTGGTGATGAGCAGCTTAGATAGCTTACTCAACGGTATTAGCGCTGTCTTTACCGTGGACCTGCTACGGCTCTCAAATCAGCCGAATCAGGTGCTCTTGATTTCAAGAGTGCTGACAGTGGCTGTTGGTATTCCGGCGGTGGCGATCGCAGCTCAAGGCTACAGCGTTCTATACCTGTTCTTTGTTGCCGATTTAATCTGTGCCGCACTCCTATTCCCAATCCTTTTAAGCTTTTACAACCGTTACCAGTCTAGTGCCAACGCCTTTTGTAGCTCTGTTCTAGGCATCGCTGTCGGGACACTCTTTTTTCCCAAGCCTGACTTTAGCCCACTGGTCAACATTTCCGGTGGCGGTGACCTGCTCAATAGTTTTGCCGCTGCGCTAGTCGCATCCACCCTTGTCAGTCTCATCTGGTGCAGTATCGACACCCGGTTTAGGCAAGGCAACAACAAACCTTTTAACTACAGCAATCTCAGCCGAGTCAAGCCTTATAGCTAACCCTTTGTGAATAGCTTGTGAACAGCTTTTGAACCGCTGACGATTTTAATACCTTACTTTTCAACGCATTCTATAAAACTCACCCTTCAAAGGTGATACATGCGCTCACGCAACTTTTCACCTTCTATCAATTCACCTTCTACTACCTCACCCAGGACTCCAGCAATGACACAAACATTTGATCGGGCTCAAACCAATATCGACAAAGTCCATCAAAATCCCGATAAGTCATCGTCTACCGGCAATCGCAACGCGCTTAACACAGGCAACGCAGCACCAAAAGCAGGGACAACGCCGCTACGAGCTAGCTGGATTGCTAAGCGTAAAGGTCAAGCCAACGTGTCTCAGATGCACTACGCTCGCCAAGGCATCATCACGGAAGAGATGGACTATGTAGCCAGACGCGAAAACCTGCCCGTTGAACTGATCAAAGACGAAGTAGCCCGCGGACGGATGATTATTCCGGCGAATATCAATCATCCCAACCTAGAGCCGATGGCTATCGGTATCGCCAGCAAATGCAAAGTCAACGCGAACATTGGTGCCTCGCCGAATTCTTCTGACATCAACGAAGAAATCGACAAGCTACGCCTCGCGGTGAAATACGGTGCAGACACGCTGATGGACCTCTCCACGGGAGGTGGAAATTTAGATCAAATCCGCACAGCCGTCATCAACAATTCGCCCATTCCGATTGGCACCGTGCCAATTTATCAGGCGCTGGAAAGCGTTCATGGCAGCATCGAGAATTTGGCCGCGCAAGACTTTTTGCACATCATTGAAAAGCATGCTCAGCAAGGGGTGGACTACATGACCA
>ERZ1740058.482-NODE-482-length-30092-cov-7.957353_pt1 | contig 30092 bp, 18 predicted proteins | sample MGYA00581745_ERZ1740058 | MGnify/ENA primary metagenome ERZ1740058 (study PRJEB43018, sample SAMN04849742) | marine metagenome | isolation source: floating plastic debris | place: Pacific Ocean | collected 2008-08-30 | study: EMG produced TPA metagenomics assembly... | reverse complement strand
GGCCCGCCACGCATCCCGGAGATCGGTCCGCCTGATCGATCGCGGCAGCTGCGGGGTGGAACAAGCCGTGTGGCGGATCGATTGGTTCTCTCGATCCGATTCGTGCGGGTGAGTGCGGAGGCTCGTATGCGACGATTCATTACCCTTGGACCAGCGGCCGTTGTTCTGCTGACGGTGTTGGCAGCGCTGCTCGCGGCTCCCGAGATCGTTCGGCAAACGGAAGCAACGCAGGCGCGGTCCCAGGTGCTGCTTGCTCGCCAGGAGCTTGGGCAGGACGACATCCTGCTGCGCATCAACCGGGCGACGCGTGCGATTGCCAAGTCGGTCGAGCCGGGCGTGGTCCACCTCATGACGGCTAGCCGATTCCGCGGAGGCTCGGCGGGCTCGGGCTGGGTGTACGACGATGAGGGGCACATCCTCACGAACGCGCACGTTGTTGGTGGGTTTGATCGCCTGAGCGTGCAGCTGTACACGGGCCGCGTGATGCGGGCTGAGGTTGTGGGCGTCGATGTCTTTACCGACATCGCCGTGCTCAAGGCCGAAGACACGACGGGGCTCGTCCCGTTGCCGCGTGCGACGGGCGAGATCCCCGAGCAGGGCGACCGCGTGTACGCGTTCGGCTCGCCGTTCAACTTCAAGTTCTCGATGAGCGAGGGCATCGTGAGCGGCCTTGGGCGCGATCCCAACACGGGCGCGTCAGGTAGCGCGTTCACGAACTTCATCCAGACCGATGCCGCGGTGAATCCGGGTAATTCGGGCGGGCCGCTGATTGACGTGCAGGGTCGCGTCATTGGCATGAATGTTGCCATCGCCACGGGGCGTTCGGGCGATGGCCAGATCACGCCGACCGAGGGCCAGAGCGCGGGCATCAGCTTCGCCATCCCGCTGCCGACGATTGAGTCGGTGGCCGACCAGTTGATCGAGACTGGGACTGTGAGCCGTGGTCGATTGGGCATCTCGAGCGGGCGGTTCGCCTCGCAGCTGCCGATCATCGAGGGCGAGATCTTCCGCGGCATGGGCGTGGTTGTTGGTCAGGTGACCGGTGGTGGCCCCGCCGAGCGCGCGGGCATCCAGTCGGACGACATCATCGAGAGCATCGGCGGCCAGGCGGTGCCGAACTGGTCGATCTTGCGGGCCGTTGTGAACACCATGCGGCCGGGTGAAGAACTCGACATCCGTGTGTGGCGGGATGGCCGTCCGCTGGCGAAGACCGTGGTTTTGGATAAGCTCGACTCGATCAACGCGATCGGCGGACCGACCGAGGAGTTGCTCGAGCGGCGTGTGGGAGTTGGCATTCGGCTAAACGATGGTCGTGTCTTCATCCGCCGGACGTCTGAAGACTCTCCGGCAGATCGGGCTGGCCTCGAAGCCGGTCAGGAAGTGGTCGAGGTCGATGGCGTCCCAATCAATGACTACGAGGATTTCATCGACGCGATCGCGGTCTCACGCATCGCGCTCGGTCGAGAGACGACCTTTATCGTGCGGCCGCGCGGTGAGGACGAGGTCCGCGAGGTCAAGGTTCGTGTCGGCCGTTAGTTTCGAGCCGTAATCCGGACGATGGCTTCTGTGCCGAATGGCGGCGTGCGCTCTGGGTGCGCGATCCATCGTGGCTCTTCGATGAATGAGTCTGGGCTGATGGCCGTCTCGAGCGCGATCAGTTCGCTTCCGAACGTGTGCAGGCCGACCACGAGGCCTTCGGCATCGGCGACGTAGCGATCGCCGAGTAGGAGAGAGCCGGCAAAGACCCACTGCGGTGACTCTGTCAGCGGCGGGGCGGCGAAGGGCTCGCCGGTGTCGGCGTGCGTGATGAAGTCGGTGATCGGTACGCCGGGTGGCGGCTGGTCTGCGGTGCGGTAGGTGATCGTGACCGAGCCGCCGCTAGCCGGGCTGGAGATTATCGCCGTGCCATCCCACCTCACCGAGCCGGGCTTGCCGGGTTCGAGTCCGAGCGTGAGCAGGGCCGCGTGGATGGTGGAGGGGCGGACGCTGGTGACCATGAGCGCCTCGTGGTCCTTGCCGCTGGTGGGCGTGACGACGATGCACTCGAGATAGCGGATCAATGTGAAGCCGATGCGGTCGGTCTCGCGGACGTCGATGGGCACGAAGCCGTCGAGCTCGATCCAGCGTTCGGTTCGGTTGAGGCGCAGGCCCTCGGCGAGCGTGATGGTCTCGCTCGCCGGTTCTGCTTGTTCGGCGGGTGGCTCGGGCGGTGGTGGTGTGACTTGCTGCGTTGTCGGTGGCGACGACTGCTCGGCGGAGATGGATTCAATCGGTTGGCGATGGCCGCATGCCGTCGACAGCATGGCCGATCCGAGCCCGCACGAGATCAACAAACATCGCGCCGCGTTCTTCATAGTTCGTGAATTGGTCCCATGATGCGCAGCCCGGGCTGAGGAGGACGGCGCCGCCTGTCGGGCACGCGTCTGCGGCTGCGGCGAACGCGGCGTCGAGCGTGCCATGGTGCGAGGCCCTCCCACCGAGCGCGTGTGCGGCCTGGACGATGGCCGGCCCGGTCGTTCCGATGGTATGGACGTGCCCGATCTTGCGCGCGAGTTCGGCGATGGCGCGGAGGTCGACACCCTTGTCGGCCCCGCCGGCGATGAGGTGGATGCTGTCGGGCGGGACCTGCTCCGCAAGCGCCCTCACGGCGAGCGCGACGGCCTGGGGCGTGGTGCACTTGCTGTCGTTGTAGAACGAGATGCCGCGGTGCTCGGCGACGAACTGGAGGCGGTGGGGCAAGCCTGGGAAGGAAGCGACTGCATCTCTGAGCGTTATCGCGTCGTGCGCGATGCCTAGGCGTTCGAGCGTGGCGCGAGCTGCGGCGAGCGCCATCGCGCCGTTGGTTCGGTTGTGCGAGCCGGGCACGGTGAGCCGTGGGAGGTCTTCGCTCGGCTTCAGGCGTGTGGCGGCTGCGAGTTCTGGCCAGCGATCGCAGAGCAGCAGGTCGCCCGCTCGCTGGTGTGCTGCGATGTTCCGCTTGCTGTGTTCGTAATGCTCAAGCGTCTCGTGCCAGTCTAGATGATTCGGTGAGAGGTTCGTGAGTACGGCGGTGCCCGGGGACCATTGGGCGTCGCCCAGCCAGTGCAGCATGAAGCTGGAGAGTTCGAGGACAATGAGGTCTTCGGCGCCGATGTTGGCCTCAAGAAGCGAGCCGCCGATGTTGCCGCCGAGGTGAACCGGGAGGCCCGTGGTCTCAAGGGCGCGCGCGGTCATCGCGCAGGTCGTGCTCTTGCCCGCGGTACCGGTGACGCCGATGACGCGGGCGCGATCGGGCAGGCGTTCGATGGCCAGGCCGATCTCGGTCGTGACGGGCACGCCCGCTTCCATCGCCGCGTTCAGGTACCGATTCGTCCATGGGTGCGCGACGGCGGGGCTGGCAACGACGAGGTCGGCGGTGGTGAAGTCTTGTGCATCGTGGCCGCCGAAGCGTGTCCGGACGCCGCTGGGGAGCTTCGAGACCTGCTCATCGAGTGCATCGGCATCGGCCATATCGGTGACGAGCACGTCGGCACCCTGCGCGTGCAGCCAACGCGTCACGCCGAGGCCGCCGCCGAAGCGGCCGAGGCCCATGACGGTGACGCGCTTGCCCCTGGGTTCAAACTGAAGGTTGCTCACTCAGCCAACCGCGACCGCTTCGCCCGTCTTGGCCTTCGCGGCCTCAACCTGGGCGCGGCAGTCGTCCATCATGAGGCCGAGCAGCCGGCGGGCGTGCGGGCCGATCTGTCCGGCGTGGGGGCCGTTGCCGATGGGCTTGCCGTCGAGGGTCAGCGCGCTGGTGACGATGCTGGTGGTGCCCACGAGGATGACCTCATCGGCCCGGAGCAGCTCGTCGACCCCCACGGGCCTTTCGACGATCGAGGGGTCGAGCGCGAGGCACCGGGCACGGGTCGCGCCCTCGAGGATCGACGCGCTGTCGAGCGAGGGAGTGACCAAGCCGCCGTCGACGGCGATGATGATGTTGCTCGCGCAGGCCTCGGTGAGCAGGCCGTCCTTGTGCATGGCAACCTCTTGGGCGTCCATGGCCTGGGCCTCGTAGGCGCTGAGGACATTGCCCAGCAGGCTGATGCTCTTGAGGTGCCCGCGGCTCCAGCGGCGGTCCTCGACCAGGGCGAGGTGCGTGGTGGGGGGCTGGGCGTAGTGGTCGATCGGCGGCTGCCCGGTCGCGTAGGCGAACACGGTCGGTGTGCCCGTGGAGGACAGGGTTCGGGCGCGCGGTGGCTCGCCGGGTGGCGGGGCGCCGCGGGTGACCTGGACGTACATGAACGCGTCGGCCAGGTCGTTCTGGCGGCAGAGCTCCAGGCCGATCTCGGGGAGCGAGCGTGGGTCCCAGGGGATGCGGGCCTCGGCCAGGCCGCCGGCCATGCGGCCGACGTGGCGGTCCGGGCACATCACGGTGTGCTCGAAGACGCGGACGCCCTCGTAGACGCCGTCGCCGAAGAGGAAGCCGCGGTCGAAGACGCCGACGTGGGCGTTTTCGGCGGGGAGATACTGGCCGTTGAGGTAGACGATCACGGAGGAGAATATCGACGTTCTCGGCCGAGGAAAATCAGAGATCGATCTCGGACTTCCCCGTGCACCAACTCAGGGGCAACCGGCGTCGAATTCGTTCTGGAATGCCAGGAAGTCAAAGATATCCAGCGAGCAGGAGCCGTCGCGATCGGCGCGGCCGTCGCCGTCCGCCAAGCGGTTTTGGAAGCACAGAAAGTCGAAGATGTCCAGGGAGCCCGAGCCGTCGCAGTCGGCCGGGCAGGGCGGCTCGCCGGCGACGATGCTGTAGACCGCTCGTCTGCTGCGGTCAGCGACGAGCAAGGCATCTCCATCGGGGTTAAAGATGAGGTCCGCGTCGTATCCGTAGCCCACCGACCCGAAGCAGAACCCGGTTGCGAACTCCATCAACACGCCTGTGGGCGTTACCGTAAAGATGCTCCCTGTACCAAAATCGGCGACATACAGGTCCTCTCCGAAGATCCCTCCCGGGCCGAGAGCCACACCCGCAGGGTCGAACAGATCGGTGCCGATGGCGGACGCCAATAGGGTGAAGCCGCCGGCGGAATCGAAGCTGCGCACGCCGCCGTTGTCGAGGCCATAGTCGATGGCGTCGGCCACGATCAGCCCGTTACCGAACGGGCCGCTGCCAGAGAAGACGATGTCCAGGGCGGTAAAGGGATCCGTGCCGAAGACTGTCGTGATACCAGCATCAGGGTCGACGCGGTACAGCTTGCCAGGAACGCCACCAGCGGTAGCCGAATCGGACACATACAGATCGGTGCCAAAGCCGGCCGCGTCCTGTCCGAACGCCAAGTCCGCGAGCCTCACGCTCGGGCCGGTGATCGTCAGAAAGTCTTCAACGACACCCGAGCTGTCAACGGTTCGGATCTTTCCTGAGCCGAACTCTGTGACATACAAGAGCTCCCCGAATGCCGGAATCTCGGCAAAGGCCAAGCCCGTGGGAAACTCCAAGCCGGTCGCAAACGGGGTTGCGGCGCCGGTCGAGTCGACACGCAGGATGTCACCGGCCCCTGTCGCCACGTAGAGATCGTCACCGAAGGCCCCGCCGGGGCCCCAGGCCATCGCGGTCGGCCCGTCGATGGCGGCGTACACATCAACTCGTAGGCCCGGGCCCGTCGCCGGTTGGGCAGTGCCCGTGCCCGTTGCTGCCAGGATCATCGCGAAGAACAACCAAAGACGCATAACTACACCCCGTAACTTGAGAATTAGCAGACACTTCTGATATGAGGTACTCACGCAATCTGTTACGGGCGCTTTCAGCCGGCTTTCGGACCTACCAGATACCCACCGGATCAACATCGACGGCCACCGAAGCGTCACTGACGAGCCCGTGGTCGGCCCGGATCTTGAGCAGCCCGTCGCGGAGCACGGCAGCGGATTGGGCGTAGACCTCCAGGCCCACGCGGTACTCGTCGTGGGTGCGCTCGAGCGGCGCGGGGGCAGGGCCCTCGATGCGGGCTCGGCCGGCGAACGCTTGGTTGAGCCGGCCGGCGATCTCCATGGCGCGGGCCTCGGCCTTGTCGTACTGGCGATCCCTCGCGACGATCCAGGCACAGCGAGTGAATGGCGGCAGGTGAGCCTGCTGGCGGACCTCGAGTTCGTCGGCAGCGAACCGCTCGAAGTCGTGGGCGGCGGCGGCCTGGATGCTGGGCAGGTCGGGGCTGAGGGTCTGCACGATGACGCGGCCGGGCTCGTCGCCGCGGCCGGCCCGGCCGGCGACCTGGGCGACTAGCTGGAAGGTTCGCTCCTGGCAGCGCCAGTCGGCGATTCCGAGGGCGGTGTCGGCGTCGACCACCCCGACGAGGCGGATGTTTGGAAAGTCCAGGCCCTTGGCGATCATCTGGGTGCCCAGAAGCACGCGGACCGAACCGTCGGCGATGCGCGAGAGCACGCCCTGGTAGTCGGCGGCTCGGTGCATGGTGTCGGCGTCCATGCGGGCGATCTCGGATTCGGTGAGACCCAGGTTGGAGACCAACTCGTCCTCGAGCCGCTGGGTGCCGCGGCCGAGCAGGATCAGGCCCTTGCCGCAGGCGGGGCAGGCCTTCGGGCGTACGCGTTCGGCCAGGCAATGGTGGCAGCGCAACAAGCCCTTGCGGCTCAGTACGCCCTTGCGATGGAAGACCATGGCGGCCGAGCACGCGTCACAGGTGAGCGTCCAGCCGCACATGGGGTCTGGGCAGGCGGCGACGCGGGCGAAGCCGCGGCGGTTGAGCAGCAGCACGGCCTGGCCGCCGGCGTCGAGCGTGGCTCGCAGGGCCGACTCGAGCGTCGGGCCGAGCAGTTCCATGCGCCCGCCCATCTCTCTCGCGCGTTTGCGTTCTTCGGCGAGGTCGATCACTTCGACGGCGGGGAGCCCGGCCGAGCCCGGTGCGCGCTCGGTGAGCTTCCAGAGCGTCGAGCGCCCGAGTTTCGCGTTGCGCCAGCTCTCCAGGCTCGGCGTTGCCGAGCCCAGGAGCACCGGGCAGCCCTCGATCTGGGCGCGCTTGATGGCGGCGTCTCGGCCGTGGTAGCGAGGTGCCTGGTCTTGCTTGTAATCGCCGGCGTGCTCCTCATCGACGACGATGAGGCCGACGTTCTGTAGCGGCGCGAAGAGCGCGGATCGGGGGCCCACGACGATGCGGGCGAGCCCACGGGAGACGGCGTCCCACGCGCGATGCCGCTGGCTTGCGCTCTGGCCGGAGTGGAGAACGGCGATGCCGCGTTCTCCCAGCTTGGGCGCGAACCGCGCGATGAAGCGTGACGAGAGCTGCGGCGTGAGGGCGATCTCGGGGACGAGGACGATGCCCGACTTGCCCGAGTCGAGCACGCGTTCGAGCAGTCGCAGGTACACCTCGGTCTTGCCCGAGCCGGTGACGCCGAAGAGCAGGTGGGTGGAGAAGCCGTCGAGCGGCAAGCCGTCGATGACCGCTTGTTGCTCGTCCGTTGGCGTCGGGATGGTTCCGAGCTCGGCATGCATCGGCGTGGCGTCGTCGGTGCGTGTGACGACGTCGGTCAGGGTGACCTCTTCGAGCACGCCGAGCGAGACGAGTCGGCGGATGGGCGAGGCGTTCTTGAGTTGAAGTTGATGGACGAGTTCGCGTTCGGCGATTGGCCATGCGTCGGCGTCGATGTCGCGGATGCCGTCGAGGGCCCGCTTGGTTGCGGGCGGGAGCTTCAACGAGCCCCCAGCGCGAGCGGGGGGAGTTGAGCTTCCGGACTCCGCAGATGATGGCGTGTCCATTCCCCCCGCTTGCGCGGGGGGCTCGTTGATGCCAGGGTTCGTTGGGCGGAGCGCGGTGCTGGCCTTGCGACCCACGCCCTTCTTGACAGCCGCCGGGAGCATCGCGGCGAGCGTCATGCCCAGCGGGCAGGCGTAGTACTCGCTGATCCAGCGGCCGAGAGCGAGGACCGACGCCGGCAGCTGAGCATCACTGACCGCGAGCAGGCGTTTCACGCGGGCGGGGTCGAAGCCGTCGAGCAACTCGACGCCGCCCTGGGCGACGATCACGCCGCGGGTTGGGGCGCCGCCCTTTGGGCCACGTCCAAGCGGGGCCATGCACGCGCGGCCGATCAGAGAACTCGAGTCTTCGAGGGTCTCGCTGGGCGGCGCATACGTGAGCGTCTTGCCGTCGATCGAACGCTCGAGCGCGACGGCCAAGAAGATGCCGGAGGGTGCGGGTGTGTCGTCCTGGAAGAGTCCATCGGGCACACAACAGCATAGATGTCGGGATCCGCCTGTGGGGCTTGATTCGTGCTACGGGCAGCCCTCGTCGAAGGACCGCTGGAAGCACAGGAAGTCGAAGAAGTCCAGCTCACCGTCGCCGTCGCAGTCGGCCGCTGGATCGCCCGAGTCGAAGGCGTTCTGGAAGCACAGGAAGTCCAGCAGGTCGACGGAGCCCGAGCGGTCGCAGTCGGCGGCGCAGGTTGCCTCGCACGAGTCCGGGATGCCGTTGGCGTTCTGGTCTAGTGGGCCGGGCATGAAGTCGAACCCCTTGGGGTGGTCGAGCCGGGAATCCGTGCCCTGCACGTAGGCGCGGACGAGTTTGCCGCTTCGTCCGTCGTACTGGAAGATGTGTGGCACCGTGAGGTGTAGCCCGGCCGTTGCTGGTCCTATCGTGGCCGAGCCGGGAGGTGCCAGGGGGTGATGGACGTTGGCGCTGCTGACGAACACGCTGCCGTCCGGGCCAAGTCGGAGGCCCCACGGATTGCGCAGCTTGCCGCGGAAGTCGCCCTCGTTGAAGACACCGATGTACTCGCCGGTGTCGGGGTCGAATTCGAGGACGTTGTGTTCCTCTCCGCTTGCCACGAGCAGGCGCCAGCCGCGGCCGAGTTCGATGGGCTTTGGTATGAAGAGGATGCCGCGGCCGTGGTGCAAGCCGGCGGCACCGTGCTCGATCAACTGGCGCACATGGGCGCCGGTATGGCCGTCGTACTCGATGACGCCGGCGTGGTCGGTGTTCACGTAGAGGTTGCCGTTGGGGCCGAAGGTCATGCCGTAAGGGGCCATCAGGCCGCCGGACATCTCTTCGACGAAGACGCCGAGGAATGCGCCGGTTTGCGCGTCGTACCGGAGCACACCGTTGCCGTCGCGATCGGCGACGAGCAGATCGCCGTCGGGTGAGATCGCCAACGCCGAGGGGTACACCAGCCCGCCGTCACCGGAGGCCACCAGGCGGCGCACCCAGGCGCCCTCGCGATCGAACTCCGCGACACTGCTCGTGCCGGCATCGGTTACAAGCACGCGGCGATCGAGCGTCACGAGGACATCCACGGGATCTTGCAACGCGTTTTGCAGGCTCTCTGCTCGGAAAACGCCGCTGCCAAAGTGGTATTCCTTGATCTTTGAGTCGCCGGAAGACACGGCCCAGATGTTGTTTGCATGGTCGATTGCGTCGATGTCCATGATGCCATCGCCGTCGCAGTCTTGGGTTTCGTCGAGCACGCCGTCCCGATCGATGTCTCGGGCCATGTCGTCGAAGATGTTCGTCCAGTCGACGATGCCATCTTCATCGCGGTCGGCCTGGCACTCATCGGGGATCCCATCGCCGTTGCGATCGAGGCTGTTGAGCATGATGTCGAGGTCGTCGGGCAGCCCGTTGCCGTTGCAATCGGGCTCGCACTCATCGGGGATGCCGTTGCCGTTCACGTCGCTGCTCGTGCCGCCGTCGATATCGATGCTGTCGAGGATGCCGTTGTCGTTGCAGTCTTCGCACTCATCGGGCACGCCGTTGGCGTTCGCATCGGCGCTCACGCCCGCGTCGATGTCGGATGCGTCATCGATGCCGTTGCTGTTGCAATCGAACGGCAGCCAACCTGGCACGCAATCTGCGATAACCTGGCGGATACGCGTATGGAAGTGGGGGTCGGTCAGGCCCGTGCCGCCGCTGAAGGTCTGTGCGCAGTAGCTCAGCAGCGTGCCGCGGCGGGGGCGGGTCATCGGATCGTCGCATTGATCGACGCCGTAGTCGTGCGGATGGAGGGCACCGAGGTTGTGTCCGACTTCGTGCGCGGCAATGCGGACGTCCTGGTTTAGAACTCCGCGGCCGATCGGTCCGTCGAATTCGCCGAGCGCGTAGGCGACCCAGGACAGCCGATTGCAGACTCGCGCAGCACCGCCCGCGCTCGCGAATTTCGAGCCGCTCATGAGCTGGCCGATGTCGAATTCGGGCGCATCGCGGAGGTCGGGAAAGGTCGCGCCCATCCCATACGGATCATCTGGTGTTGTCCAGAGCCGCAGGTACATGAGGTCGAGCCGCACGCCAACGTCGCGGATGGTGAGGTCGCTGACGTTGGCGTAGACCTGGACGAGGTACACGAGCGCTTCGCGCTCGTCGCCGAAGAGCTCGAAGAACTCGTAGTCGCTATCGACGGCGAGCCGGGCGCGACGCATGCCGCCGACGGGCTCGGGTACGTATGGAGACAGCGTCCCGGTGTCTGGCGCGGGCGGGGCTTCGCCGGCCGGCCCGATTGGTCGTATGCCGGTGCGCGTGCCACAAAAGACCGGTGACGAGTCGTGCGTCACCGAGCCGTGAGCGCGGTACACCACGGCCTGGTTCGGTTCGAGCGCTACGCCGCCCGCCGAGGGGCGTCCGCCGTTGGAGCTGATGCCGAAGGTCGGGTGCCCGGCGCCGAGCTCGATTCGACCGACGATGGATCCATCGGCCACGCTGAGGAATACGTGCGAGCCGTGTTTTCCGTCGACGCGGCCGCGCCAGAACGTCATGGGGATGTCGTGCAAGCCGACCTTGCGCGGGCCACTGTCGCTGATTACCGTGACGCTCGCCTCGGGGTTCAAGACTCGGAACGGCTCGAGCACGAGATCGACGTGGTCGCCATCGCCCAGGGGGAAGCGTTCCAGCCGGAGCGAGCCTTCGCGTTGCCACGCGTCGTGCCATCGTGCGGCGTCGAGCGAGACGACATGCATCGCGCGGTCGCGTTCTGGAGCGGTGGCCGCCTCAAACATCGGCCCTTCTTCGGCTTGCGTCGGGCTCGCAGCCAGGGCCAGTGTTGCGGCGGCAGCGAGGCAAGTGAGCCCGTGTTGGATCGTTTGACGCATGCGGTCTCTCCACGAGTCGAGGCGGGCAGGGCGGCTCACGGGCATCCGCCCGCGAACACGTTCTGGAAGCACAGGAAATCGAACAGATCGAACTCGCCGTCGCCGGTGCAGTCGGCGAACGGCAGGCGGCTATCGAAGGCGTTCTGGAAGCACAGGAAGTCGAAGAGTGTGAGCCTGCCGTCGCCGTCGCAGTCGGCTTGGCAGAGGGACTCGCACTCGTCGGGAACACCGTTGGCGTTGCGGTCGGCGCTGCGGCCGTCGGCGATGTCGCAGGCATCGGGGATCTGGTTGAGGTTGCAGTCCAGGCCGTCGCCGGGGACGAAGTCGAAGCCGGCGGGGTTCTGGGCGAGCGCATCGACACCGGCGACGAGCGCCCGGAACATGCCGCCGCTCTGGCCGTCGAACCCGAGGATCGTCGGCGGAAACAGCAGCGGCGAGGAGCCGGACTCGGCCTCGTGGATGCTCGCGTAGACGCGGCCGTCGGGGCCAAGCCGAAGGCCCCACGGGTTGGCGAACCGGCCGCGCCAGGTGCCGACGCTGAACTGGCCGGCAGGATCTCCCGTCGCGGCATCGAACTCCAGGATGGCGTCGGCGGCCATATCAGCGATGAGGAACCGCGAGGTGTCCGGCTCCATGCCGGGAATGAAGAGGATGCCTCGGCTCTGGCCGATGCCGCCGGCGCCCGGCTGCACGAAGCGGCGTACGAACGCGCCGGTCGTGCCATCGTACTCGAACACGCCCTGGGCATCGGTGCCGACATACACATTGCCATTCGGCCCAATCGTGATGGCGTAGGGGGCGTCCAGCCCATCGGCGCCGGATGGCACCAGATCGCCGAGTGGTGCGCCGGTTTGGAGGTCGTAACGGCGAACGGCGTCGCCGTCACGGTCCGCCACGAGCAGGTCACCCGAAGGCGCGATCGTCAATGCTGTGGGATAGGTAAGTCCACCTGCGCCAGTCGCGACGAGATCGCCCACAAAGGCGCCATCAAGGTCGAATTCGGCGATGCGGCCGTCACCCGCGCTTGTGACAAGCACTCGGCGCGTTGGCGTGATCAGCACGTCGAGCGGCTCGTTCAGTAGCCCATCGACGGACACCGATCGCAGCACGCCGGTCTGGAAGTGGTGGGACATGGCGAGGTCGAGCGTCGGGTCCGCGGTCCATGTGCCAAACGCGTGGTTGAGCGCGACAACATCGGGGACGCCGTCATCGTCGCAGTCTTGGGTTGCATCGAGTACCGCGTCGCGATCGAGGTCGAGCGACATGTCCGCGACGATCTGGACCCAGTCGAAGCGTCCTTCGCCATCGCGGTCGGCCTGGCACTCGTCGGGGATGGTGTCGCCGTTCTCGTCCATGCTGAAGAGCAGGGCGATGTCGACGTCGTCTGGGCGTCCATTGTCATTGCAATCGGGCTCGCACTCGTCGGGGATGCCATTCCCGTTGTGATCCGAGCTGGTGCCGCTGGCGATGTCCGCATCATCGAGCACGCCGTTGTCGTTGCAGTCCTCGCACTCGTCGGGAACGCCGTTGGCGTTGGCATCGGTGCTGCGACCTGCGGCGATGTCGGAGTCGTCGTCGACGCCGTTCTGGTTGCAGTCGAGCGGAAGCCGGGCATCGACGCACGATCTGACGAAGCCGCGCACACCGCGGTGGAGGTGCATGTCTCGCAACGCCGATCCACCCGTGAACGTCGTGGCGCAGTAGCTCATGATGGTCCCGCGCCGCGGCTGGGACGCGACGTCGTCGCATTCATCGATGCGATAATCGTGCGTGTGCCGCGTGCCCGCGCTGTGCCCGAGCTCGTGGACGACTACGGCGATGTCCTGGTTGAAGACGTTCGGCGTCGATGGATCGGTGAACATGCCGATGCCGTAGCCGACCCAGGAACTCCTTGCGCAGATGCCGTAGGCCAAACCGCCGGAGGGCGCGTCTTTGCGGCCGGACATCAGCTGTGCAAAGTCCACATCGACGCCATCGGGCACGACCGGCCGGCCGACCCCGCTGGCGTACGGCTCGTCGGGTGTTGTCCACAGGCGGAGTGAGGCGATGTCGAACCGGAGCGCCGTATCGCGTACGAGAATGTCCGAGGAGACGGCGTAGAGCTGGATGAGGTAGGTCAGCGCGTCGCGTTCGGAGTCGAAGAGCTGGTACATCGCGTAGTCGGACTCGACGGCCAGCCGGGCCATACGCATGCCCAAGACTGGTGTGCCCACGGCTGGCGTGGGCATCGTGGCTGGCCCATTGGTGCTCGGCGGGGGCAACTCGCCCGGAGGCCCGATCGGTGTGATGCCAACGCCGCACGCGATCGGTGCGGTCTCTCGGTACCCCGACGCGTTGGCTCGGAACACGACGACTTGCCCCTCATCGAGCGCGACACCGCCGGCGTCGAGATCTCCGCCCTCGCTGCTGATCGCAAACGTTGGCTGGCCCGCGCCGAGCTCGATGCGGCCGACGACCGAGCCATCGGCGACGCTCAGGAACACGTGCGAGCCGTGGGCGCCATCGACCGAGCCACGCCAGAACGACACCGACGCGGGGTCGAAGTCGGCGGACCTCTCGCCCGCTTCGTCGACGACCATGATCGTCGCGTCGGGTGCGAGGACGCGGAAGGGCTCGAGCGACAGATCCACGAGTTCATCGCCCAGGGGCAGGCTCTCAAACCGGATCTGCCGGACCCCGGAGGCCGCGCGCGCGATCGCGGCGCGATCGAGTGTGAGCAGCGTGTGCCCGCTGGAGAGCTCGACCTCGGCCCAGACCGCGACCGGCGTGGCCGGATCAGCCAGCGCGGTTAGTCCCGAGAGGATGGCGCACGCGGCCGCCAGGATGGATCGTCGGAACATCGGGGTCTCCCCAGCCCGGCGCGGGCAGTGCCGGATAGTGGCAGTGTACCAGAGGACGCCATCGCGGTTTCACACATTTGGGTGTGAAACTGTCCGGCCCTACGATTGCCTTCGATGGCCAGCGACAACCACTCGTCCCCTCCCTCACACACCGACCCAACCCGCGCCCGGCTCGCTCTGGCCGACGGGGCCGTCTTCGCTGGCACCGGCTTCGGCCGGACCGATGGGCCGCCGACCACCGGCGAGGTCGTCTTCAACACCGCGATGGCCGGGTACCAGGAGAGCCTGACCGACCCGAGCTACCGGGGGCAGATCCTGGTGCAGACGTTCCCGCTCATCGGGAACACCGGCGCGAACGGCATCGACATGGAGAGCCCGCGCATCCAGGCCGCGGGGCTGGTCGTGCGCGAGTTGGCGGCGCTGCACAGCAACTACCGGGCGACGAAGACGCTGGGCGAGTTCCTCGACGAGCACGGCATCCTTGGGATCACCGGCGTCGACACGCGGGCGCTCACGCGGCGCATCCGCGAGGCCGGCGCGATGGGCGGCGCGATGACCACCGACGAGTCGATTGCCGACGCCGACCTTGTCGCGATGGCATGCGGCGTGTCGTCGATGACCGGGCAGAATCTCGCCCAGCAGGTCAGCCCGCGCGAGCCGACGCGTGTGCCGGTGGGCAAGCCGTTGTGGCGGCTCGAGCCGATTCACTCAGGCGGCACAACGTACACGGTCGTCGCGCTCGACTGCGGCGCCAAGCGGGCGATCTACGACAACCTGTTGTCTCGCGGCTGCGCCGTCATCGCCGTGCCGTTCGATACCTCGCCCGAAGACCTGCTGCGCATCCTTGATGAAGAGAACGCCGACGGGCTGTTCATCAGCAACGGCCCGGGCGACCCCGCCGCCGTCGACGCCGCGATCGCGTCGCTGAAGTCGGTGCTCGATGTGAAGCAGCAGCTGCCGACCTTCGGCATCTGCCTGGGCAATCAATTGCTCGCCCTGGCCGCGGGGGCCGAGACATACAAGCTCAAGTTCGGCCACCGCGGCGCGAACCAGCCCGTGCTGCACGCGGCGACGGGCCACGTCGAGATCACCAGCCAGAACCACGGCTTCGCGGTGACGTCCGAGAGCCTGCAGGCGGTCGGCGGCGAGGTCACGCACACGCACCTGAACGACCACACGGTCGCGGGCTTCCGCCTGAAGGACCGCCCGGTGTTCGCCGTGCAGCACCACCCCGAGGCGAGCCCGGGCCCGCACGAGAGCGAGTATTTGTTCGACGCGTTCGTGGAGGCTATGGCGGCGGCGCGGTCGGGTTAGATCCAGATGTTACAACGCGCCGCAGCGTCCGCGGTCCGCCGCGCATGCGCAGGCGAGGCCGCACAGCGGCCCGGGCTCAGCCCGCAAGCGAGCGACAATCACTACACGAAAGGGGGGCAACCCTCCGGGCTACCTCCCCTTCCAATCCTTCAAACTACACGTTCTACAGATCCTTCTACCTCGCCGCAGGAGGGCTCCGCCCGACGAGGCGAAACTCTCTTATGCAGCCTCCGGCTGCGCCTGATCTTGCGTCGCCTGGTTCCCCGTGCCGAAGCGCACGAAGAACGGCTCGCCCGGCACACGATTATCCGTGTGCACGGCGACGATCTGGTAGTCCACGCGCGGCGTGCCGGCGGGCACGGTCGCGTCGGTGAAGGCCTTGTCGCTGGTGTCGCCCTGGAACGTGAAGCTCGTCTCGCTCTCGAGCTGGCGGAGCACGTGGTACCGCGTGCCGGTCGGGCCGCGGCCCTTCCAGGTGATGCTGACCGCGCCCTCGTTCGTCAGGTTCGTGCGCATGTCGTAGGGGACTGCCGGAGGCGGCGCCTCGCCGGCGGGGCTACGCGGGTTGATCTGCGCGAGGCCGTAGACGTCCTCGCCGCCCTCGCCGCGGGCGTAGGCCTTGATGTCGATGATCAGGTCGCTGGCAAGCGCCTTCATCTGGTCGGCGGCGCTGTGCCACTCTTGGGTGGCATTGCGCGCGGCCTGCTGGGCCTGGCCGGCGGCGGTCAGCTTCTCTCTGGCCGTCTGCGCCAATTGGGTAATCGCCGCGACCTGGGCGGCAGAGAGGTCGATCGCCGCCTGGTTGGTCGTCCACGGCTCGATGCGTTGCTCGACCCATTCCAGTGCGTTGGTCCGGTTGCCCGGCATGTTGGTGCCCATGGGGCGCCCCCTTTGCGTGAGCGCGGGCTGGGTCTGAGCGCGGCCCGACCCCGCGCGTGCGCGGGCCGCGGCGGGGCGTTCTTCTGTTCGTCGGCCACGCGGCCGGCGCGACGCCCCCGTTCAGGAGCAGTGTCGACGGGATCGGGGGCGGCTTCAGCCCGATTATGAGTTTTTATAAGTTTTTGTGCTATCGATCCGTGCCCCACAGCAGACGCGTAACCATCGGCGCGGGCCGCTGGCACAAAACGCCCACAGACCCGATGGAATCGCCCTTGCTGTCGAGCCAACATTCGTTGCAGCCGCCCCCGCGCGCGTTGATCGCACGCGCACAGTCGTTGTTCGCGCTCCCGCGCTCGGTCGTCGGGGCCGGAACAACGACCGTCGCAGTGCGAGCAACGAACGTTGCAGCGCGAGAAAAGAATGTCGCGGCACAATCTTTGATCGTCGGCGCTCGACAAGGGGCCAATGCGCTTCAGACAGCGTGGACCGACCAAAGCGCATGCTCTAGGCTGCCGCTCTGACGGCTCGCTTAGGCATCGAGCCCATTCAGCCAGCCCTGCACCAACGCCCGATTCGGCTCGGCCCCGATCTCGGCGTACAGGTCGCGGGCCAGCATCCACAGCCGCCGCGCCTCGGCCGCGTTGCCGCGCTGCTTGGCGATGGAGCCGAGGTTCGCGTGATTGTTGGCCATGCCCTCGCGTCGCCCGAGTTCCTCTTCGATGGCCAGGTTCTTGCGAAGCATGGCCTCGGCGCCTTCCAAGTCGCCACGAATCCGAAGGATCACGCCAAGGTTGCCGTAACGGCTGGCCATGCCCTCGCGTCGCCCGAGTTCCTCGTCGATGGCCAAGGCTGTGCGGAGCATGGCCTCTGCGCCGTCGAGGTCGCCGCGGACCTGGAAGACCACGCCGAGGTTGCCGTAGTGGCTGGCCATGCCTTCGCGTCGCCCGAGTTCGTCATCGATGGCCAAGGCTGCGCGGAGCATTGCCTCTGCGCCGTCGAGGTCGCCGCGGATCCGGAGGGTCACGCCGAGGTTGCCGTACTGGATGGCCATGCCTTCTCGTCTTCCGAGTTGCTTGTTGATGGCCAGTGCTTCGCGGCACATGGCATCGGCACCGTCGAGGTCGCCGCGGGCCTTGAGGATCGCGCCGAGGTTGCCATAGTGGTTGGCCATGCCCTCGCGTCGCCCGAGTTCCTCGTCGATGGCCAGGGCTTTGCGGTGCATGGCCTCGGCATCGTCGAGGTCGCCGCGGGTCTGGAATATCAGGCCGAGGTTGCCGTAGGCGTTGGCCATGAAGTCGCGTCGACCGATTCGTTCGTTGATGACAAGGGCCCTGCGGAGCATGGCCTCGGCGCCGTCGAGGTCGCCGCGGATTTCGAGGATCAAGCCGAGGTTGCCGATAGCGGCGGCCTGCGCTCCGCGGTCGTCGCCCGCAAGCTCAAGGACGCGGCGGTAGGACGCCTCGGATCTGTCGAGGTGGCCGCGGAGGCGGTGGATGTGGCCCATGCTGTTGTTTGCGTCGAGATCATCGCGATCGATGGCGAGCAAGATGCCAAGCGATCGCTCGGCCTGCTCGATGTTGCCGATAAGGTACGCCCATTCGGCCACCTTGCGGTGGGTTTCGGCCAGCGCCGCCTCGCCGGGCGTGGCCCGGGCCAGCAGCGCGTCGACGATGGCCTGCCCTCCGCGGGCGCGCAGGTCGGCCTCGATGCCCTCGACGCCGCGGACGTCGAGCACGGCCTCGGCCGCGCGCTCGGCGGCCTCGCGGGCGCTGCGTTCCTGGCTGAGCTTGTCGGCGAACTCGGCCTCGACCTGAGCGCGGATCTGCGCCTTGAGGTCCTCGTCGCTCGTGTGCCGCTGCTCGGCGAGTTCGAGGATCCTGGCGAGTTTGGCGCTGTCGCCCAGTTGCGTCTCGCGGATCGCGGCGATCTCGTGCTGCAAGCCGGCCAGCGCATCGAGCGCGTCGTCTTGGAACGCCTCCTGCCGGATCGCGGCGTCCAGCAGGTTGCTCAGCGCCCGGCGGTATTCCTCGTCCGTCCCTTCGCGCTGGGCGGCCTCGCGTTCCAAGTGCTCGCGCAGCTCGGTGTGCTCGCCCAACCGCTCGATGGCCGCCTTCGCATCGCCCGCGCCGAACACCTCGCGCAGCGCCCGCGTGTCGCGCATCAGCACCTCAAGCCGGGCGACGATCCCCTCGAGCGTGTCTGCTGCCGCGTCAGCCTCCGCGCCACGCGCCGCGCTCGACACGCCCGCGTACGCCGACAGGGCCGCCAGGATGCCGGCGGCCGCCTGGGTCGACGCCTGCGAGAGCGACGTATCCGCCGCCACAACGCTCATCGCCGTGCCCCCGCCCGCCCCGGCCAGCAGCGTGCACGCGCCGCCCACGAAGCGGCCGAGCGGGCTCCAGGCTGCCGGATCGCGGGCCATGGGTGAGCATAAGAACCCCGCGAGCGAAACAACGGATCGCACCGCCGCGACGACTCCGGCGGCAACTCCGACCTGCCCGACCTGCAAAACGCCTTCGACGCCGGCTTCCAGTGGCGTGCCCACAGCCTCGATCGATGCCCGGCGTGGCTATCGGGCGTGATTCTCCCTTTGCATCACGGGTTCTTCCGGTATGATGGGCTTGGAGGAATTCTTATGAAGCTCGCACACCCCCCGAGGTTCGGGATCGCCGTGGCCGCCCATGTCTTCGTTCTTATGCCCGCGATCGCGTCCGGCCAGGACTGCGACACGGTCGCCCTGCACCAGGGGCGTGACACGCCCGCGGCCCAGGGGTGGACGGTCAATCCGGGCACGCTGCCACGCAGCGTGCAGACCGGGGGTGTGATCGATGGGGGCGTCGACGCGTGGGCCGTCGATGATGGCTCGACCGAACCGGGGTCGACGCTGTTCTACTCGGTGATTCCCAGCCAGCGGCAGATCGATGAAGGACTCGACGGGGGCTGGACCCTCGCGGTGGACCTGCGCGTGCCGACGGACGCGCGCCGGGACGTGGAGGGCTCGCCCTTTGCCGGGTACCGCGACGGGCAGACGCTGTGGCAGATGAGCTACGGGCTCGACGCGAACGGCGACACGATCGTTCGGCTCGTCACGGATGTCGTGACTGGCGCCGGGCCGGTTGTGACGCTGCCGGGCAACGACGAGTTTCGTACCTTTGAATTGCGTTATGACCCGGCATCGGGAACGTGCGACCTTTTTGTCGACGGCATCGAGGAATTCACGGACTACACCGGAACGCCCCTCGATCAGCGGATCATTTTGTTCGGCGCGGGTGCCTCCGCCGACGCGGGCCGCGGCCACTTCGCGCGCGTCCAGCTCACGCTGGATGGGCTCGTGCCTTGTCCGGCGGACCTGGACTGCGACCTCGATCTGTCGCTGTTCGACTTCCTGGCGTTCCAGAACCTCTTTGACGCGGGTGACCCGGCCGCCGACTTCGACGGCGACGGCTCGCTGACCATCTTCGACTTCCTCGCCTTCCAGAACGCCTTCGACGCAGGCTGCCCGTAGCGCGCCCGCGGCCTCTGCGTCGATCCCACTGATTCTCGGACGCGCCATCGCCTTGCGTTGGCGTCGGGCCTCCGGTACGCTGCCGACGAGAGGAGTCCGAAGATGCCAACGATCCGACTCGCGTTCCGACCCGTGGCCGCCGTACTGGCTCCGGCCCTTGGCCTGTCCACCATCGTGCCGACGGTTGCGCTCGCCCAGCCTTGCGACCCGACCCAACTCTTCGCGCCCCCGGCGGCTATCGACGTTGGCGAACTGCCCCTGGACGTAGAGACTGGCGATCTGGACGGCGACGGCGACCTCGACCTCGTCGTGGCAAACACCGCAAACGACGACATCAGCGTCCTGCTCAACGATGGCACCGGCGCCCTCGCGCTCGAGGTGCGCTACGCCGCGGGCAGCGAGCCCGTTGCCGTGGCGATCGCCGACCTCAACGGCGACGGCGACACCGATCTCGTCGTCGCCAACGGCACCGGCGACGACGTCAGCGTCCTGCTGAACAACGGCGACGCGACCTTCGCGCCCGGTGTGACCTACGGCCTCACGGATCGTCCGACGTCAATCGTGCTTGGCGACCTGGACGGTGACGGCGACACCGACCTTGCCGCCGCGGTCGATTCGATCGGCACCGGCATCGTCGGCGTGCTGCTCAACAACGGCGACGCCACGTTCGCACCCGAGGTGTCCTACGCGGTGGGCCAGCTGCCCGAGTCCATCGCGCTCGGCGATCTGGACGGCGATGGCGATGATGATCTCGCCGTGGTGAACCTGATCGACGATACCGTCACCGTCCTGGTGAATGGCGGCGATGCCACGTTTCCGACCAGCACGCTGCTCAACGTGGGTGACCAACCCAATGCCGTAGCACTCGGTGACATGGATGGCGACGGCGACCATGACCTGGTCGTCGCCAACTTCAGCGACGATGACGTCAGCGTGCTGCTCAACAACGGCGACGCGACCTTCGCGCCCGGCGTGCGCTACGCCGTGGGCCGGCTGCCCGTTGCCGTGGCGCTCGGCGACCTGGACGGCGACGGCGACCACGACCTCGTCGTCGCTAAGACCGGCAGCCTGGGTGGCGCTAACGACCTCAGCGTCCTACTCAACGACGGCGCTGGCGCCTTCGGGCCCGAAGTGCGGTACACCGCGGGCGACAGCCCCTCTTCCCTGGCATTGGGCGACCTGGACGGCGACGGCGACCACGACCTGGCCGTCGCCAACGCCAGCGGCGACGATCTCAGCGTGCTGCGAAACCGGTGCGTGGCGTTGCCACCGCGGATTGTCACGCAGCCAGGGCCGTTCGTGCTGCTGCCACCCGGCGGCGGTGTGGCCGAGCTGCGCGTTGTCGCCGCGGGCACCGGACCGCTGGCCTACCGCTGGTTCCGCAATCGCCAGCCGCTCGCCGACGGCGGCGGCGTCTCGGGCGCGTCCACGCCCATACTGACCGTCGACGCCACGGTTGAGGACACCGCGACGTACGGCGTGCGGGTCACCAACGCCCTCGGGAGCGTGTTCAGCGACGAGGCACTCATCGCCGTCGAAGTGCCGTGCAGCGCCGACTTCGACGGCGACGGCACGCTCACGCTGTTCGATTTCCTGGGTTTCAGCAACGCCTTCGACGCCGGGTGCCCGTAGGGCTCGGGGAGTCCCGACAAAAACCCGTTGACTACCCGCGCGTTTTCTGGTAACTTATTCGCAGGAGTTGCCGCGGATCGGCGTCGATCCGCGGCGGCCGGGCGATGGAGGTGCGCGATGGGTGTGCGAGCGAGCGGGCGGGTCGTCGAGCGGGTCGGGGTGCTGATCGTGGCGGCGGGGCTGCCGGTGGCCGTTGCCGGGCCCGTCCTGGCCCAGAGCGATCCCCTCGAGCAGCCGTGGTTGGAGTCCCAGTCATTTACGAGCATGCGAGGCTCGTTTACGGCGTGGCAGGCCGTCGGCGTGCAGGACCTGGGCTTACTGGGCTTCAGGTCGGCGGCCGCGCGTGACGTGAACGGCGACGGCGTCGGCGACGCCATCTTCAGCGCGTCCAATGTCGACGTAGACGGACGCAGGAACGCGGGCGAGGTGTACGTCGTCTTCGGCCAGGCCGATCTGCCACCGGGCGTCGCGTCCATGTCGTTCCTCGATGGCAGCAACGGCTTCACGTTCCGTGGCGCTGCCGCCGACGACTTCCTCGGCCGGGGGCTCGGCTCGGGAGACTTCAACGGCGACGGCCTCAGCGATGTCGTCATCGGCGCCCCGTCGGCCGACCCGAGCGGCTCGAGGTCCGGAGAGACCTACGTCGTGTTCGGTCGCAGCGATGGCTTCCCGGCCGCGCTCGGACCGGGCGACCTGGACGGGACCACTGGCTTCCGCATCCCAGGCTTGTTCGCGGGCGGGTATAGCGGCGCGACGGTCGATGGCGTGGGTGATCTCAACGGCGACGGCGTGGACGACCTGATGGTCGTGGGCGATGGCATTGTCTACGTCGTCTTTGGCTCCGATTCCGGATTCAATGCGGAGTTCGACCTGTCAACGCTCGACGGCGACAACGGGTTCCGCCTTGTTCCGGCGGGGAGCTCGCTAGGCGGTTCGATCAGTGCCGCCGGCGATGTGAACGGCGATGGCGTCGCGGATGCCGTCGTCGGCGGCGCTCGGATGGCGTTCGTCCTCTTCGGCCGTCGCGACGGCTTCGAGCCGACCGTGCTCACGAGCGAGCTCGATGGCACCAATGGATTTGCGATCGACGGGAGAACCGTCGACGATTCCGTGGGGGCCACCGTGTCGACGGCGGGCGACATCAACGGCGATGGTTTCGATGACGTCGCGACGAGCGCGCCGTACGCGGGAGACGTCGGCGACGGCTTCCGTGCGCAGGGCTTCGTCTTTGTGGTCTTTGGCGGGCCCGGGAGCCGCCCGCCGGTGGTCGATCTCAGCACGCTCGATGGCAGCAACGGCTTCCGCATGGAAGGCGCCACGAGCGTTGACGGGGCGGGCACCTCGCTCGCGGGTGGTGCCGATCTCAATGGCGATGGGCTCGACGACCTCGTGGTTGGCGCGCCGGGCACGGGCTACGCGTACACCTGCTATTACTGCGGCGACTACACGCCCGGAGAGGGCTCGGCGTTCGTCATCTACGGACGCAATGCGCACGACCCGGTCATCGACCTCGCGGACGTCAGTGCCGACCGGGTCGTTCGGTTCGATGGCCCCCGCGACAGCCAGATGGCGTATTCGATGTCCGGCATGACGGACTTCAACGCCGACGGCCGGCCCGACTTTCTGCTGGGCGCGATCGATGGACTCACCCCGGACACGGTGGGCCTGGGGACAGGCATGGTGATCTATGGACGGGGCCCAGCCGAACCGTGTGCCGCCGATCTCGACGGCGACGGCGAGTTGACGATCTTCGACTTCCTGGGGTTCCAGATCTTCTTCGATATCATGGACCCGCGTGCGGACTTCGACGGCGATGGCGATTTCACGATCTTCGACTTCCTCGCGTTCCAGACCGCGTTCGATGCGGGGTGCTAGTGCTCGGTTGAATATTACCTCGGTAGTTTGTTGTCTCCGGTGTTTGTGGAACAGGTTCGTCTTGAGTCTCAGTAAACCCAAGGGTGGGAGGACGTGATGTCCCAACGAGTGAGCGAGCGTGTCACGGTTTTGCTAGTCGCAGCGGGGTTGCCAGTCGCGGCGATGGCCCAGGGCGATCCGCTGGAGCAGCCGTGGGCGAGTTCCCAGTCGTTTACCAGCCTGCGGGGTGCAACGGCGTGGCAGGCCATCGGCGTCCAGGACAACGGCCTGCTCGGCTTGAGCGTGTCGGTTGTCGGCGATGTGAACGGTGACGGCGTTGGAGACGCCATCTTCGGCGCGCCCGCTGTCGGTGTCGATGGACTCGTCTTTGCCGGCGAAGCCTACATCGTGTTCGGCGTGGACGGCGGCCTGCCGCGCTTCGACTCCGTTTCGAGCCTGGACGGGAGCAACGGTTTCACGTTCCGCGGTGCTTCTGCCGAAGACTCACTCGGTCGGGCGACTGGCTCGGGAGACTTCAATGGAGACGGCATCAGCGACGTCGTGATCGGCGCTCCGACTGCCGACTCGGGTAGTTCGCGTTCGGGCGAGAGCTATGTGGTGTTCGGGCGGTCCGATGGCTTCCCGGCGTCGCTCGGCCCGGACGACCTGGACGGGGCCAACGGGTTCCGCATCCCGGGCGCAGTGGGAAGGGAATTCAGCGGCACCGGTGTCGCCGGCGTTGGCGACCTCAACGGCGACGGCGTGGATGACCTGATGATCGGCACCGCAAACACGACTGGCAGCGGAGCGACCGGCGTAGCGAAGGTCTACGTGGTGTTTGGCTCGCGCGACGGATTCGATCCCGTCGTCCCGCTGTCCGATATCGACGGCAGCAACGGCTTCCGGATCACAACGGACAATCCGGGCTTCATCCTTGGAGAGTTCCTTGACTCGGCCGGAGATGTCAACGGTGATGGGCTGGACGACGCCATCATCGGGATCAATCCGATCGTGGTCTTTGGCCGCACGGACGCCTTCCCGGCCACGCTGCGGCTTTCCGATCTGGACGGCACGAACGGCTTCGCCATGACAGGGGCCTACGGAGCCGTGTCCACCGCCGGCGATATCAACGGCGATGGCATAGACGACATCGCGATCGGAGCCCCGTATTCGGGCGACATTGGCGATGGCTTCCGGACCCAGGGCTATGCGTATGTGTTGTTCGGCCGGTCCGCGGGCTTTCCGCCTTTGGTCGATCTGCGAAGCCTCGACGGCAGCGATGGATTCCGCATGGATGGCGCGACCAACGAAGACCAGGCTGGAGATTCGCTCGCGGGCGGCGGCGACCTCAACGGCGATGGATTCGACGACCTCGTGGTCGGTGCGCCGGGTACCGGCTATCAGTACTCCTGCTACTACTGCGGCGACTACAACCCGGCTGAAGGCTCGGCGTACGTGATCTACGGACGAGATTCCGGATTCGATGCCGTTATCCAACTCGCGGATGTCAGTGCCGACAGTGTGGTCCGGTTCGAGGGCCCCCGCGACAGCCAGATGGCGACATCGCTTTCGGGTATGACCGACTTTAACGGTGATGGACGGTCAGACTTCCTGCTCGGAGCGATCGATGGGTCCACGACGCCGACTCGAGGCCCGGGCTGGGGCATGGTCATCTACGGCAGAGGGGCCACTCCATGTCCGGCCGACCTCGATGGCGACGGCGAACTAACGATCTTCGACTTCCTGGCGTTCCAGATCTTCTTCGACACTATGGATCCGCGTGCGGACTTCGACGGCGACGGCGATTTCACGATCTTCGATTTTCTTGCGTTCCAGACCGCATTCGACGTCGGGTGTCCATAGCCGGCCAAGTCGATCGCGATTGGGTGTCGGACTGGAATCCGCAAGCGGATTGAAGCCGTTGCGGGTCGGGTTTCGGGTATGCTGTAAACGGAGCCCGGCTGCCTATGCGGGGGCGTGGGGTCCGAGCAGTGGGGTCCAAGCAAAGGAGCCCGTCCATGTTCGCTGCCAGGATCTCGGCTGCTCTTTCCGTCGCCGGTTGCGTCGCGACCGCGATGGCGGCGCAACGCTCGTCGCCCGACACCTACCGCATCATCGACCTGACCGATGTCACCCGAGGTCCGCTGGGGCTGGCGATTGTCGACGCCACGTTCGTCGATGAGGCCGGCGTCGTCGTGGGCATCGGATTCGAGCCCGTCGAGGGCAAGCCGGTCGCGCTGCGGTGGACCGATGACGGCGCTGTCGTCGAGGTGCTCCGGTTGCTGCGCGGCGACGACAACGCGAGCGAGGCGTGGGCGATCGATGCGCAGGGCCGCCCGCTGGGTGCCTCCGATCGCATCACCTTCGAGGGCGGGCCGGGCCCAATCCGCATTTTCCAGGATCCCGTGGCCGTGCGTTGGGGCGACGACGGCGATGCGCAACGCATCACCGACCTGCTGGCGTCGCCCGCGCCGTACCAGCTCGCCAGCGTGCGTGGCGTCGCGAGCGATGGGCGCATGATCGGCTGGGGACGCGAGCCGAGCGGCACGGTCGGTCTGGACTTCAAAGGCTGGCTCTTGGAGACAGACGGCACGCTCATCGATCTGGGCGAGCTCGATCGACCCCGCGCTCTCTCGGATGGCGGCCTCATCGTCGGCTACCGGAGCTCCGGTCAGGACAAGGCGTTCGTGTGGGACGATGGTGCGCTCACAAACCTGCACGACCATCCGTCGATCTCCGGCGTCACCAGCCGCGCGTACGACACGAACAGTGCCGGTCTGATCGTGGGCGAGGCGCAGTTCGACATCAGCCAGCCCGAATACGCGACGGTGTGGCGCGACACGGGCGGTGGCTACGAGCCCATCCATGTGCTTGAAGGGTTGTTCGTGAGGCCGCAGGGCGTTGCGCGCTCCATCACGGAAGACGGCACGATCGTCGGCTGGTGGGCCGATCTCGCGACGCCGCCGTTCGTTGGCATACAGGCGTTCATCTTGCCTGATGGTGTGGACGGTGAGTTCTTGTCACTGATCGACCTCGTGCCCGATGCGGCGTCGTTGGGTTGGGAGAGGCTGCAGCGCGCCGACCACATCAACGAGAACGGCTGGATCGTCGGAACAGGCGTGCGCGACGGTGTGCTTGGGCACGCGTTCTTGCTCATCCCGATCCGGTGCGCGCCCGACTTGGACGGCGACGGTCGCTTAACGGTCTTCGACTTCCTCGAGTTCCAGAACCTCTTCGACGCCGGCGACCCACGTGCCGACTTTGACGGTGATGGGCGTCTCACGCTGTTCGACTTGCTCGCGTTCCAGAACGCGTTCAACGACGGGTGCGAGTAGCCACGAACACCCTCGCGAAAGGCAAACAGAATCGGTCCGAGAACGCTGGCCAGGCGTTGTGGGGCCGTCTTCGCCCTTGACTGGCCTTGGACTATCCAGTACCTTAGATCCAAGCGTTCGGCACGCCGCCGGGGCGAGGGGGATCGACATGAGGGAACTAGATCTGCAGGATCGTCGTGGCAGCTTCCGGGCAGCGACGCTCGTGGCCGCGTGTGGTATGGCGTGGTCGGTGCCCTCGGTGGCGTTCGGCCAGTTCACGACGCAGGTCCTCATCGCCACGATGGAGCAGGACGAGGGGATCATCTTCGAGAACCCCCGCCGGGAGTCCGCATTTGGCCTCAGCGTGGGCGCCGCTGGCGATTTCAACGGGGATGGCGTGGACGACGTCATCATCGGGGCCCGGCGTGATGGTGCCGCCGGCGCTGCGTACGTCGTCTTCGGTCGCTCGGACGGGTTCCCGCTCGTGGTCGATGTGAGCCTGCTCGACGGCGAAGACGGGCTGAAGATCAACGGTTTCCTGCCTGGCGACGGCATGGGCTGGGATGTCAATGGCAAGATCGACATCAACGGCGACGGCATTGATGATGTGATCACAAGCGCCGCGCGGGCCGATGTGGACGGCCGGCAGGACGCGGGCGCGGTCTACGTCGTGTTTGGCAAGGATGTCGGCGTGGTGGGCCCCTTTGCGGCGCTCTTCAACATCGGCGATCTCGACGAAGACACCGGGATCCGATTCATCGGCGCCAACGAGTTCGATGAGACGGGATTCGCCGTCGAGGTCGCGGGCGACTTCGACGATGACGGCCTGGACGACTTCATCGCCGGGGTACCACTGCTCGACGTCGACGGGCAGGAAGACGCCGGCGGCGCGTATCTGCTGTACGGTCGCGAGTATCCCGACGAGGCGTTTCCGCCGCTCTACGACTACAGGGACATCGAGCCCGACTCGGGCATCCTGCTCTTCATCCGTGCTGATGACGAGGAGCGAGCGGGCAGTTCGGTGTCCCCGGCGGGCGACGTCAACGGTGACGGTGTCGACGACATCATCGTCGGGGCTCCCAGGGCCTACTTCTCGGCCGGCAAGACGTACGTCGTGTTCGGCGAGCCAGGCCGGACCAGCGAGACCGTCGAACTCGACCAGCTGGACGGTACGGACGGATTTGCATTGCTCCCACCGGCGGGCGTCTACGGCAACAGCGGCGAGGCCGTCTCGAGCCTTGGCGACATCAACGGCGACGGCATCGCCGACATCGCTATCAGCACACCGCGCGAGTCGGCCGGCGGCAAGTACTCCAACGGCGTCACGCGCATCATCTTCGGGCGCGACGACGGCTTCCCGCCCGAGTTCGACCTGGGAGACCTCGACGGCACGAACGGCTTCTCGATTGAGGGGGCGCTGGAGTTCGACGTCAGCGGTCGCTCGCTCGACGCGGGCGATATCAACGGTGACGGACTGATGGATCTCGCCATCGGGGCACCATATGGCTATGGCGACGGCGTAATGCGTGCGGCCGGCCGCGTGTACGTGCTCTTCGGCGACGACGACGGCTTCCCGCCGGTGGTGCAGCTCGCCGATCTTGACGGCGACAACGGCTTCACTATCGTGGGCGCCGGCGATTTCGACCGCACCGGCTTCGACGTCGCGTTCCTTGGCGACATCAACGGCGATGGCGTCGACGATCTGGCCATCGGCAACTACCCCGCACCGGGCGACGGCGATGAACGCGCCTATGTCATTTTCGGCCGGCAAGGCGCCACGTCATGCCCGGCGGACCTCGACGGAGACGGCGCACTCACGATCTTCGACTTCCTGGCGTTCCAGAACCTCTTCGACATCATGGACCCACTCGCTGACTTTGATGGTGACGGCAACTTCACCATCTTCGACTTCCTTGCCTTTCAGAACGCGTTTTCGGCGGGGTGTCCGTAGGAGTCGGCGACCGGCCGCAATGAAAAGATGACGACAGCGTTTGGGCATCCTGACAGGAGGGTGCCGTTATGCTATCTGGTCGACGGATTGCGGGTCTGTGCGCTCTGGCGTGCGCGACGCTCATGCTGGTCCTTGTAAGTGTCGCATCGGCGGACGTGCCGATCGAGGAGCGACGAATCGGCTTCGACGGGAGAGAACGAGCGTACTTTGTCGGCGTTCCAGAGGGCTTCGAGCCAGGTAATCCGGCGATCGTCGTGCTGCACGGAGGCTCGCTCAGCATGCGCCGGATCCTCGAGCCGACAGCCGCGCCGGCCGCGTGGCTTGATGTGGCCGAGCGTTTCGGCTTGGTGTTGCTCGTGCCGAACGGTTTTAACCCTGTAAACGAAGATGGCACGGGCGATCGCCAGTCGTGGAACGATCTGCGTCCGCCAGGGGATGCGCCCATATCTCGCGAAGACGACGCTGGGTTTATCTCGGCGATGGTGGCGCGTGAGCAGGCCCGTCTCGGTTTCGATGCGCGATCGGTCGCGGTGACGGGCGCGAGCAACGGCGGCATGATGGCGTACCGGATGGTCGTCGAGCGTCCCGACCAGTTCGCTGCCGCTGCCGCGTTCATAGCCAACCTGCCCGAGGCGGACATCCCCGATCCCGTCGAGCCGCGACCCGTTGTGATCATCAATGGCGATGCCGATCCGCTCATGCCATGGTTTGGCGGACTTGTGGGTCGGGCCGGCGCTCCAGTTCGATCGGCGGGAGCGACCGTGCAATACTGGCGCCGGGTGCACGGCATCCTCGATGGAGAGATCACGGCGACCGCGCTGCCCGACATCGATCCCGATGACGGCACGCGTGTCGTGCGGTTCGAGTATCTCGATCGAGACGGTGGCCAAGCGCCGGTCGTGCTTTATCGTGTCGCAGGCGGCGGCCACTCAATGCCGGTCTTCGCCGACGACCCGCAGGTGCCCCTGCCGCCATCGCTTGGGGCGCGATGCCATGACTTCCGCGGGGTCGATGCCGCTTGGGAGTTCTTCCGTAGCCGCTTGCCCGCGACGCCACCATGCCCCGCAGATTTGGACGGTGATGGGGAGCTCACGCTCTTTGATTTTCTCGAGTTCCAGAACTTGTTCGACGCTGGTGACCCGAGCGCCGACCTCGACTTCGACGGCGAACTTACGTTGTTCGACTTCCTTGCGTTCCAGAACGCGTTCGACATCGGCTGTCTGTAGCTCTGGCGGGGCCGAAATCTCTTGACAGACCGGCCGATTCCTGGTAGCTTACTCCCACCAGGTGGGCACACGCCCCAGGTGGGAGGAACAGGATGATCGGGACGCCAACCAATCGTGCGGTGCTGACGCTGCTCGCAGCCGGTCTGCCGTACTCCGTGCTCGCACAGGGGCCATTGAGCGCGCCATTCCCGGCCGAGTTCGATCTCGCGACGCTCGATGGCGAGATCGGGTTCCGCGTCGATGGGGCCGTGGCGAACGACCGCACGGGCCGATCGATCTCGAACGCCGGGGACGTGAACGGAGACGGGCTCGACGATCTGGTCATCGGTGCGGTCGGGTTCGACGCGGGTGGCGTGAGCGCGACCGGGGCGGCGTTCGTGGTGTTCGGGTCGTCCGAGCCACGCGACGCCGTGCTCAACCTGGCCTTCCTCGATGGGACCGACGGCTTCCGACTGGAGGGTGAGTTCCAGCAGGACTATGCGGGATCGAGCGTGGCGTCCTTGGGCGATTTCAACGGTGACGGCATCGACGAC
>ERZ1740058.478-NODE-478-length-30221-cov-7.559272_pt1 | contig 30221 bp, 25 predicted proteins | sample MGYA00581745_ERZ1740058 | MGnify/ENA primary metagenome ERZ1740058 (study PRJEB43018, sample SAMN04849742) | marine metagenome | isolation source: floating plastic debris | place: Pacific Ocean | collected 2008-08-30 | study: EMG produced TPA metagenomics assembly... | reverse complement strand
GCCTAACTACTACATTGCTTTTTTTGGTGAGCCTGGTTCTATGGAACCCTGGGGATTGCGCTTTGAGGGGCACCACCTGAGCTATAACCTTACCTTTGGTGGTGAGGGCGAGCAGGCAATGGTCGGTACCTCGCCTGTGTTCATGGGATCTAGCCCGATGATTGTTTCAGAAGCACCTACCGTAGAAGAGGGTGAACCCAATCCCTACACACTGTGGCAGCAGCAAGAAGGTCAGCAGCTGTTGCACCGTGAGACTTGGTTAGCCCGCTCATTTTTGAATTCGTTAGATGAACAAACCCGAGAGCCCGGCACTTGGTCAGAATTGCCTGATGTTGTTTTGGCTGGAGGTGCCGAGGTGCCATTGGATGCTTCCTCCTTTTTAGAAGGAGAGAAAGAAGGGATTGCGGTGGCTGATTTAGACCCTGTTCAGCAAACTCTGCTCATGGAGTTTGCGTTGGAGTTTTTACAATTGCAGTCGAGTGCGCATGTGGATGTGGATGCCTTTACCACTAATATGGCCAGCGCACGGGTCTGGTGGTTTGGCGATATGGAAAATGAACAGAACGATCTTTACTTTCGAATCCAGAGCGATCGCTACTTGATTGAACTGTTGCAGTCCAACACCTTTGGCGTTGTCAGTGAAGTGGACTCTAACCACGTTCATGTCTCTTTTAGAGACCTTACCAGTGACTGGGATTATAACTCTCTAGGTGCCCACATTCGAGAACATCACAATGCTACGGCTGACAGTCACTAGCAATAGACGAAGATCTTTGGCTTGTAAGCTCCATACGTTTTAGGTTGAACTCTGAGTAGACTTTCACCGAAAGTCTACTCAGCAGACTCGAACATAATGATTGCCAGAGCAATCATTGCCTTTCCTCAACTGTTTTTCACGTTTCGACTCGTAAGTAGAAAAGGTCGGTAGAATGAATCAGCTTACGTCTAATTACGACTATATTGTTATTGGTGCGGGCTCGGCTGGGAGTATGGTTGCGGCAAAGCTCGCAAGCGCTGATTCGGCGACGAGTGTTTTACTGATTGAGGCTGGTGGCGCACCTTCTTCCCCGCAAATGTATAGACCTAGCGATTGGTTTGACGTTTTGCAAAAAAATACAGAAATTGGATGGAAAGGATATCAGTCTGTACCACAACCGGCCTTAAGTAACCGTGTTATCCAACTAAAGCAGGCAAAGGTTTTAGGTGGATGCGCATTGCATAATGCAACGGTTTACGTGAGAGGTAGCAAGTCTGATTTTGATAGCTGGGGAAAAGTAGCTGCCGGTTGGTCATGGGATGACGTTTTGCCACACTTTGAGAATGTGGAGAAAGTCATGGAGATTTTGATAGGTGAGCCAGATTCTTTTGTCCATGACCTATTTGTTGCTGCGCAAGAATATGGCTTGCCCAAAAATCCCAACTACAACACCAGTGAAAGTCAATACGGATACTCACTGCTTCAGTTCAATAACAGCAGGCAAGGCGCCAATCTATTTCGAGAAACTACATTTAGTACCTACCTACAAACGATACCGAATAATTTGACTCTGATTAGTCATGCTTTTGTAAGTCGTATTTTATTCGATAGAGACTCTACAGCCATCGGCATTGAGTACGTCAAGGACAATGAAAAATACGCTGCTTATGTCAACAATGAAATCATTCTTAGCGCAGGCGCTATTTCGACCCCTAAGATTTTGATGCTTTCAGGTATCGGAGATGAGAAACAGTTAAAGAGATTTTCTATTCCTGTTGTCGCAAACATTGCGGAAGTTGGTAGAAACTTGCATGATGACTTGTTTGTGAGTGCTGGATTCTCAATTCCTGAAGATAAGCCACTGCCAAATTATCCTTACAGTTTGGCCCCAGCTGTTATATTTGGCTCTACTCAAAATGACGATGCGAATATTGATATAGAGTCCTCAGTCGGCGTCGGTTCGCTAAAGGGCTTTTTAGGCCCAAGATATTCTTTCTGGCTATGGCCAAATGTAATGCATTCCAAAAGCAAAGGAACCGTTACTTTGAGGTCTGACAATCCTGATGATCCGCCTCTTATTGACCCAGGTTATCTGTCAATGCCAGAAGATCTTCAAAAGTGTAAGGAAGCGCTTCAGTTTGGTCTTGATATAGGTAACAAGCTAGTAGGGTGGAAAAACAAACAAATTTCGCCGGAACCTGATGCGGATTTAGAACACTATATTCGGACCACAGCCGATACTACTCATCATTTTTGTGGGACTTGTAGAATGGGTGATGATGCAGATTCTGTGGTTGATACACAGCTCAGAGTTCGTGACACGTCAGGTTTACGCATTGTTGATTCTTCTGTCTTTCCGTTACCAGTGACCGCAAATACGGCAGCCGCAACTATGATGATTGCTGACAAAGCCGTTGATAGTATTAACGCGCTTCAATGACTCTGACAAGAGAACAATAAAGATAGTAAGGCTGATTTAGACGAGCACCGATGATAGCTCCGCGAGCAGCCAAGCCTACCGTTAGGTTTATTGACAATTTTTAGTCAACTCAACTTGGCAAGTAATGACTGTTTCCTACATTGGCTTGCGACGCTTGAGCAACATTCCGGCTGAGCCTAGCCCTACAATGAGCCCAAACACGCTCATAGGTTCAGGCACAGACTGGGTGTTGACCTCGTCAATAAATTGATCGAGCACGATAGTGTAATTGCGTGCGCGTTCCTTGATCAGCCCTGGAAAGACGTCGTTGATAAACTGACGGTTGTCGGTGGCCGGATCGTGCCATGTTGCGCCACCAGGCACTTTAGGGTTCGATGTTTGGGTATATCCGTCCTTTTCACCAATGTCCCAGTTTGTTGCTTCGGCGGCTAACACTGGCATGATTTGATCAAATGATTCTAAATCGCTACAGCAGCCGGTTCCCTCAGGATAGTTTTCATTAAAACCAGGATTGCTTTCTGCCGCGATGTCATTTTCTTTGGCAATGTCGAGCGCTAAATCTCGATACTTAAACCAGGAGGGGTTTTCAGTCGCCCCACGTCCCGCGTTAAAGTACATTTTGTCACCAACAATAAGACTATCGAGGTTGACCATTAGCAAGGTATCGTCAATCTCTTTTGGGTTCAAACTGTTGGCATAATACTCTGAACCGACTAGCCCAATTTCCTCTGCGCCAAAGAACAGAAACTTCACCGTGTGGTTAGTGTCTGTTTCAAGGCGTTGTGCCAGTTCTAGCAACACGCCGACCCCCGATGCGTTGTCGTTCGTGCCTTCTAGGTTGCTGCGATCTACGGTGCTGCTGCTAGTTTCGTTGTCGTAGTGTGCGCCCAGTAAAATCTGTTTCCCTGATGTACCGGGACGCTCAGCCACAATGTTGTAGGAGGTGAGAGATTGTTCTTCAAATTCATAGTCAAAGGGCTGTAGCGTCGGTGTGTAGTCGAATCCTTTTAGCTGTTGCACTAAGTAATCGACCGTTTCGGCTTCTTTCGCGGTGCCTACGCTTCGGCCCTTTAGATTTTTAGATAGGTAGTTGATGTTCTTAACAGCGGTTTCTCCAAAGTCAAAATCTGCGGCTTTGGCCTGAGAGAACGGAATAAATGAAGCGATCGCACTCAGCGTTGCTGAGATAACAGTCAATTTACCGATTCTTTGACCGGCTGATTTGTCAAATAATTTACCAGAGCGCACAATCATTCAAGCAGTCCTAAGGAAATGTCTACACAGCATTGCAGAACTGGCTTGACGCTGGCTCTTCTTGCGGCCTAGCGAACCTCAGCTCTACATAAATAGCGTGTAGTGCCCTGCCCAAGACGACTGTCTCAATTGCTACCAGGCAAAGGACTTCAAAGGGGCTTTATCTAACTGTATTTTCACTGTTAAGACTTACTCTGCGTCAGTCTCAAGTCGCCCGAGTGCTGTACCCGGATAGTAGTGTGACAAAATCTCTTGGTAAGAGTAACCTTGCTCCGCCAAGTCTTTTGCACCTAGCTGGCTCATGCCGCTACCTTTGTGGGCATCATCAACGATCGCCTGTGACGCTGCGTAGAGCGACTCTACAATGCCACCTTCATGGCTGATAAATTCTCCAGCAGTGGCCTGTACCGCCGCTTGAGTCGTGTCTGCTTCGCGGCTAATGCCTTTGTATGCCTGGAATCGCTGAGTGTTGTCTAAATCAAAGTACTCTTCACTGGCCGGGTGAATATTGTGCGTTAGCGCATAGGAGCGGGCCGCGACCGCTTGAGCCTTTAAAGATTCAATTGACCAGCCAGGAGACATCTCAGTGCCGACCACGCTGTACAGGTAGTCACCTAGCAGTACGTAGTTCACCGCAATCAGTCCTCGCTCGCGCAGTGCCACCAGCAGACGGCCTCTATACCAGCTGTCGCCTACTGCCACGTAGCCCCCATCTTCTGGATACACCCAGAAAGCGGAGGGCATGATCTCCCCGTCAACTGTGATACCACCAGAAATTTCAGCCGTTATGCCTTGTTCCGCAGAAATCTCTTTCAGTACGTTGCCGTCGAGATCTGTGATAATGCCGCTGCCAGAAGTTGCAAAGCCAATGGCAGGAACGTCGCGTGCGAGAGAGACCCGCATTTCTAGCACGCTGTCGATGGTGGTGCCGCTGAAGTCTACCGGCGCGGCGGCTGGTGCTGGTGGTGCCGCTGCAATTACCTGTTCATCGGGGTTTGGTTCAGTCGGCTTACTGGCTATGTCTTTGCTGCCAGCGTCTTTGCCGTCTGCTGATTTATCGGTTGCACTGAGATTGCCCTCGGGCTTATTGCCATTGGCTGCGTTCGGTGTAGCCGCATTGAGAGAAGCTGGGCTTTTAGGCGCTGCTAAGGAAACGCCTGCGATCGCCTCTAGCTTCCGATACAAAATCTGATTGGTTAAAAACAAATCGCCAGTACTGACGACTGATTCGGCTATCGGGTCGTTTGGCAGACTCAGCGGTACGGTTCTAGCACTGGGTGATAGCCAGCCCTTCAGTGTTTCAGGGGCTAATCTTACAAATGCAAAGCCGCCTGCGGTTGCGAGTACGCCACAGGCCACTGCGGCCTTAACGATAGTGGCTCTCGAAACTCGCTTGCGTTTGCCTTTCGTGTCAGCAGCTGGTTGAGTCCTTTTTTGGTGAGTAGTCTTTTTGTGAGTAGCCTTTTTGTGATTACTCTTTCTGTTGAATAACTTTTTGGCTAGTGCTTCTTTGTCTGAAGGCTGTTTGCTTTTGCTCTCTAGGCTCTTTTCTAACCGGTCAATGTCTGCGGCGGCTTGTGTTGCGATCGCTGATTCTGAAGATTTCTCTGAAGACTTCTCTGGAGATTTCCCTGGGGATTTCTCTGGGAGGCTTTCTGTGATGGGTTTTTCTGTGGTTGGGGTGCCTGTATCCCCCGAAGACTTGAACATTCTAGATAGCAAAGGCTGCTTGAGCATGGTTTCAGTCTTTCTTTCTTCTGACGGTTTGTGCGGAGGAGTCTGCTAATGATGACTTCTTACAAGCAAAGAAGGTCCCAACCCTGACAGTTAATAGATATGCCACCCGACAGAAGCTACTACAGTGATCTGAACGCTATAATTTCGAATGCTTATTGCTAACCGTTTCTAAATCTTAAGCTTTACAACGGTAAATTAACAGGTGCCTGACTAAATGACCTCTTCCATTCCTGCGGACGCGATCAACGATTTGGTATTGGTTGCTGGGGCCACGGGAGGCGTAGGGCAACTGACGGTGGCCCGGCTGATTGATGCGGGCTACCGGGTGCGGGCGCTGACGCGTAGCGCGGCCAAGGCGGACGCTATGTTTGCTGGCAAGGTAGAGATTGCCGTAGGTGATATTCGCCAGCCAGAGACGCTGGCTGCGGCTACAGCCGATGTTAGTCATATTATTTGCGCCACAGGCACTACCGCGCTGCCATCCGCCCGCTGGGATTTCAAAGTAGATTTGGGTAGTAATCCTGTTGAGCAGGCGATTAATTGGGCCAAAATTTATTTAGATGAAGATTTTCGCAACGCGAATGCTCGTAATGCGCCTGAAGCGGTAGATGCAGTCGGTGTTAGTAATTTGGTCCAAGCTGCGCCTGAAACGCTGAAGCGGTTCGTCTTTGTGTCATCTTGTGGCGTGACGCGCAAGGACGAATTTCCTTACACCATTCTCAATGCATATGGCGTGCTAGACGCTAAGAGCAAAGGTGAAACGGCTATTTTGCGCTCCGGCTTGCCCTACACCATCATTCGTCCTGGGCAGCTAACAGACGGGCCCTACACCTCCAGAGACTTTAATACGCTGATTCAGGCGAGCACGGATAGCAAGCTAGGTGTAGTGATTGAAACGGGTGAGTCTATTAATGGGCAGAGTAGCCGAATTGATATTGCAGCAGCTTGCGTCGCCTGCTTGAAGATTGCTACGACTGAGAATAAGGCATTTGAGATGGTTAATAAAGGTGAGCGGCCTGCTGATATTGACTGGCCTCGGTTGTTTGCCGCCGCGTCAAAAGTGTGAGCCGCCGGAAAAATCAGGCCTTAGCGTGTTAAGAGATCTCATATTAAGAGGTCTCTTGAAAAATTAAGGGGTCTCATAAAAAAGGCGCAGTATTGTGCGCCCTAAGAAAAAATATTAGTTGTGAGAATATCTGTTTGATTTGGCCGCGACGCTCTGATAAGAGCATAAGGCTGCAATTACACTAGCTGTAATTACACCAGAAAGTTGACTGCTAGCCAGAGGGCGAGTAGTGAGCCAAAAACGCCAAGCCAAAGCTTAAACCGAATGTCCATCGTAGTTTGCAAGAGTAAGGTAACCTATGGCTATCCTAGCTATAAACCGAGCCCTTTCAACCTACAAATTACTGGGTTTAGACACATATAGTAGATAGGCAGGCTAACCAGACATTCTTAAACGGAAGCCCTTTCCTAGCTGTAGGTAGCGGATTCAGGCGTAACTTGATAGCTCTCAGCCTGCAATCGAAACATTTCTTCGTAGCGGCCTTGCTGGGCTATGAGCTGATCGTGGGTCCCGTTTTCAATAATTTCTCCGTTTTCTAGCACTACAATGCGGTCGGCCATGCGTACCGTAGAGAATCGGTGACTGACTAGAAAGGTCATTTTGCCCTGAGTGAGCTGACGAAAGCGCTCAAAAAGGTCGTGTTCGGCGATCGCATCTACAGCCGCTGTCGGCTCATCTAAAATCAACACCTGTGCCTGTGACATAAACGCTCGGGCCAGGCCAATCTTTTGCCACTGCCCGCCGGACAGATCAACGCCCCCGGTAAACATTTTGCCAAGCACAGTATCGTAGCCATCTGTTAGATCGGCGATTACTGGGTCTGCGCCTGCATCTTCTGCTGCCTGCAAAATCTGCTGAGTATCGTCTCGGTGGGGCAGATCGCCAAACCCGATATTGTCTTGCGCCGACAGCGCATAGCGAGCAAAGTCTTGAAACAGTACGCCAATGTTGCGTCGCAAATCTCGCAGTTGAAAGGCGCTAAGTGGAATATCATCTATCGTAATCAGGCCGCGATCGATGTCGTACAGCCGGGTGAGCAGTTTCAACAAAGTTGTTTTTCCCGAGCCGTTGAGGCCAACTAGCGCAATGCATTCAGTAGCCCCCACGCTCAGGTTGATGTTTTTGAGCGTGGGGAACTCGCTGCCTGGATAAGTAAAGAAAACGTCTTTGAGCACTAGGCCTTCGCGTATCGGTTTTGGAAAATCTTTAGGCCTGCGAGGACTGGCCACCTGAGGCGTTAGGTCTAAAAACTCGAAGTATTGCGACACATACAAATTGAACTCGTACAGCGTGGCGATGCTGATTAAGATGCCTTGCGTGGCTCCTTGTGCCTGTTGGAAGGTGCCTGCGTATAGCGTCAAATCGCCAATCGTGACCTGACCTAGCAGTGCCTCCCATAGGACTAAGGCATAGGCACTGTAGAATGCGATCGCTGCAATCATTTCAATCGAAACCTGCACTACGCCCTGCTTGCGTGCTAGCACCTTCGACTCGTCATTAAAGTCCGCGCGAATCTTGTGATATTGCTCTACCAGATAGCTGCCCAGGTTAAACAGGCGTACCTCTTTTACGTACTTTGGTTCTGTGAGTACCGCGCCGAAGTAGTCGGCAAGACGGCGGCTCGGCGTTTGGCGGCGGGTCATCCAGAAGCGTCGCTCTGAGAATCGAATTCCTGCCCAGAAGGTGGGTAAGGCGCTTAGCAACAGTAGAGCAAAGACCCAAGGATTAAACCGCAAGAGCAGTGCCAATAGTCCAAATAGCCGAGTGACCTGCCCTAGCAGCCGCAGAGAAACCCGCAATACTCGCATGGGGTAGTTGCTGCCACTTTGCTGCGCCCGGTCAAGAATATCGTGGAATTCAGGTGACTCGTAGTGGGCCAAATCTAGCAAGATAGCCTGTTCTAGCATTTGGGTGTTGGCGAACAGCAAGAAGCGATCGCTCATTACCTGCGTCGTATAGGTATCTAGCTGTTGTAAAAATGCTTGTAACACCAGTAGACCAAAGCCACCGGCTACTAGCGGCAGCAGCGTCTGAATCATCGCCGCCATAGGCGTAGCTGCGTTTACCATAGCTACGACCTGATCCACAATCAGCTTACTAATGTAGATTTGTGCGGCAGGCAGTAAAGAGCTGGTTAGCGTCAGTATTACGCTAATCATTAGGGCACCTGGGGTCGCTTTCCAGACCAGGCGAAACAGCCGAGGCATATTTTTGAAGATCGCCATCGAACTTGTTAACTTCTGCGCTAAAGCTGGCAGTTTTGAAGTGAAAATCAAAGGCAAGGCAAGATAAATAAGTACTAGCCTAGCGCGTTCATCAAAATGCCTTAATTTCTCACTTAACTATCGTTCAATGTCTCTATTGCGACTTGCTTCGGTTACTGCTTTTATCTCTACAGTCCCCTTTCTACGGTTCGTTTTTCACGGTTCATTCTTTACGGTTCGCCTTTTACGGCTGGATCAAGACCGGTGTCCCTACCGTCACCTGAGAAAACAGCGCCACCACATCTTCGTTGTACATTCGCACGCAGCCGTTAGAAGCTGCTTGCCCAATCGAGTCTACGGTAGGCGTGCCGTGGAAACCAAAGGCCCCGGCCTCTGTGCTGGCAAACTCTATCCAGCGCAGACCCAGGGCGCTGTCGGGGCCGGGCTCATGAACTTCTCCGGTCCACGGGCTTTGCCATACGGGATTTTCAACCATTTTAGAAACGGTGAATTCGCCTTGAGGCGTGGGGGTTTCGGCGGTGCCGATGGCTACGGGATAGCTGCTGATCAGCATTTGGCCCCGGTACAGGTATACTCGGCGCGATCGCAAACTCAACACCAGACGATTTGCAGATACCTGCTGATCGGTCGCCTGTATCGTCGCCTGCTCTGTAGAATCAGATCTAGCGAAGACAGTGCGAGTACTAAGCAGCATCAAACTGCTAGCGCTGAATCCGCCTAGCAATAAGAGCGCAGCATATCGACGCATAGAATGGCGTATTCCAGATAGTGTGTCTGCACTGACGCGAAGAAGAGGCCTCAATACCTTTGTCATGACAGTTTCTGGTTTATTACTCAGCCAGCTTTATCTGGTACAAGACAAAACTGTAAACAGCTTACCTTGTGTTTACCAGAGCGCACGCACAGGTGTCTCTTCTGCGGCCTCAACCGATGATTCTTCAACAGATGCCTCTGTTTCCGGTGACTCTGTGGTGGTGTCAGGGGGCGCAGGTGTAGCGGTAGCAGGTGCAGTTGTGCTAACGGGTTCGACAGGTGCACTGACCTGCTCGCTCGCTGGCTCGCTGGCCGTTGCAGCATCAGTGCCTTCTATTCGAGCCTGTAGCTGCTCGGCAAAGCCTGCGGGCAGCAGCACCTGATCGATGACGTGAATCACGCCGTTACTGGCCTCTACATCCGCTTGAATAACATTGGCACCGTCAACCTGAACGCCCACAGGCGTAATTGCTACGTCTACAGTGCCATCAAAGGTATTGAGCTGACCTGCCGTTAGCTGATCGGAGGTGAGGTCACCGTAAGCTGCGTGGTTGTACAGCAGCTGTGCCAGCAAATCTGCATTCTCACGCTCTAGCAAGGCCTCTAAACTTTCTGCGGGTAGCGCTGCAAAGGCTTCGTCAGTTGGTGCAAAAACGGTGAGCGGACCTTCTGCTGAAAGCACCCCGCCAATATTGGCAGCAGTAATAGCAGCGCTCAGCGTACTGAATCCAATGGTATTGTTAGCGACCTCAACGATATTGCTTCCGGTCGCTGCTGGCGTGGTCGGCGTGGTTGGCGTGGCGTCGGGACTGACTTCTTCTTCTTGAAACACTCTTGGCTGAACCAGCACAGATGCCTGCGCCGGGACTAGCGGTAGAAAGCCTGCGCTAAATAAACCAGCCGTAATACTAAGCTTGGCAATAAGCTCGGAGAGGTTTTGGACGATCATGAGGCTTCAAGGTAGATATCAGAGTCAACAGAAGGCGACAAGCACACTGCGTGAATTTACTTAAATCTACCTCGAATCTAGCCGCGAATACTAACGCATTCGGCCTGGTTGAGTATGGCTAATACGTCCTTAGTTTGCTATAGCAGATGCTGAAACTTGTCTTCTTTACCCAGCGCCTTGACCGCCTGTTTAATTTCTTGAGTGCGGTCTTTTTTCACAATCAGGGTGGCATTGCCGTCGCGTACGACTACGACGTCTTCTAGCCCAACGGTGACAATGACTTCGTCAGGATCGGCGCTGTACAAAATACTGTCTGTCGTATCGATACAGACGTGCTGTGCAAGTTCAACGTTTTGAGCGTCGCCTTTTAGCAGGCGTTCTACCGCATTCCAATCACCCAAGTCATCCCAGCCGAAGCTAGCTGGAACGACGTAAGCATGCTCCGTTTTTTCCATAACGGCGTAGTCAATGCTGAGCTTTTCGAGCGATTCGTAAGCCCCAACGCCTTTTTCTTCCATGGCTGTCATCATTTCGGGGGCGTGAGCCTTGAGCTCGCTGAGCATGACCGACGCTGGAAAGATAAAGATGCCGCTATTCCAGCTGTATTGGCCGCTGCTGACGAATTTCTCGGCGGTGTCCTTGTCTGGTTTTTCAGCGAAGCGGCTGACTTTGTAAGCGGGCAGGTCGCTGACGGTGCCAGCGCTAAAGGTGCCGGCGTCGGTGCCCTGCTCAATGTAGCCGTAGCCAGTGGAGGGAAAGGTGGGTTTGATGCCAAGCGTGGCGATCGCCCCTACACTGAGTGCAACATCTGCCGCCGCCCGCAGCGTATCGCAGTAGCGGGTTTCATCTGTAATGTAGTGATCGGCCGGGAAAAAGCCGCAGACCGCATCGTCACCGTAGCGCTTGGCCACTTCTAAGGTTGCCCAGGCGACAGCAGGCGCGGTGTCGCGGCCCTGAGGCTCTACGAGGATATTCTCGCGAGGAATATCGGGAAGCTGTTTGCGTACGCCTTCTTCTAGATGCGCTGCGGTAATCACAAAGAGGTCTTGCCACTCTGCTAAGGGCTGTAGCCGATCTGCGGTGGACTGGAGGAGCGAGCGGTCACCACCATCTAAGCAGAGAAATAGTTTAGGATGCTTTAACCGACTGACCGGCCAGAAACGTTCCCCTTTACCGCCAGCCAAAATAATCGGAATAAAACGAGCCATAACTACCCTGTGCTTGTGACATCAAAGATTTCGGACCATACTATCGTTCACCGGAAGGCTGCGAGCTATAATCCGCTTAACAATTGATTAACAAAACACAAACCTGCGAAGTTTTTGCGCTTTTTCCGGGCATGACCGTGCTGTAGCCGGTGGCAGTAGTGATAGCAGTACTGGTATAAAGTTCAGCTTAAAAGTTCAGTTTTCTCGCTTTCGTGCGAAACTCCCTCGACTTATGCTGTCGGTGTTCATCTAGACAATTTGCTTATCTGTTGCCCATAACTGTCTCATAGGTCACTCGCCGCACTATCAAGATTTGCTACAGTTCTGAGCTAAATGGGTGCGTGCAGATTAGTTTCAGTTGATTTTGTCCGTTTGTTTGAATATTTCTGATAGTTTGTTTCAGTAGTTTGTCTCGCTAGACTTAATTAGCAGATTTGATTAGCAGATTTGATGGATAGGTGAAGCCAAAGGTTGCATCTGTGTTAGAACCTCCCTTTTTAGACGCCTGCCTTCGCTTATAGCCTTTTGCCAACCCTATTTCTCGCCTGTGGCTCAGCATGACTATCCCGCCCCATGAACCTGAGGTCAACTCCCGCGTTAAAGCTGTTAAGTCATCGCTGCCCGGCGATTCAAAAACGAAAAATCAAGCGCCTAAGACGAAAAAACAAGATCAGGCAAACAGCAGTGCCATAGTGCCGCTGGCTAAGATGCCGCTGGCCAAGCAATCAAGTAACAATCGCTCGCCGCAGCGAAAGCGATGGGGCCTGAGAAACCTGGCTCGAAACGTCATGCTGTCTGTTGTGTTTGGTGCGACAGCGTTTACTGCAGCTGGTTTGGGTGCGATCGCAGTTCTCACCTTTCCGCTGCCCCGCCAGCTCGGCGGCGAAACAGTGACACCCCCCTTAGCTGACCTGTGGCGTACAGGCTTTCGCTACCAGGTCTCTCGTCCGGTTAACATTTTGGTGATGGGGCTAGACGAAGCTCACGATGTAGAAGGCGCAGAGCCCGACGATCTGGTGGGCCGCACAGACACAATGCTGCTAGTGCGCGTGGACCCTGAAGACCAAGCCGTGAACGTCATGTCTATTCCGCGCGATACGCGGGTAGAGATTCCTGGCTACGGCATTGAGAAAATTAACCAGGCAAACTTTGAAGGCGGCGCGGAGCTAGCGGCTCAAACCGTCTCGTACAACTTTGACAATGTAGATATTGACCGCTACGTACGCGTCAGCACCACAGCCTTTAAAGAGATTGTGGACTTGGTGGGCGGCATTGAAGTGCTGGTGCCAAAAGCGATGGAATACGAAGACAAAACCCAGGGCTTAGTGATTGACCTTCAGCCTGGGCTGCAAACGCTCAATGGGGATGAGGCTGAACAGTTCGCGCGCTTTCGTCAAGATTCTTATGGTGACATTGGCCGGGTGCAGCGGCAGCAAATATTGCTCAAAGCCCTACGCCAGCGGCTGACAAATCCGATGGTACTGCCCAAGCTGCCGCAGATTATTCGCGTGTTGCAAGAGCGCATTGACACCAATCTCAGCGTGGAAGAGCTGCTGGCGCTAGCAGGCTTTGGACTGGATTTAGAGACTAAAGACTTGCACATGGTGATGCTGCCAGGACGGTTTAGCGATCCTGAAGAGTACAGTGCTAGCTACTGGCTAGCTGACCATACTGCCAGCAGCGATCTGATGAGCACTTACTTTGACGCACAGCCCGCATCGCTGGTCGCTGATGAAAGCTACGGTGTGAACTACTACGAAACGCCGTCTGAATGGGCCCTGGCTGACCTGAAAATTGCGATTCAAAATGCAACTGACGATTCGTATGCCAGCGCTTCAATGGCTGATTATCTGAGAGAGCAAGGCTTTTACAATGTGTATATCGTTAGAAACTGGGCCGATGTGAACCGTAAGACTGCCGTGATTGCTCAGCGCGGTGATATTGGCAGCGCAACAGCGATCAAGGATTCGATTGACCTGGGTCAGGTCGTTTCAGATTCGACAGGTGATATCGACTCGGATATTACGATTCGAGTGGGTGAAGACTGGCTACAGCTGATCGATCCCGAGTGGCAGCGTCTGCCCTACGATGGTCCCAGGTAAGCTAAGCATCAGTTTTGTAGGCAGTTAGCTTTGTAGAACAGAGGTTGCAGCTATTTGTCGTGGCGAAAGCTCAGCAGAGAGTGTTGGATGCAGAGTGTTAAATTCAGAGTGTTAGATGCAGAGTGTTAGATGCAGATTGTTATAGGATGAGCTGCTTTTCGGTTGGTGTCGCGCTCACATTGGCCTGCTGTTGGGTACTGCTTTTTGCAGCACCCGTGAGCCCCTATTAGCCGCAATCGCCGTAAGCTGTAAGCAATATGCCGTAAGCCGTAAGCCGTAAGCAATATATGTCGTTAGTCTACGGCTTCCATTGCTTGGACATCAATGTAGGGTTTGCCTGTGTAGGCGTCTTTGACATCGTCTTCTAAAACAATGCTAAAGGCGGCTTCAACTGTATCGGCGTCCATTTCCATCACATCGCCAGTGATCTCTACGTTCGTACCGATCTCAGGAATTGGCGAATCTGTGACTGCCAGTACTTCCTCACCCCGCATAGATTCAACGTCATAGACCGTGAACAGATTGGGAGAGAGTACTTCAGTGACTTTGGTGCTGATGGTGACGGTCTCGCCGATAAGCTCGCTGACATCAATAGAGCCGTCGCCAATTTCGGCGTTTTCCGGTACGGCGGTTTGCTCGCTAGGGGTATCAACGTCGGCTTCGACATCGTTGAGTTCGGGTTCGCAGGCCGCAAGTGAAAGCGAAAGGGCGGAGAGTGCGATCGCGCCGCTGACTCTCACTACCCGAGAAGATGAACGATGAAAATGAGAAAGAGGCTTCATAGCACGGTCCTAAAATACGGCCTTTGTATTCTAGAAGACAGCTTTTGCCTCTACTGCACACCTAACGATAGATAGAAGTCGCCGTACCCTTGCTTGCTCTCTATCAAGAGTCTTTCTTTAGAAAGACCTCTAAAAACATCTCTAGAAAGACCTCTAGAAATACATCCATAAAAAACGAACAGAACGACTCGTTAACTTACGCCTGCCGGAACCTGCGCTTTTTTAATCGCAAAAATTTTCTCAATGACTTCCTGCACGGCCTTGTCGGGCGTAGACGCGCCAGAGGTGACCCCGACAGAGATTTTTCCGGCAGGTAGCCAGTCGCTTTCTTGTTTTAGCTGATCGCCGTGCAAAGGCTTGTGCTCAATTCGGTTGCCCAGGCTGACACGCGCCGCGCTATCAATATGGAATGAAGGAATGTTGTGCTCTACAGCAATCTCTTGCAGGTGGGTCGTGTTAGAGGAGTTAAAGCCGCCGATGACGACCATTAGGTCAATGTCGGCGTCTACCAGGCTGAACATGGCGTCTTGCCGCTCTTGGGTCGCATCGCAGATAGTGTTGAAGCTGTGAAAGTGCTCATTGAGCGTGAGCGGACCGTATTTTTTTAGCATCGTGCGCTCAAACAGTTTGCCAATTTGCTCGGTTTCGCCCTTGAGCATGGTGGTCTGGTTGGCGATGCCGACAGCATCTAGGTCTTTTTCTGGATCGAAGCCGTCTGAGTAGGCGTTGGCAAACTTAGCGAGAAACTCAGCGCGATCGCCCCCGTTGAGAATATAGTTGGCTACGTACTCCGCTTCAGCCAGGTTAAGCACTACCAGATAAGTCCCGGCAAACGAGCTGGTGGCCACGGTTTCTTCGTGTTTGTACTTGCCGTGAATAATGGAGGTAAACTCTCTTTTCTTGTGTTTTTCGACCGTGTTCCACACTTTAGAAACCCAGGGACAGGTGGTGTCTACAATAGTGCAGCCCTCGTCGTGCAGCAGCTTCATTTCTTGCACGCTGGCACCAAAGGCAGGCAAAATCACCACATCGCCATTCCTAACGCCCGAGAAGTCTTTGGTCCCATCAATGACTTCAATGAAGTGAACATCCATGGCCTTGAGCTGTTCGTTGACTTCCGGGTTGTGAATGATTTCGTTGGTGATCCACAGCTTTTGCCCTGGAAAGTGCTGCCGAGCTTCGTAGGCCATTGCAACTGCGCGCTCTACGCCCCAGCAAAAGCCAAAGGACTCTGCTAGGTGAATGGTGACATCGCCTTCAACGAGCAAGTTGTTGTGGTCTCGAATCTTTTGAATCAGGCTGCTTTCGTACTGCGATCGCATTTGCCCGGCGACATCGTCCTTTTGCCCAAAGCCTTGGTTGCGGTAGTAGTTTTCAGAGTGGTTGAGCGCGCGCTTAAAGGCTTTAGTATCCATGGGGTTATGACAGAGCTGCTATACCCTTAAGTTTACTTGAGTCAGTTTGCTTTAAGCCTTAATGCTTCATTGAAATCCTGACTGATAAATCCTGACTGATAAATTCTGACTGATAAATCCTTACTGAAGCTCTAGCTGAGCGTAAAGTGCGATCGCACTGCGCCATACCAAGTACCCCTGCCGGTTCAAATGCAGACCGTCTGTGGTCAGGTCATCGCGCAAGTTGCCATCGCCTGTCACAAAAATTGGATAGAGATCGAGGTAGTAGGCGTTGTTATCGTCTGCAATTTCTTTGAGCTGGTCATTCATATTGACAATGCGATCGCTGCCCAGCGCCTCCAGCTTGTCGCGACTTTCCCAGGTAGAATTTTCGCCGCCGTGGGGCAAAATCGACTGCACGACGATCTGCGTTTGAGGATGTTCTTCTTTGAGCTGGCGAACGATCTCTTTGTAATTGCTGAGAATTTCCTCGTCTGACTTTCCCCAGATCAAATCGTTGATTCCGATCATTAAGAAAACGGCTTCGACATTGTTGTCTTCTAGAAAATCTAACCGCTTCAGCAGTCCCTCTGTTTTTTCACCAGAGATACTTTGATTAATCCAAAACCGTTTGCCCGGCATGAGCTCGCCCGGAAACCACAGGCTTAATGAATCGCCTAGCAGCACGGTAAGATGCGACGGGTTTTTCCTCGCGATGGCCTTGGCATCTGCCGAGAGTACCTCTAGCCATTCTTCGTAGCTGCGCCTGACGCCGCCGCTGGGGTGGGGGAGTTCTGCGCCATCTGCAATGGCTGCGGCTGCGATCGCCGCGTCCCCAGTTAAATCCGCCAACATCGGATCGCCTATCATTGCCGAATCGGTCACTCGATCTGCCTGCAATCCTCGCCCAATCGACGAGGATTCTTGCGAAACCGCCAGCAACGTAGCAAACAGCAGTCCATTCATCACAAGAGAAAGCGCTGCCCAATTTGGAATTTTTGCGAACCAATTAATCACGGAAAACTTCAACGCGAAGGGACTCAAACAACTAGGCTGCACCGATGGCTATCGCAGATCTTAATCGCATCTGTTCCTTCTGCCTAGCCTAAAGTTCAAGATTCCGTATGAATACCGGTAGAACCAGTATTGCAAGGTACTGATTGAACAAAATCTAGGTCACAGATTCCATACTTATACGGGGAGCTATACGTTGAACCGGAAGAGCATCACATCGCCTTCTTTAACGGTGTATTCCTTTCCTTCACTACGCACTAGCCCCTTTTCTTTGGCCGCCCCCATCGACCCGGAGGTCACCAGGTCTTCGTAGCCCACTGTCTCGGCGCGAATGAAGCCGCGCTCAAAGTCTGTATGAATGACGCCCGCTGCCTGAGGCGCGAGCATGCCAGCTGTGATTGTCCAGGCGCGAGTTTCTTGTGGGCCGGTTGTAAAGTAGGTGCGCAACCCCAACAAGTCATACGTAGCTTTGATTAAAGACTGCAATCCGCCTTCTTCCACGCCTAGCGCTTCTAAAAAGTCTTTGCGCTCATCTTCTGGAATTTCCAACAGCTCAGCTTCTACTTGCGCTGAGACAACGACCACCTGCGCATCTTCATCCTTGGCATGAGTACGCACTTCTTCTACCCAGCTGTTTCCTTCTGCCAGGTCATCTTCTGAAACATTGGCCGCATAAATTACTGGCTTGCGTGTCAGCAACCCCAGCGGTTTAATCATCAGCGCTTCATCGTCTTCTAACGCCACCGTGCGAGCTGCCTTCCCTTCATCCAGTACAGGGCGAATCTTTTCCAGCACAGCTAGCTCGGCTTCTGCCTCTTTATTATTACGGGCCTGCTTGCGAATGCGATCCATCCGCTTTTCTATCTGCGATAGGTCTGAGAGCGCTAGCTCTAAATTGATGACTTCAATATCGCGCAGCGGCCCAATGGAGCCAGAAACGTGAATGATATCGTCATTTTCGAAGCAGCGTACGACGTGAATAATGGCATCGACTTCACGAATATTGGCCAGGAACTGGTTGCCTAACCCCTCACCCTGGCTAGCGCCCTTGACTAGGCCCGCAATGTCCACAAACTCTACCCTAGCTGGCAAAATTTCTTTTGATTCCGAAATCTTAGCGAGCACCTGCAGCCGCTCATCTGGTACCGCTACGACGCCAACATTAGGCTCAATGGTACAAAAGGGGAAGTTTGCGGCCTGCGCTTTCGCATTGGCGACGACCGCATTGAATAATGTAGATTTTCCGACGTTAGGTAAGCCAACAATTCCGGCTCTGAGCATAGCGATAAGGTAGCGTTCTAGTGAGGTGTATACAGCATATAGCAATCTGCTAAAGGCATTCTTTCTACTTAATTCGTCGGACTTTATTCGCCGGGCTTAATCCACCCGGCATGACCTCTGGTATGCTTTGGCTAACTTTGGCCGCAATAGCTGTATATGTGCTGTAAGGTGTGTGCTGCGAGCGCGTTGTTTCATTAGATAGCCATAGGTTTGGCAGATAGTTTGGCAGATAGTTTGGCAGATAGTTTGGTAGGTAGTTTGGCAGATAGTTTGGCAGGTGCGATGCATAGTAAAAAGGATCCCAATCGATCGATAAACCGTCGGATTAGGCATATTTTTTTGCTAGGACTGGTTTCTACTGGTTTGTCTGCCGGGCTAGGTGCCTGCTTCTCAGGCGAGGAAGAAGTAACAGAACCGGTCGATACGATTGCCGAACCGCTCGACACGCGTTCTACGCTAGAAAACCGGGAGACTGAGGTGAGCATAACGGTTCCTGCGAATTGGATTAAGGCGGATTCTACGCTGCGAAACAGTGCCGATATCTACGCGAGCTATCCAGTGGAAAATTTGTATGCCAGTGTGCTGTCGGAAAGTGATGAGGTGCTGTCTCAGTTTTCGTTGGAGGACAATGCAGATAAGTATCGCTGGCTGATTGAAGAAGAGTTGAGCGAATATGAAGGCTCACAGAAAACGGATGTTACTGTAATTGGCAGTAATCCGGCGGTACAGTACGAAATTAGAGGCCAGGTAGATGGTGTATCGGTCGTGTACTTGCATACGACGATCGAGGGAGATGACCGCTACTATCAAGTCGTAGGCTGGACAACGGCGGATCGCTACGCTGAGAATAAACAGACGCTACAAAATGTTATTAGCAGCTTTGAGGGCATCTAGTTTTTGAAGGTGCTGGCCACGCCTTAGTTTTTATTTTCCACTTGGTTTAACGTTATGCTGGTTCAATTTTTTCGTAGGTCTCTGAGGGCATTCTGCCTGGTGTTTCTGTGCGCAGTGACCGTACTCGGTTTTTGGATCACGCCTGCCTGGGCCAATGTGGATGACGATAATTACGATGGCAATATTTTTGCACTGTATGCGGGCAATGGTTCTATTGTGCCGCCGCGATATACGCTGGCACAGTCTTTGCAGCAAGACAAGCCGACGCTGCTGTTTTTCTTTGTAGATGATAGTAGCGACAGCAAGCGGTTTTCTTCGGTCGTTTCTCAGCTGCAAGCGCCCTATGGTAGGGCGGCTAATTTTATTGCGATCGCAGCCGACTCTATCCCGGTAAAAGATAGCTTTGACCCTACTGAAGCCGGCTACTACTTTGACGGTGCGGTGCCTCAAACCGTGGTCTTCAACCAGTCTGGAGAGGTTGTCTTCAATGAAGTAGGTCAGGTGCCTTATGAAAAAATTGACGATAGGCTACGTGAGGTGTTCAATCTACTGCCCCGAGAAGAATCGGTTGAGCTGAGAAGGCGTCCGATCAATGAGGTCAATACTGAACTAGTGCCTGAATAACGGGTGCTCAACTAGGGATACTGCTTGCTACAGATGATCTGCTTTTACAGAAGCCGTCAAAATCGCTTTTGGGAGCACATATAGAACCCTTGTAGGTATGAAACAGCGTTTGTCTGAAAATGAAAATCGGTTTGCCCATGGTGCAATCACGATTGATTTTACCAAATCCGTTGAAGTGACTCGGATTTTACCCTCAGGTCCGCTGCGTTCAAGCCGGTCTGGCCAGTGGCGTGGTGTTCACCTTGGCTATTATCAACACCCTGCTCACGAAATCCCTGAAGTTGTTTCAAATCAGCATCTAGTTTTAGTGCATTTAGAAAACCCAACAAACGCCGAACAGAAAATCGGTACCCAGTTTAAGTGCGATCAATTTCAGGTGGGTGATATTGTTATTGTTCCAGCGAGAACGCCTCACCATGCTCGATGGGATGCCGAAAACCGATATTTGTTGTTGAGTATAGATCCAACTGTTTTGCTTAGCTCTGGGGCGAATTCCGCGGCGCTAGGTGGGCACAATCTTAAGCTGCTGCCTCACTTTGCGACCGCCGATCCGCTTGTTCATGGGATTGGCCTGGCGCTAAAATCTGAGCTTGAGTCGAGTGATTCCGAAGACACCCGATATGCCGACACGTTAACAACAACACTATTCACCCATTTGTTACGACGCTATACGGCTCAGAACGCTGTTGTTAAAAAACAGCAGATGACACCACGAGCGGCCGCCGAAGTTTCTCCCTTTCGTGGCTTACCTGCCTATCGGCTGCGACAGGTTATTGACTATATCGATGCTCATTTAGAGCACAATTTGACGCTAAACGATCTTGCGGCAGTAGCCCAACTGAGTCCTAATTACTTTACTCAACTCTTCAAACAATCGACTGGACTAACGCCACATCAATACTTAATTCAGCAGCGAGTTGAACGGGCAAAGCGGCTGTTGCAAGACGGAAAACTATCGATTGCTGAGATTGCACTAACGGCTGGGTTTTCTCACCAAAGCCACCTAAATCGACATTTCAAACGTTGGGTTGGAATGACCCCTAAGGCCTTTCTTCGACATCAGTAAGCCGACTTGCGATGTACCAGATCACCAACTCTTGTGAAAACGTGCAAAAAATCTGAGAAAGCTGCAAGATGCCTACAACTGCTTTTCTGCATACTCATATCATTGCTCTAAAACAATGATATTGGAGAAACAGAATCGCAAATGTCACATATTTTGCACATTGATGCTAGCCCGAGAGGTGAGCGCTCTATCTCACGCACGCTGACCAAGGAGTTTATTTCTAAATGGCTACAGGCCCATCCACAAGACACCACAACCTATCGAGATGTCGGTCAATTCCCTTTACCTTTGCTTAACGAAGCTTGGATTGCGGGTGCTTTTAGCAAAGCATCTACGCTGCCTCCTGAACTCACTGAGGCGCTGCGTATTTCAGATGAATTAATTGATGAATTGTTGGCAGCGGATCGCTATATCTTTGGCATCCCTATGTACAACTTCAGCGTGCCTGCACACTTCAAGGCTTACATTGACCAAATTGTGAGAGTGAACCGTACGTTTCAGCCGCCACAGGAAGGCTTGCTGACTGGTAAAAAGATGCTGGTGATTACGACGCGAGGGAGTAGCTATGCCGGAGGGTCAGAGCTAGCCAGCTATGACTTTCATGAGCCTTACTTGCGAACAGTTTTTGGCTATATCGGTGTCACTGATATGACGTTTTTGTATGCTGAGCGCTTGAATGAAGGTGAGGATGCGCGCCAGCAGTCTCTGATGCAGGTTCGGCGTGTGATGCAGCAAACAGTAAAGACTTGGTGATTTAATAAGTGCTCTAACTGTGGCAATCAGACTGGGGTAATCAGACTGGGGCAGTCAGACTGGGGTAATCAGGTCTCGATACAATGCCTGGTTACCCCAGTCAACAACAATCTAAATTCGTTTAATAGCTTTCGTTGAGTTGCTTAATTATGTCTGTTTCTGTTCAACGAGATCTTCCTGCTATGCGCATTGGTTCACAGGGCAAGCGCCGAGTAGATTACCGCGCGTTTTGGCTTTTAGCCTTTCCACTGTTCTTAAACAGTGGTGTGCAAGCCATTCTCAACCTGACCGATTCTTGGTTTATTGGTCGCCTTTCTACTGATGCGATCGCTGCTATGGGCGCACTATATTTTTTGATTTTGGTGCTGGTGACCCTGTTTGGCGGGGTCGGAATGTATGTGCAAACCCTGGTTGCACAGGCCTATGGCAATGGAGATCGCGATCGCGCAGTACGGGCCGTCAGGGCTGGCTGCTGGTGCGCACTGTTACTGATGCCTCTGTTTGTTGTTCTATCGTTTTCTGGTAGTACGCTACTGTCTTTTTTGCAGTTCTCTCCAGCGGTTGAACAACTGGCGTTAGACTATTGGATGCCCAGGATCCTGGGCGGTTCGATTGTGATTGCAAGCCTGGCATTAACCTCTTTTTTTAACGGTATTGGTCGCTCTGCGGTCACTCTAAAAGTTGCGATCGCGATCGCTCTTCTCAATATCGTCTTAAACGAAGTGCTGATGTTTCGCATGGGTATGGGTATGGCAGGTGCGGCTTGGGCAACAACACTTTCTCTTTTAGGAGGGCTGCTCTTGCTGCTCGCGATTTTCTTGAGCACGCAAACTCGTCGACGCTTTCGGTCGCATCAAGTGTGGGCACCACAGTGGAAGACCATTCGCCATCTCTTTGCTTCTGGGATTCCGCTGGGATTTTTAATGACTGCCGACTTAACGGGGTTGGCCTTGTTTCAAATTATGCAAGTTAAGCTGGGCGTTGTTCCGGGGGCGGCGACTCAACTGGTCATGGTGCTGACCTCCACAGCCTATATGCCAACGTTGGGGATTGCTCAAGCCGGGACGACGCTGGTGGGTCAATCTATCGGCGCAGGCAGTCAGCGCTGGGCCCAGAAAATAGGTAATGTATCTATTTCTCTATGTGTGCTGTATGCCGTTTCTGTCAATATTTTGATTGCCCTGAATGGGCAGTGGCTAGTACCGTTGTTTATTAGTTCAGCGGGCTCACAGGTGGAGGTTGTGACCGCGCTAAGTCAGAGGTTGCTTTGGCTTGCTGTGATTTACAACACGTTTAATGCGCTCAGTATTGGCAGTGCTTTTTGTCTTCAGGGTGCTGGAGACGTGAGAATTCCTAGCTTTTTAGCGATCGCGCTCAGCTGGCTTGTCTACGCGCCCCTGACCCATAGCTTAACGTTTGGTTCTAGCGAAGGGTTCGTTCGTTTCTTGCCTCAATTGGGCTGGGGCGTCTGGGGTGGCTGGAGCGCCGCCATTGTTTTTGCGGTCATGATTAGCTCATTGCTCCGCTTTCGCTGGCAGCTGCGAGCTAACAAGTAACGTTCAATTTCAGCCTGCGGCTGGCAGCAAAACCGAAAAACATGTTCTGCCTGGAGCAGACGATACCAAGAGGTTGCCTTTATGCCGGTTCTGTACAATTCTTCTGACTACATCGAGCCCTAGCCCGGATCCTTTACCCATTTGCTTGGTTGTGAAAAAGGGCTCTAAAATTCTGTTCTTGACTTCGGCAGGAATGCCAGGACCGTTATCTTCAATTTCTACGATTATATTGCCTGCTTTTTGACAGGTTCGGATCGTAATCTGTGGTGGCGCACCACTGGGCGTTCCTTCCTCTAACGCGTCAAGTGCGTTGTCAATCAGGTTAGTCCAGACCTGATTTAACTCGCTGCCAAATGCAGTGATTTCAGGGATATCTTTGCTATACTTCCGTTCGACTTTGATGCCATCTTTCAGTTTGAACGCGAAGAGGCGTAGCGTATTCTCAATGCCGTCGTGAATATCCACCTGTTGCTGGGCGGCTTGATCCATGTACGAATAAGACTTCATCGACTGCACCAGGGTCGAAATTCTCTCGGCTCCATCTAGCCCATTACGAATCATTCCCATCACGTCAAATGAGAGCGCAAGCCAGCGAATGCCCATGTCGCGCAGTTCTGTTTTATCATTGCGCCAGCAGTTTGTGAGCGCGTCTAGCGTTTTAGGGTCTGTGTGCCCTGCGGCTAAAGGTTCTGCAAGCTTCCAGGCGTTTTCTACGCCGTAGGCTTCTAGCCAGTCGGTTAGCGCGTCTTCACGATCGCCCTGGGCCAGCGGATCGTTGTCTGGATTTGCGATCGCATCAAATCCCCTATCTCTTTCATCCGTCCACTGTTTTGTATGTTCTTCATCTGGCTGCCGCTGTCCGTAGACCAAATTCATCCTTTGCAGCTCTAGCATGGCGGGCTTAATATCTTTCATCACCCGTACCAGTGCGGCGGCAGGGTTGTTAAGCTCATGCGCTAAGCCAGCGGACAACGTGCCCAACGCGGCCATCTTTTCGCGCGTTCGAATGAATGATTCGAGTCCTCTTAGCCGTTGGCCGACGGTATGAAAAATGTCTCTTTCAAACTCTCGGCAGCTGTGTACCAAATCGAGAAAGTCGGGGCAGTTTAGTCGGTAGAGCTCGGTGTCTGTGTCCGCGGTAAGCGTCACGGGGACCAGATCTTCTGTGAGCACTTGAATTTCACCAAAAAAGGAGGGACTCTCGTGCCGGCCTACGGGCATATCAGCACCGTTGGTCTGTTGAGTCACGGTGATTTGACCGCTGACTTGGATAAAGAACCCGAGGGCGGTATCGCCTTGACGGACGAGGACTTCGCCAGGCGAGAGATGGATAGGTTCAGCGCGATCGCAAATCCAATCTAACCGCTCATTCGGTAGCTTATCGAATGGCTTCATTTGTACTAGCGACTCGGAACAAAGCATAAGGCGAAACACTCTACGGTAACTGCAATTTAATTTGTTTCTTGGCTACAGCGACGACAATATTGATTTCCCGCGATCGAGTATTTGAGAGAGTATTCAAGGCAGCAATGGTTCAATCGCTGACAGCATGTCTGGCACACTTTCATGCATAACTCTCCACATCAAGTCAAAATCTAACTGGTCATATTGATGTGCCAAAATGTCCCGCATTCCAGCCATGTCTGACCAAGGTATCTCTGGGTGTTGCGCTCTAAACTCAGTAGATAACCTTTTGGTAGCCTCACCGATGATCAAGACTTGAAAGAGAATAGCCGATGTTCTCATTTCATCTATGGCAAGCTCTTCTTGCTTGAGTCCTTCTGAATATTTCAAGACGTTTTGTCCGGCTTGATAAATGTCTAGAAGAGAGGCATCATCTCGCAACATAGAATAGCCTCGCAGTACTCAGAATTTCTTTCTGTCGAATCCAATTGCGACTTTCTTCAATAGACTTCTTAGTGAGAAAATCTACCTTTCGAAGAAGAATATTTTCTAAGTCCTCTTTCATCGAAACAATTTCCCATCCCCAACGTGCGTTAGGAGAAAAAGTCACTAGCACATCAATGTCGCTGTCATCACGAAAATCATCTCGCAGTACGGATCCAAAGAGATAAAACTCATCAATTTTCCATCGGGTGCAGAAATCAGCGATCGCATCTTTAGGCAACGCGATCGCCGTTTCACAATCCTGAAATCCTACTGGTCTCGTTTCTGGCATTACAGGACCCGCCCGATGATGACTTCCACAATTGTAGACGCTCTAAACATTCGTTCTATACATTCGCTAGATGGCGATGCACAAACTGTACACAGATAGAGCCTTCGCCTACCCCCGAGGCGACTCGTTTAACCGACCCATGACGGACATCGCCCACGGCAAAGATACCCGGTACGTCAGTTTCTAACAAGAAGCGATCGCGCTCTAGCGGCCATCCTCTTTCCGCTTCAATATCTGGCCCCGTACACAAGAAGCCTCGCTCATCTCGCTGCACTGTATCCTCTAACCAATCGGTGCTCGGCGTCGCACCAATAAAGATAAACAGGTAATTGGTCGGCAGCTCTTTTATCTCGCCTGTCTGAGAATCTTCTACCAAAATCTTCTCTAGGCGATCGCCCCCTTGAGCCTCCTTCACACTGTGAAACGGCATCACTTCAATATTTTCCGTGCCGTCAATTTGATCGATCAGATACTGGGACATGCTTTTTACCAGCGACTCGCCGCGTACCAGCATGTTCACCTTGCGAGCGTACTGCGAGAAATACATCGCCGCTTGCCCCGCAGAGTTGGCACCTCCGACGACGTAAACTTCCTCTCCTTTACAGGCCGGGGCTTCTGTTTTGGCCGCTCCGTAGTACACGCCTGCGCCCGTAAACTTATCAACGCCAGGCACCTTTAGCAGTCGCCACGATACGCCCAATGCCAAAATCAACGCATGACAGCTAATCTCTTTCCCGTCCGAGAGTGTGATAATTCGGTAGTCATTTTCTATTCGTAGGCCAGTTGCAGATTGCGGCGTCAAAATTTCTACCCCAAATCGCTTCGCCTGTGTAACGGCCCGCCGTGCTAAATCGTCGCCGCTAAGGCCAACAGGAAAGCCAAGATAGTTTTCAATGCGAGAGCTTGTTCCGGCCTGTCCGCCGGGTGCTTCTCGTTCTATTAGCACCGTGCGCAACCCTTCAGATGCGCCATACACGGCGGCGGCTAGTCCGGCGGGCCCGCCCCCAATAATCACCAAATCGTAGAAGGGTTTGGCGGCTTCTGTTTGCAGGCCAACTTGCTGTGCTAAATCGGTCACCGTCGGCCTAACAAGCTTGCTTCCATCGCCAGTAATCACCAGCGGCAGGCAGTCGCTGCTTTTGTCAGAATCTGCGTATTCCACTAGCTTTTGCGCATCGCTGTCGGTTTCGATGTCTAGCCACCGATAGGGAATTTGGTTACGAGAGAGAAAATCGCGCAGATCGTGCGAGAGCGGAGACCAGCGATCGCTAATCACTTTGACGCCCTTAAACTCCGGTTTAAACCCAGCTTTCCAGTCTTGAATCAGGTCGTCTAAAACCGGGTACAGCTTTTCTTCGGGAGGGTCCCAGGGCTTGAGTAAGTAATAGTCGAGGTGAGCTTCGTTAATAGCAGAAATGGCCGCGTTAGTATCGGCATATGCAGTTAGCAGGGCACGCTTCGCCTTGGGAAAGATCTCGCTGCCTTTTTCTAAAAACTCTACGCCGCTCATGCCGGGCATGCGCTGATCGGCTAAGAAGAGGGCAACGGTGTCGCCGCGCAGCTTCAGTTGCTCAGTGACTTCTAGGGCTTTATCGCCCGAGTCAGCGCGAACGATACGGAATCTGTCACCGTAGTGCGATCGCAAGTCTCTTGAAATCGATTGGAGCACCGCCGGATCGTCATCCACGGTCAAAATGACAGGCTTATCCGCCATGAGAACTCCTCTTGCTATTGATGGGGGCGTTTAACTTAAATCCTTATAGCGCAAATGTGACCTCCTTGGCTGTTTTAAGCCTCAACGTAGGTTTCGTCGATGTAGCACCACAGCCAATCCCCACCCGGTTCGAATGATTGAATGACAGGATGATTGGTTTGATTAAAATGCTTTTGCGCGTGCTTGTTCTTAGAACTGTTGCAGCAGCCGACATGACCACAGGTCCGGCACAAGCGTAGGTGAACCCAAGAATCGCCCATTTTCAGACAGTCTTCGCAGCCTTGAGCGCTAGGGTCAACAACCTCAATCTGGTCGATGTGTGTACAGGTTGCATTGGCCATCAGAGCCCTCCCTACGCGATGAATTCACTCAAAACATTACACCAGGAATCTTAGCAGCCCCTATGTAAGCTGGATAACATACACACCTGGTTTGTACCTAAAGGTAGATACGCCCTGCTTCTTGACCATGCGCTTGTTGATCACCTGATTGACCGTAGACTCGACAAAGCCAGTCGAAATCCTTTCGCCATTGCGATCGCGCTTACCGTAATTGGTGATGAAGTGACGATTGTTGGAGATATACGTTTTGAACTCCTCGATTTTCTGCAACAGCTTGCGTTGCTTCTCGGTTATCTCAGCCAAAGCATTTAGACATGCCATCATCCGCAATACGCTTGCCCGCGAGCATCTCAAAGTGGTTCGACTGCTTTGGATCAGACTGCGCCTTAACGGCCCGGACATAGCCGCCGTCAATGCCCAAGGTCAAGGGCGTATCAGGTCGTGGCATCACATCACCGTTAAATAAGAGCTACACCGTATTTCCCTCTATCATTTACCTGATTGCACTACCCAAAATTAATCGCTAAGGCAGTAGTTGATTTGATGATGCAGAATTCTGTAGGAAATTGAGCTTAACTTGATAGCCGAGCATATCGGTGTGGTAAACCAATAGCCGATTTTCGCCAATAACGGTTACCTTCCAACCATAAATAAGAACTTGTGAACAGGCGGTTGTTGGTTCTTCTATCCCTAAGCAGCCATCCCAGGTACGCGGTTCGGCTTTTACTATTTCTAACTGTTCTTTTCTGGCTCTAGCGTCTTTTGCTGCTGCGTTTAAGACAAGCTCGCTTAGCGAAGGCGGTAAGTTGTTATTCAAAAAAGACTGACGTACAGTTTCTCCTGTCGAATCCGTCCGGTAGAACCAGCTTTGCCCTTCATGCACAACTTCTATTTGCCAGCCTTCGACGAGTGATTGCAGGCAGACTTCATTCGCTTGGCCGATGCCCAGGCATCCGTCTGACCAAGTTTCTTCAGTGATTCGAAGGGTTCCAAGCTCTGATTGAGGGAGAGCTAGGTCTTCAGCAGCGGTGGATAACGTGCGATCGCGCACAGAATTAGGTGGAAGTGGAACGCCTGGAGGCGTTGTTGGGTGAAAAACTCTGTGCTCTACAGGATCTACGCATCCTACTAACAGGGTAAGGCCTATGGCTGCACCTGCGAATAAATAAAGAGGCTTTTTAACGCTGCTTTTAAAACGTGTGGTGAAATGCAGTAAATCAGTCATGAGAGAATGTGGTGAATGAGTCGTTCGAGGATGATAACGACGCTGTCAGCTACATTCAGCGCTAGGAGTCATTACAATTAATGACTTTTGTCATCGCAAGTACAGAGCGATTGTTCTATCATTCAGCTACAGCTTTCGAAGAGCTGCTTAAGCCACTAGCTACAGGCTGTACCCCTTATCAACTAAGCAACTCTTCCGCGCAGCGGTGCGACCCCGCGTCGTCGCACGGCGCTAGGGAACGCGCACCAAGACAAATGTCCTAATGCATCAGAACATTTGTTGCTATGTTCAGCAAGACTGCTGTGCCATCGCGTATTGAGGGATGCCACTGACTGATGAATAAATCAGGTTTGATGAATAAATCAGGGTCTATAGCAACGATATCTCCTTCTCTTGTAAAGACCTTGAGATATGTTGAGTGGACGTTCCTATCGATGTTTGCCCTGCGAATGGTGTCACTGTTACTAAACCGACCGCTAGGGGTTGAGATGGGGCGCGATGAATACATCCTGCTTATTGTCACAGGGATGTTGGCGGTTCTCAGTATTTTTTCCCCGATTGGTCGGCCTCTGTGGCAGCGGCGAACTTACATTTTTATAGAGATATTTTGTTTGCTAATTAGTCAAGCTTTCTCTCTCTATGGGTTGGATTTGTTTTTGTACTTTGTCTTTGTAAAAAGCTGCTTTTTGCTGTCTCGTAAAGACGTCATTTATACAACAGTTGTATCGGGAATTGCATGGCAAATTTGCTTGATGTGGCAGCTTACTCATGCATCCTCAGTGCCTGTAGAGGAGCTAAGAGCACAATTCGAAGAATGGCTAGCGGTGCCCAGACATCTCGTCATTTTAGACACGATTGTCAACAGCAGTGTGATGTACATTGCGGCAAGTTTGTTAGTCATTATATTGAGTCTAACGGTAATATCTGAGCGAAAAAGCCGTCAGCAGGCTGCTAACTTATCGAAAGAAGTCGAAGCGCTGGCCACAGATTTAGAACGCACTCGCATTGCCAGAGACATTCACGATTCGTTAGGCCATACACTCACTGCGCTCGATGTTCAGCTAGAACTTGCTCAAACCCTGCGAAAAGAAGATCCCTCACACAGCCTATTTGCGCTAGATCATGCAAAGCAGCTATCGAGTCAATCTTTGCAAGAGGTTCGCCGAGCGATATCGACCATGCGCGGTGGTCACTTTAATTTGTCTTCTGCGATTGATGAGTTGGTTTCACAAGTAGAGAAAACCTATAGCGCGCGAACAAACCCGCTCAAAATAGAAACGCGATTGGCGTTGCCTCAACTGCCCCTTCAGGTTAGTCAGCAGCTGTTTCTCATTGTCAAAGAGGGGCTGACTAACATTCAAAAACATTCGCAGGCTTCTGCGGTGAAGCTATGGGTAGAGCAAACGCCAGAAGGCATTGTGCTCAGTCTTTCAGACAATGGGGTTGGATTCTCTTCTTCCTCGCATTATCAGGGCTTTGGGTTGCGAGGAATGCGCGAACGGGCACAGCTGTTAGGGGGTCGAATAGCTGTTCATAGCACAATTGGAGAAGGCACCGTTATTCAGGTGACAGTACCGATTTAGCGGTGAGAGCCTGCGTCGCTTTGCGGCGCTAAGGAATGCTCACCAAGACAGCGGTGAGAGCCTGCGTCGCTTTGCGGCGCTAAGGAATGCTCACCAAGACAGCG
>ERZ1740058.477-NODE-477-length-30254-cov-6.055664_pt1 | contig 30254 bp, 26 predicted proteins | sample MGYA00581745_ERZ1740058 | MGnify/ENA primary metagenome ERZ1740058 (study PRJEB43018, sample SAMN04849742) | marine metagenome | isolation source: floating plastic debris | place: Pacific Ocean | collected 2008-08-30 | study: EMG produced TPA metagenomics assembly... | reverse complement strand
GTTTGAGCTGATCTACGGCTGCGGCCCGAAAGGTGTCGGCCGCGCCCAGAATCACATTCCTTCCCTGCTTCTTAAACTGATGGGCCAGCTTACCGATGGTGGTGGTTTTACCCACCCCGTTTACCCCTACTACTAAAATGACGTGAGGCTGGTGGTTATCAGGAATGCTAAAGTCGCTGGCTTTGGTGGTAGTGTACGAATCATCGGCTTCGGTTAGCAAAGCAGCGATTTCTTCTTTCAAAATACGATCCAGCTCCGAGGTATTCAGGTATTTGTCGCGGGCCACCCGTTCTTCAATCCGGTCAATAATTTTCACCATCGTATCTACGCCTACATCACTGGTTACCAGCACCTGCTCCAGTTCGTCCAGTACTTCTTCATCTACGGTAGACTTACCGGCAATGGCTTTACCCATTTTCTCGAAAAAGCTCTGCTTCGACTTTTCCAGTCCTTTATCCAGCGATTCTTTTTTATCCTTAGAGAATAAACCAAAAAGTGCCATACTATTAGTTAAAAATGAAAAATTGAAAATTGATACACTCAACTCCACGAGAAATCAACTTTCGCCTAGTTTACAATAGTGTACCTTACCCAAAGATATACAAAAAAAGCCCTAAACGGGCTATATATATCTAATCCTGAAAGGTAACCAAAGTTACTTTTTGAAGTGCTCCTTTACATCATCAACGGGCACCATTTCCTCTTTAAAGGTATAAGCGCCGGTCTTCTCTGACTTTACCGCTTTAATCACTTTCGCGTAATTTTTTCCGGTACTAGTACGTAGGGTCGCAACGGTTTTCTTAGCCATGATTATTTAATTTCTCGGTGTACAGTATATTTTTTCAAAACAGGGTTATACTTTTTACGCTCCATACGCTCCGGAGTATTCTTACGGTTTTTGGTCGTAATGTAGCGGGAGGTACCCGGTTGGCCGCTATTCTTATGTTCGGTGCATTCTAAGATTACCTGAATGCGGTTTCCTTTTCCTTTTTTAGCCATGATCGCTAATTGTTATAAGTTACAGAATTCCGGTACTCAAATTTGCGAAGTCCCTTTGGCTCGAGCTTCTTTGAGTACGGCGGTAATTCCATTTTTATTAATAGTTCGTAGCGTAGAAGTCGATACGCGAATGGTTACCCACTTATCTTCTTCAGGAAGATAGAAGCGCTTACGCTGCAAATTGGGATAGAACTTGCGCTTGGTTTTATTGTTCGCCTTCGACACGTTGTTCCCCACGCGGGGACGCTTTCCGGATATCTGACAAACCTTAGACATATCTTAAAATTTTCTCGTCCTCTAAATTAGGGTTGCAAATATCTGAAATTCTTCTTAGAAAGAAAAATCCATCAGTCTGTTTTTCTACCACTACTCCTTTTGAATCCGTAGGGGCAGTGTCGGCAACCACTTCGGCAACAATAACCCCGTTTCAGGTGATAGTGTTCCGTAAACACCCATAAACCTTCATCGGTTACGTAATAATCTTCCGCAGTCAACTTCGGACTCTCTCCTGAGTCATTGTTCCTTTTATGATCGCTGCTCAATTTAGTTTCCTTATTTCTTGCTACCTTTGCGCTTTTCTAGAGACAATACTAACGAAAATAAACGTATGACCGAAACAACGTTAACCACCCAGCAGGCCATTGAATTAGAAGAAAAGTACGGGGCCCACAATTATCACCCGTTGCCGGTAGTACTCTCCCGGGGCGAAGGCGTGCACGTGTGGGATGTAGAAGGCCAACAGTACTTTGATTTTCTTTCGGCCTACAGTGCCGTAAATCAAGGGCACTGCCATCCCCGCATTGTGAAAGCCCTCACTGAGCAAGCCCAACGGCTTACGCTGACTTCGCGAGCATTCTACAATGATGTGCTGGGACGCTACGAGAAATTTATCACCGAGCTGTTTGGCTACGACCGGGTGCTACCAATGAATACGGGGGTAGAAGGCGGTGAAACTGCTGTAAAGCTTTGCCGGAAATGGGCTTACGAGGTGAAAGGCGTACCGGCCAATCAGGCGAAGATTATTTTTGTGGAAGGAAACTTCTGGGGACGCACACTGGGAGCTATTTCATCTTCCACCGACCCTAGCAGTACTAGGGGATTTGGACCGTTTATGCCCGGCTACGAAATTATTCCCTATAACGATCTGGAGGCACTAAAGCGGGCACTACAGGACCCTAATGTAGCCGGATTTATGGTAGAACCTATTCAGGGCGAAGCCGGAGTAGTGGTGCCCGATATCGGTTACCTCAAACAAGCTTATGAGTTGTGTCAGCAGCATAACGTACTCTTTATTGCCGATGAGGTACAAACTGGTATTGCCCGCACCGGGAAACTATACGCCTGCCAACACGAAGATTTTAAGCCGAACATTCTCATTCTGGGTAAGGCACTGTCGGGTGGAGTATTTCCCGTATCGGCAGTACTAGCCAGCGATGAAATTATGCTTACCATTAAGCCCGGCGAACACGGCTCTACCTTCGGGGGTAATCCGCTGGCCTGTGAAGTGGCAATGGCTGCCCTGAACGTAGTAATTGATGAACAACTGGCCGAACGAGCCGAGCGGTTGGGCCAGCTATTCCGCGAAAGAATGCAACGGCTGGCAGACCGACACAAGCTGGTCAGTCTGGTACGCGGAAAAGGACTATTAAATGCGGTAGTAATTAATGACGACCCAGAAGGCGATACGGCCTGGAATATTTGTTTGAAGTTGAAAGAAAATGGGTTACTAGCCAAGCCCACCCACGGCAATGTTATCCGCTTTGCCCCTCCTCTGGTTATTACTGAGGAGCAGTTACACGAATGCTGCGATATAATTGAGAAAACCCTGGCTGAATTTTAAACAGTTCTTCGTTGGCTGAGTTCATTGATAGCGACGTGCAAGGTGCGTCGCTTTTTTTTACGATCTAATCAATATAATTGGCGTCTGTAAACCATCAGATCACTACCATCACGTTTTTGAAATTCCGGCGAGTAAAGAAAAAATGGTGGGCCATGCTACAGATGTGGAAAGCACACCTTCCACTGCAATCAGTACCAGGACTTTCTTTTTATAAGTTGCTAGGTAGTGGTGGGGGAAACGGCTTCAGTATTCTTCCCGATTTGAGTACTTACGCGCTACTAGCAGTTTGGGAAGATAAACCCTCAGCCGTGGCCTTCTTTCAGAGCCATCCCTACAGTCAGCAGGTTTTTGTGAATGCCCAGCACTCCTGGACCATTTTTATGAATACGGCACGGGTAAAAGGAAGCTGGGAAAATGGCCAGCCCTTTCCCGAACAGAAAGCAGATGTAGCCAATGGCCCCGTTGCTGTACTGACTCGGGCTACGATCCATCCTGCTAAGCTGTGGAGCTTTTGGAAACACGTACCGAAGGTAAGTAATCGGCTGGAACACCATCAGACAGGAATAGTTTTCTCTAAAGGAATTGGTGAAGTTCCGCTGCTACAACAGGCAACTTTTAGTCTTTGGAAAAACCGGGAGGCCATGGTAGCCTACGCTTACCGCAGTGCCAAGCACCGGGAGATGATCAAGAAAACCAGAGAACTGGAGTGGTACCGCGAAGAGCTATTTGCCGAGTTTGTTCTTACCGATGCCAAAGGACAATGGCCGGATATTCCCGATCTTTCGCACTACCTCAACCACCCATCCTCCACTGAGTACAAGCGGGCAGTTTAGTTATGGTGTTTTAGTATTTAAGTGTTAGAGTTGATGTAAAACAGAGTTATAGCTGTTACTGTTTAGCGCTACATTACCTGAATGTTGATGTTCGCTATTATGTAGGTATGTATCTACCTCAATGCATAACACTCTAACACCAAAACACTGTAACACCAAAACACTGTAACACAATAGTACACTAACTCTAAACTCTGTATCTTTCCCCAAAGAACTAGCCTATGCACGCTCACCTTTCCGAAACTTATGATTTCTTATCTCAGCACATTACGCAAGCACCTGAAGTAGGCATTGTGCTGGGCACTGGCCTAGGGCGATTGGCCGAGGAGATAGACGCTGAGCAAATTATTTCCTACGACGATATTCCCCACTTTCCCGTGAGCACAGTGGAGACCCACCACGGAAAGTTGATTTACGGTACTTTAGGTGGTAGACGGGTTCTGGCCATGCAGGGCCGCTTTCACTACTACGAAGGCTACTCTATGCAACAGATCACCTACCCTATCCGGTTAATGCACCGCCTGGGTATCCGTACCTTATATATATCAAACGTATCGGGAGCGATGAATTTAGCCTACGAGAAGGGCGATTTGGTGCTGATCGACGACCATATCAACCTACAGGGAGCTAATCCGCTTACCGGCCCTAACTGGAATGATTTCGGACCTCGCTTCCCCGATATGAGCGAGCCTTACGATCAGGAAATGATTCATACCGCCTGGCAAATCGCCAAGCAAGAAGGTTATCGTATTCATAAAGGAGTGTATGTGGCGGTGAATGGACCCAATCTGGAAACCCGAGCAGAGTATCGCTTTCTTCGGAAAATAGGGGGCGATTTGGTAGGGATGTCTACCGTTCCGGAAGTGATTGTAGCTAAACACCAGGGGATGAAAGTATTTGCTGCTTCTATCGTTACCGACCTGGGCGATCCGGATAATTTGGAACCAGTGAGTGTAGAAGAAATCATTCGGGTTGCGGGTGAAGCCGAGCCTAAGCTTACCCGACTATTCTACCGGATGATCAATGAGCATAACTTTTGAGTTAGGTAGAACGATCCTTCGGTAGTTTTTATCATTAGAAATTACGGGGTAAACTTCCGATGTTTACGCTTACTTAGTTAATTCCCAGTATCTTGCTATCAGAATTTATCTCCTTTGTTGTAGAGCAACGAAGCGAAATCCTTCACCAGACCTACGAACACCTGTGGATCACGATGATTGCTCTGGCCATTGCTACAGTAGTGGGTATCACCATTGGGATACTGCTTACCCGCTACGAGGCGGCGGCTCGCCCTATGCTCGGCTTTGTTAATATCGTACAGACTATCCCCAGTATCGCACTGCTAGGTTTTATGCTGCCCTTCTTCGGCATTGGAGTGTTACCGGCCATCATCGCGCTGTTTCTATATGCCCTGCTGCCCATCGTGCGTAATACTTATACCGGTATTCAGGGAGTGGATGCGGCGATTAAGGAAGCCGCCCTGGGAATGGGCATGACCGACAGCCAGATACTAAGGATGGTAGAGCTACCACTGGCGGCCCCGGTAATTTTTGCCGGAGTACGTACCGCCATGGTCATCAATATAGGAGTTGCTACGCTTTGTGCACTGATTGCCGCCGGTGGACTGGGGGAGTTTATCTTCCGGGGTATCGCAGTAAATAATACCTATATGATTCTGGCCGGGGCTATTCCCGCCTCGCTGCTGGCTATTGTACTGGATACACTTCTAAGTCTGATTCAACGCCACATTCAGAAGTTACTAAAGCCGCTGGCGATATCCTTTGTCGTTCTCTGTCTGTTCCTGATTGGTCAGGCTGTGTGGCCAGGTGTTACGGGTGGTGCTCCAACGCTGGTAGCGGGCTTTAATTCGGAATTTATGGAGCGGGCCGATGGCTACCCTGGCTTGCGCGAAACCTACGGATTCTCAATGGAGGCGATGGAAATGGAGATTGGATTAATGTACGAGGCCCTGAACGAAAACAAGGTAGATGTGATCAGCGGATTTTCTACCGATGGCCGCATTCCGGCCTATAACCTACGAGTGCTGGAAGATGATCTACAGTATTTCCCCCCCTACTACGCGGCCCCTCTTATTCGCCAGCAAACCCTTAATCGTTTTCCCGAATTAGAAACACTGTTTCAGCAACTGGACGGGAAGATTACGGAAGAGACTATGATGCAGATGAATTTTGAGGTAGATCGTAATAAACGCTCTCCTCGGGAGGTAGCCAAGGAACTTCTGGACTTATTAGGGTTTGCTACCGTTGCCAAGAAAGAGGGTGAAGCTGACCTGATTATTGGCTCAAAAGCCTTTACCGAAAATTTTATCCTGGCCGAACTCTTCACCCTGCTTATTGAAGGGAATACGGGCCTGACGGTAGAATTGAAGCAAGGCTTTGGCGGCACCAAATTACTAATGGATGCCATCATTAATGGCTTTGTGGATATGTATCCGGAATATACCGGAACCGTACTGCTGGTGTTGCTGAAACCGGAAACCTCTACAGTAGACAGTTTGGTGCAGAACAAAGATTGGGTATACGACTACGTACAGCAAGAAGTAAAGCAGCAATATGAACTTACCTGGCTGCCTCCGCTGGGATTTAATAACACCACCGCGCTAATGATGCGCGAACCCCAGGCCCAAAAGCTACAAATAGCAAGTATCACGGATTTAAAGGAGTACCTCGCCAAAGAGTAACCACCGCTCACATTGGCAACCTTTTATTGGCTTAGTATAATTACGTGAGTGCGGAAGAGGGATTGAACTGCGCCATATTACTTCATTGGAAGAATCCTTTCCTCAAGCTTTCAAAAGAATGCTAATTGAAAAAGGAAAATAGATGGTTGATACGGAAACACTAAGAAATTACATTATTTGCTACTATGGTTCTCTACCGGTTTAAGTCCACGGGAAGCGCCTAATTGTAGCATGTACGCAAAAGCCTCGTCGCGCTCGTTACGGATTTTTCCGTCCAGCACTGCCTCTCTAAGCGCGTTTTTTAGATCGCCCACTACGCGGGAAGGTTTCAGTCCGAAGGTTAGCATGATATCTTCTCCGCTAATCACCGGTTGGAAGTTGCGTAGGTGATCTTTTTCCTCTACAGCTTGCATCTTCTGCTCTACCAAATCAAAATTAGCCAGGTAGCGTTTTATCCGACTGTGGTTTTTAGAAGTAATGTCGGCCCGACAGAGTTTCATCAGGGCTTCAATGTCGTTGCCCGCTTCGTAGAGCAATCGACGGATAGCCGAATCAGTCACTTCTTTTTTCACCAGGGCAATGGGCCGCAGGTGTAGCCGCACTAGTTTCTGCACAAATTTCATCTTCTGATCTAATGGCAGCTTCAACCGGCGGAAAATATGCGGTACCATACGCGCACCTCGGTCTTCGTGTCCGTGGAAGGTCCAACCAGCCTTGGGATGAAAACGTTTGGTAGGGGGTTTGGCAATATCGTGCAGAATAGCCGCCCAGCGCAACCATAGGTCATCCGAAACTTGGCTGAGGTTATCCAGCACTTGCAAGGTATGGTAAAAGTTATCTTTATGTGATTTGCCATCAATAGTTTCTACTCCCTGCAAAGCTACCATCTCAGGAAAGAACTGATGTAATAACTGGCTGTGAAACAGCAACTTAAATCCGTAGGAAGGAGGAGAAGATAGAATAATTTTATTCAGTTCGGTAGTAACTCGCTCTTGGGAAACAATCTGAAGTCGCTCGGCGTGGTCAATGAGCGCATTAAAGGTCTGGGGAGCAATATCGAACGAAAGTTGAGAGGCAAAGCGAATGGCTCTCATCATTCGTAACGGATCGTCGGAAAAGGTAATGGCCGGATCGAGCGGCGTTCTAATCATTTTTCGCTTTAAATCCTTCACCCCCTCAAACGGATCAACTAGCTCCCCGTAGCTATCATTGTTCAGGCTAATAGCCATCGCATTGATAGTGAAATCACGGCGGTTCTGATCGTCCTGCAAAGTGCCGTTTTCTACAATCGGCTTACGGGAGTTACGCTGGTACGATTCCTTGCGCGCCCCGACAAATTCCAGTTCGTAATCTTCGTGCTTAACCATCGCCGTACCGAAATTCTTAAAAACGGTAACATCGGTGGTGTATCCGGCCTGACTTTTTAGGTTTTGGGCTACCTGTTGAGCCAGTGAGATTCCGTCGCCCACGCACACAAAATCAATATCCTTAGAAGGGCGTTTCAGCAGCAAGTCGCGTACGTACCCGCCCACCACGTAGGTTTCCCTTCGCATCTGGCGAGCGGTTTGTGCCACCAGCGTAAAAATCGGGTTACTATGTAGTGCTTCCTTCAGATTCATAACTGCAAAAGTAACAACTCGCGGAGGAAATAATAACTTATCAGCGACTTGAATTAGGTAGAAGGCCGTAGGAGTAGCAGAAAAGTATTAGATTTAGAAAATGAGAATATGGCTTACACTAATATTGTGGGGGTTGTTGCATGTGGCTTACGCTCAAACTGAGTGGAAGGGTTTTCCACTAGATTCAATACAGTCAGAGGTAGACGGAAAGTGGCAGCCTCTTTACTATTGGAAAGCTGAGAAGCCGGATCAGCCGTTGGTAGTAGTACTGCATACCTGGAGTGGTGACTACACCCAAACCAATAACAGCCTGGCTGAAAAAACCAAAGTTAAGGGTTGGAACTACATCCACCCAGATTTTCGGGGAGCAAACAACCATCCGGAAGCCTGCGGCAGCGAACTGGTAATAGCCGATATCGATCAAGCGATTGATTGGGCGCTAGAGAACCTTCCGGTAGACCGCGACAGTATTTTTGTGATAGGAGCCAGTGGAGGTGGTTACGCTACGCTAGTTACGTATATGAAATCTCGCCACCACATCCGTGGCTTCCACGCTTATGTACCGATTAGTGATCTGGTTGCCTGGTACGAAGAATCGCTGGTCAGAGACCCTCGCTACGCTCAAAATATTCTGGACTGCACTGCTTCGGAAGATAGTATACTGAATGTTGACGAAGCCAAACGCCGCTCACCGTTCTTTTGGGAAACCCCCTGGGAAAAAAGAAAGGATGCTACGCTGCATTTGTACGCTGGAGTGCACGACGGCTACACTGGTTCGGTACCCATTACCCATTCTATTAACTTCTACAATAAAGTACTTCGTGATGCCGGAGTGGCGGACTTAACCAAACTGGTTGATGACCAAACCACTATTAGGTTGCAGACCCGGCAAAAGGGAGAGGAAACTGGTCAGTTTATCGGTGATCGTGAAGTGCATCTGTACCGCAACTGGAAAAATGTGTCGCTCACTATTTTTGAGGGTAGTCACGAGATGTTGGAAGATGTTGCACTGGAAATACTTTAGTTGGCAAAATTTCCGTAACTTATATCATTAAAGGTGACAAAATGAGCAATAGGGTTGATCATTTTATCGGTACACAAACCAAACCTGCTTTTCTAAAGAAGCTTCAAACCGTAGTAGAAGCGAACTTGCAAAACGATCAGTTCAGCGTGGAAGTTCTAGCCGAGCAGATGAACATGAGTCGCTCTAATCTGCACCGCAAGTTGAAGCAAACAACCGGGCAAACAGCTAACCAGTTTATCCGGGAGTATCGCTTGGAATGGGCGATGGAATTATTGAAGAAAGCCGACCGACCTATTTCAGAAGTAGCCTACGAAGTGGGGTTTGGCAGCCCAAGTTATTTTACAAGTTGCTTTACCGAGCACTACGGCTATCCCCCCGGTGAAGCCAAGTTTAGAGCCAGTGATACCGATCAACCGAAAGACTCGGGTAAGGGGCAGTCCTGCCGGTTCAAGGTACCTACCAAAGTATTGGCGCTAGTGGGCTTGGTAGCCATTGGGTTGGTAGTCTTGGTCTTCTTAGTACAGTGGCAAGCTACCGGTTCCGAGGAAGTAGGAATTCGTGAGCAGTCGGTTGCGGTACTACCGCTGAAGAATCTGAACTTAGACCAGGAGTACGAATACTTTAGCGAAGGAGTAGTACAAGCCATCAATCGGCATCTATCGCAGGTAGAAGATTTAAAAGTCATTTCCCTTACCTCTACCGATCGCTACCGGGAGACTAACCTTTCTGCTCAGCAAATTGGTAAAGAATTAGAAGTAGCAAGCTTACTAGAGGGTAGTATTCAACGACAAGATAATACCGTAAGGATTGAGGTGCGATTAGTTAATGCTTCTAATGGGCAGCAAATCTGGGCGGAAAGTTACGATAAAGAGTTGGAGGATATTTTTAAAACTCAAAGTGAAATTGCTGAACAAGTAGCCTTATCCTTAAAATCAACCTTATCGACAGAAGAAAAACAGGTATTAACTCAGAAAGCAACAAGCAATATTGAGGCCTATGACTTATACCTGAAGGGGTTTTACGAATATAACACTTATACTAGAAACGGTGTACATAACGCAATCGAGTATTTTAAACAAGCTATTGCTTTAGATTCAAATTATGCTCAACCGTATTCTGGTCTAGCGACGGCATATATTGCTAGTGCCAGTATTTTCGGTGCTGAACTAACAGCCTTTGAAGGATTACAAATGGCGAAACCACTTATTGAAAAGGCATTAGCAATTGATCCAAATCTTGTTGAAGCTCATACTATAAACGCATTTTATCTATTATATCATGACTGGGATTTTGAAGGAGCCGAACGTGCCTATCGGCGTGGGGTCGAGGTGAATAATACGGAAGCGTTGGCTCTATATGCTGACTACCTAAATTTTATTCGCAGGCATGATAAAGCACTAATGATTGATAGAAGGCTTGACGAGATTGACCCTTACTTTCTTAATTCGCGGATGATAATTGCTCTTTACTACAATAAAAAGTATGATGAGGCAGTTGATTTTGCTGAGTCACGAATAAAGGTGTTTAATAACTATTATACTTTAGATAATTACGGTTTCCTCATGCTCAATACGGGTGACTACCCCAGGGCGATAGAATTATTTCAACAGGTAATGAATATTGAGGGAATCCGCTATCCCCGAATACTAGGCTGGATGGGCGCAACTTACGCACATTCTGGACAAAAGAATAAAGCTCGGGAATTGATTGACGAACTAGAAGAAAAATTGGCCACCAATGATGCCGGTTCTATTCGGTTCTTTATGGCAGTAATTTATTCTGCTTTAGGCGATAAAGATACTGCTTTACAGTGGCTGCAAGCAGCCTACGAAGAGCACGAAATGGAAATGCCCTGGCTAATCAGCGAGCCTCAATTCTATAATCTTCACTCTGAACCAGAGTTCCAGCAGTTGGTGGCAGCTATGGGTTTTCCGGCTTATTCGGCCGAATAAGCTGTTTTTGCAACATAATTGAAAGACTTTAGCATAAAATTGAAAGAACTTGACACTCTGGCGATTTCTTTTTTTGCTTTAAGTAAGCATCTTGGCCGAAGAAATTAGGTGGCTGTTGAAGGTTACCAACACAAATAATTTATAGGGGGCGGTAATATCTTTTCTACTGATTCTACTAAGTGCTGATACCAATTACTACCGGGCGCAAGTCGCTAGGGAAGCTTAGGAGAGAACTGTCTAAATAAATCAGTCTTGAAAAAAAACGCTGCTATGCAAATGAATTTACCTACATACTCATTAAAATTACTATTAGGACCGATCTTGATGATTGGCTCATTTAACTACTTGTGTGCTCAGGTTACTTACCTTGGAGAAGTAAAAGACCAGAACCGTCAGGCTGTCTCTTTTGCTAATGTGCTACTGTTGCATTCCGCTGACTCTTCCCTGGTCGTAGGAACAATTTCCGACGCTGAAGGTACTTTTTCTCTGGAAGCCCAACCCGGAGACTACATTCTCCAGATAGCGATGATCGGATACCAAGCTGTTTACTCTTCTATTGATAAATCATTAGCTACCACTGGTGATTTAGGCAGCTTCCTCTTAGCAGAAAGTACTCGGGAGTTAGACGAAGTAGTGATCAGAGCCCAGAAGCCGCTATTTGAGAAACAGATGGACAGAACGGTAGTAAATGTGCAGAGTAGTATCACATCTGCGGGTAGCACTGTGCTGGAGATATTGGAAAAAAGCCCCGGCGTGATTGTAAACCGTCAGAACAATAGTCTGGCGCTAAACGGTAAAAATGGAGTGCTGGTAATGATTAACGGAAAAATCAGCCGCATGCCTACCGAGGCCGTAGTGCAAATGCTAAACGGCATGAGTGCGGCCAATATTGAGAAGATAGAACTCATTACCACCCCTCCGGCCAAGTACGATGCGGAAGGCAATGCTGGAATCATTCATCTGGTAATGGCCGAAAATACCGATCTTAGCACGAACGGCAACTTTGGAATTACCGGAGTCTACAATAGTGGTGAAACCTGGGGAGCAAATGCTACGGTGAACCACCGCGGCATTCGGTTTAATACCTTTCTTAACTATTCAATCCGAAGTGACCGACAGGTAAATGTGTGGAGAAACTCTCGTTTTACTACAGAAGATGATTTTATCTGGAAGGATGTAAATATTAACCGTCGTGAGCCCATTACCACTGTTCAGAATCTGCAAGCTGGGCTGGAATTTAATCTGAATCCCAGAACTGACGTCAGTGTATTAGTCACTGGCTACCGCCGCAACTGGAATACCACGGATAATATTAGTAGTGTCAACACTGTATCGCCCGACTCTACACTGCGTACCACTACCGATGCAAGGGAGATAAATCGTTGGCAGAGTGCTACGGCGAGTCTGGGCATACGCCATAAACTCACCGACCGACAGCAACTGGATGTATCACTGGATTATCTGTATTACCACCAAAATCAACCATCCAGCTACTTAAGAAACAGCCAGCTTGACAATTCTGAGTTGGTCAGCGAGGAGTTTATCGCAGTGGAGAAGCAGACACCTATCCATTTTGAAATAGGGAGTGTAGATTACTCCAATAATGTGAACGATGCATTCTCATTTGAAGTTGGCCTGAAAGGTTCGATTTCACATTTTACCAATGACGTAGTTACTACTCGTACTGCGGTGGGTACCACTGCTCTAGACCCAATGTTCACCAATAATGCCAGACTGGATGAAAAGATACTGGCCGGGTATACTTCGTTCAACTGGCAAGCGGGTACTCTTTGGAATGTGCAGGGAGGCTTACGCTACGAATATTCCGATACTTACATGGCCACCCCGGAAGAAGATGCACTGGTAGATCGCGAATTCGGCAACTATTTTCCTAGGCTGTCGCTCAAGCGAGACCTGACTCGGGAAAGTAGTCTGAACCTGGCTCTTAACCGAAGAATTACCCGCCCGGCCTATAATGATCTGGCTCCTTTTGTTTACTTCATTAACCCTTCTACCGTATTTAGCGGTAACCTAGCGCTGCGCCCCGCCATCAGCGACGGTGTTGATTTGAGCTATCAGCGGAAGCAATGGTGGATTTCTTTGAAGTACAACTACATTCAGCACGCAATTGCGCCCTTCCAGCCGGAAACCGATCCGGAGACAAATCTGCAAGTACTGCGCACCCAGAATCTGAAGTATCAGCAGTCGTACGGTATCCATACCACGCTGCCCATTACCATTACCAACTGGTGGGAGTTTAGAAACGATCTATCGATCTACCGCTTTCAGTACGAGACTCAGCATCTGAAAAATAATATACAGCGCGAACTTATGAGCCTTACTTATAATGGCACTCATACATTCCTGTTGGGCAAGAGCTACTCCGTGGAGATGACCGGTTACTTTCAGTCGGCTTCTCAGTGGGGAGTAATTCATCTGAAACCGCTCGGGCGACTGGATGTAGGGCTGAAGAAACAACTAAAAGACGACTGGGGTACGATTAGTATTGTAGGGACCGATCTCCTGAACACCTACCAGTGGCAAGGTGACATTAACAGTCCTAACGTTAACACTGATGCTTTCTTCTCCTATGAATTTGGTATGCGGGGCTTTACGATAACCTACGCCAAAACCTTTGGTAATAAAAAATTAAAAAACGTCAACATTAAGTCTGGCTCGGAGGCAGAACGCTCTCGAGTGCAATAAAAGAAAACACCTTAAGAAATGAATGAAGACAATTCATGTCATTCAATTCAAAAAATTTACAAAATATTTTCAGTGGCCGGTAATAAAGACAATCGGACGCCTATTAAGAGCAGAACAACAGCAAGCGGAGCGATAATAAAAACTAAAAACCACTTCGCTTCAGCTTGCTAACCAAAAATTTAATCAGTCAAATAATCTTTTCTAAACCTAAACTTTACACATCATGGATTTTCAAAATCTGAATTCATCAAAACTCAGTTCTCGACGTAATTTTGTAGGAAAACTGATGGCTACTGCTGGGGCAGCGGGCTTAGCAGTACCTGCTTTAGCCGGTATGCCAGTTAGCACTAGCGTTCACGCACCCTCTAAAACAGTGAATGAAGCCGAAGCCTGGTTAAAAAATGTGAATGGTAAGCACCGTGTGGTATACGATGCTCCTGAACCTCATGCTGGTTTTCCAGTCATTTGGTCGTGGGCATTTATGTTATCGAATAACCAAACTGGTACTGCTGATGCAGACATGACCTCTATGGTGGTGTTACGCCACAATGCCATTCCATTTGCCATGAAAGATGAGCTTTGGAAGAAGTATAATTTCGGTGAAATGTTTAAAGTGACCGACAATTCTACCCAAGCTGCTTCTAAACGAAATCTGTATTACGAGCCTAAAGAAGGGGATTTTCCGTTGCCTGGAATCGATGGCATTAAGGCGCAACTAAACCGTGGTGCTATGTATTGCGTGTGCGACCTGGCAATAGGTATATACAGTGGCTTCGCGGCGCAGGCGATGGGGTTAAACGCCGAAGATGTAAAGAAAGAGTGGGTAGCTGGAATACGCCCCGGTATCCAAGTAGTACCTTCCGGTGTTTGGGCCTTAGGCCGAGCGCAGGAGCGCGATTGTGCCTACATCTACGCTGGCGGATAAATTCCTGAAAACGGAAGACCGAATCGGTTCCCCGCTGGGACCGGAGTAGTAGACCAATTTTCTGGTTCAGACTTCCAACTTCGGTCTTCCATCTTCTGACTATAACCAACCTAAAATTCACTCTCATGAAAAAGTACTCAATACTATTGCTTCTTTTTATTTGTACTCTACAAGCTCGGTCACAGGATAAACCTGTAAAAATCGTGTTTGACGTGACCAGCCAGGATGAAAAAGCCCACCAATCTACCATGCGCCACGTAAAGATGATGAGCCAGGCTTACCCCGACTCAGAGTTTGAAGTAGTGGTGTACGGCGGAGCCATTGCGATGGTGCTGGCCGATGATTCTTCGGTAGCTGATGATATTACCCAGATGAAAGACAATGAAAATGTCTCCTTCAAAGTATGCGAAGGTACCATGAAACGTCGGCAGATAGATGAGTCAATACTATTGCCCGGTGTAGGAACGGTTCCCGATGGCATTTTAGAAATTGTCACCAAGCAGGGCGAGGGCTGGGGCTACATCAAAGAAGCACACAACTAACTCAATGTGCAATGTACAATTAGTAATGAGCAATTGACTGTGCTCCTGTATAGACTGAGTATGTCAACTGTATTTTGTTCATTGCTAACTGCTAATTGTAAAAAGGATGTCTGAAAAGCCTTTTATTCAATACGTTAAGCGACTAATTCAATTGGTTTGGTTGCTGATCATCTGCGTGGTGGGTTCTACTGCGCTGTTCCTAGGCGATGCGATGGGTCTGTTATCATTCCGAGTGGAAGAGTCCAGATTGATAGCTTCGGCTGGCAGCAGTGTTGTTCTGGTAAAAGAAGCGCTGTGGCAGGCACCTGATACCTCCTCCATTCCTCATAATGCCAAGGGTGATATGATTCGCTACGGACGGGAGCTAATTGCCCATACCTCAAAGTACTTAGGTCCAAAGGGGAAGGTGAGGCAGATCAGCAACGGAATGAACTGTCAGAATTGTCATCTGAAAGCCGGTACTGTTCCCTTCGGAAACAACTACGCCCGCGTAGCTTCGGCTTACCCCAAGCGACGTAACCGATCTGGTATCGTAGAAGGTTTTGAGAAGCGGGTCAACGATTGCATTGAGCGTAGCCTGAATGGTGAGAAGCTTGATTCGGCTAGCCGTGAAATGCAAGCGATAGTGGCTTATCTTAAGTGGGTGGGAAAAGACGTGAAAAAAGGAGAAGCCCAACCCGGCTTTGGGCTGGTGGAACTGACTCCATTACATCGACCGGCTGACCCAGTGAAAGGAAAAACGGTATACGATAATTACTGTGGACGTTGTCACGGTGCTGATGGTGAAGGCCAATTGGCTGAGAGTGGACTGGAGTGGACCTATCCACCGCTGTACGGAGACGATAGTTATAACTTTGGGGCGGGCTTATATCGTATTTCAAAATTTGCAGCTTACGTCAAAGCGAATATGCCCTACGGGGTTACCTTCGAAAATCCCTTTCTAACGGATGAAGAAGCCTGGGATGTATCAGCTTACGTAAATTCCATGCCCCGCCCGGAAAAAGACCTTTCGGCCGATTGGCCGGATATTTCCAAAAAACCGGTAGATCACCCTTTCGGGCCCTACGCCGATAATTTCTCGGAAGAGCAGCATAAGTACGGTCCGTTTACCCCAATTGAAGCCGCCTATCAGTAATGGAAGTATTCGGATATATATCACTGTTCTTCGTAGGCTTAGTGCTGGGAACTTTGGGCGGAGGAGGATCAATTTTATCCGTTCCTATACTGGTTTACCTGTTTTCTATTGATGCAGTAACGGCTTCAGCTTATTCGCTATTCATCGTGGGTACTACCAGTCTGGTAGGCACCAGACTGGTGAGCAAGGCCCTGAGGGTTCTTCTGCGTACCGTACTTACGTTTGGGTTACCTTCGTTGCTGGCGATTTTCTCCACTCGCAAGTGGCTACTACCCGCAATACCCGACATTATTGTCCAGACTAGTAGCTTTGAGCTAAGCAAGCAAGAACTGATTCTGGGCGTATTCGCTTTGCTGATGATCTTAGCATCCCGAGCTTTAATAGTCAAGAGAAGCAATGATCAACTGGAGAGCCCGAAGCAGACTAGTTTGTACTTGATTTTGGTCGGGTTACTAACCGGTATCCTGACTGGAGGAGGATTTCTGATTATTCCGGCTTTAGTATACTTTGCCAATATGCGCTTTAAAACCGCGGTTGGAACGACGCTACTTATTATCACCGCCAATTCATTGATTGGTTTTCTGGGCGATGTTATCAATTATCAGATCAACTGGTATTTTCTGCTTTCTATTACCGTGCTGGCCGTTGTAGGCATTATGGTGGGAACCTACCTGGCCGTAAACGTCTCTAATCAAACCTTACGGCGCTCGTTTGGCTGGCTGGTGCTGGGAATGGGCACTCTGATTCTAGTGAAAGAGTTATTCATCTAGCCACACTTATTCCACTTCCTTCAGACGGGCTAGATCTGCTTCCGCCGCAATGTAGCCGAAAGCAGCCCAGTAGCGTCCGTCTACAATATCTTCCATCATTTCAACTCCCCCAGTGCTATCACCCTGATTCAGGTAATAGTTAGCTACTCCGTAACCTTTAGTGGCGAGTTGCAAGGCACGATCATCAGGAGAAGCGGTTTCAGGAATTTGTAGTAGCGAATCAGGCTCCAGCATCCCTTTGTACATCAGCAGCCGCTCAAAGTAGCCCTCGTTAGCCACAATGTTCATTTCCTGCTCTACGTCAGCTAGTAAACGTTCGGCCACTTCGTCTTCACCTAATCGCCGGTAGGTCATGTAGAGCCAGTCGACCGTGGCCACTACTTCATCGGAGTCATCGCAGTACTCCAGGCACTGCTGATAAGCCTCGGCAGCTTTACCATAATCTCCTTTCAGATAGTGAGCCAGTCCTAGATGGTAGAAAACATTGAATTGTAAGGAAGTCGGCTCCTGTTCGGGTGGCACCGGAATCGGAATACCATCCGGCTCAATAATAATCGGTTGATTTTCAAGTAGCTCGACGCTTTTCTGTAAATCGGCGATGGCTTTATCAAACTGCCGGGTAGTAATATAGCGGTGCCCCCGGTGGCGATACAGTTCGGGAGAATCAGGAAACTTCTTGATACCCTCGGTGAAAGTGTCGATGGCGTCCTGGTAGCGCGACAGATAACCTAGTCGACGGCCTACCCAAACGATATTATCCACACTGTCAGGCAGTTGTTCGTACTCTTGCTGGGCGGCTTGCAGTGCCGAGTCGTACTGGGCTTGCCGTTCGGGCGACAGATCCATTGCGTATAGCGTATCGCCCAATAAAGAAACAGCTTCATAAGATTTGGTTTCCGTAGTGGTGCTGTCAGTAGTTACTACTACGGTTTCGGTAGACGTTTCGGAGGTGCAACCGATAAATGCGAGTAGAAAAAGATAAACGAAAACATTTTTCAGCAATAGGTGAGGCATTTCAGCAAATCAATTTTAGTGACCAAGCAGATGCAGTAAACTTACGTATTTTTCGTTACATCAACGATCTTTTTGAGATTGCCAGCCCTTCTAGCGATTAGTACTGACCACGATTAACTTTGTTAATACCAAGTCACTCTTGCCACGCACAGCGCACTGCTTCGAACCACTAGCAGATGCTAGGGTCAGCAGTTCCTTTTCCACCCAGATGGTAGCATGCTGGAAAGTCTTCCGCTGATCCCTAACACTAAGAGTTAGAGTGAAAATGGACATACAAACCCGTCTATTTTTGGCTTTTTTAACTTCTCTCAAATGTATCTTTTTGCCCTTTATGGGCGATACCAGTCTACACAGCCTGGATGTTTTTCAGGTATTTTAAGCCAAAACTACGCCTTGAGAATTCGCTAAATAAGTACAATGTTCAACCTAAATTTTTTACTGCTATGTCACTTATTAGAAGATCTGATTTTCCGGATTTTCCTAGTTTGTTAGACATTTTTTTTGGTAGAGGCCTGGACATGGACCTCGTGATAGAGCGTGGTAGTATGCCCGCAGTAAACATTCGCGATTCAGACGATAAATACGCGATAGAAGTTGCCGCACCGGGCATGAAGAAGGGAGACTTTGAACTGCGCCTGGACCACAACGTATTGTCTATTTCTTCGGAAAGGGAACACCGCAACAACGAGAAAGACGATAAGGGTCATTAAACCCGTCGCGAGTTCAGCTATCAGTCGTTCTGGCGGTCATTTACCTTGCCTGATGCGGCTGATACCGAAAACATTCAGCCCAAATATATTGAGGGTATCTTACACATTACTATCCCCAAACGGGAAGAAATGAAGAAGCGCCCGCCTCGTACTACTGATATTTCGTAAATCTCTTTTTTTGCAAAATTTTCGGAAAGCATATGGGATTCTCCTGTATGCTTTCTTATTTAGCATCAGCTCAATCCTATTTCTTTATGTCGAAGCGTCAATCAGAAAATCCGGAACTAGCCCGAGTACAGCAACTCACTGAACGAAACGAAGGGTGGAAGCGCTTCGGCCCTTACCTGTCGGAACGGCAGTGGGGTACGGTTCGGGAAGATTACAGCGAGCACAGTAACGCCTGGGGACACATTTCTCACGATATGTCGCGCAGCTATGCCTACCGCTGGGGTGAAGACGGTATCGCTGGCTTCTCAGATAATAAGCAGACTATCTGTTTGGCTTTGTCGCTATGGAATGAAAACGATCCCATTCTAAAGGAGCGGTTGTTCGGCCTTAGTAATCCGGAGGGAAACCACGGGGAGGATGTAAAGGAATTATACTACTACCTGGACGCTACTCCTTCTCACTCCTACATGAAGATGCTGTACAAGTATCCGCATAAAGCATTTCCCTACCGGGATATAGTACAAGAGAACCGCGCCCGAGGCAAAAAAGAAACCGAGTACGAGTTAATGGATACTGGGGTCTTTGACGATGATGAATACTTCGATGTAGTGATAGAGTACGCCAAAGCCGACGAAGATGATATACTGATGCAGGTAACGGTGTATAATCGCGGAGAAAATGCTGCCCCGGTGCATGTACTGCCCACCTGTTGGTTTCGGAATACTTGGAGTTGGGGGTACGATGACTATGTGCCACAGTTGCGGTCCGACGATGATCATAATGTGGTGGTAGACTATCAGGGAACACCTAACCACTACATTACCTACCAGGGGGAGCCAAAACTCCTATTTTGTAATAACGAAACCAACTGGCAGCGCTTCGATCCCGATGCCGACACCCACCCTTTTCCTAAAGATGCTATCCATCGCTACGTAGTAAGCGGCGAACAGGATGTAGTAGACCCGGCACTAATGGGCACTAAAGTAGCTCTGTATTATCAACAAACGGTACCCGCAGGCGAATCCTGGTCCGTAAAGGTTCGCTTCTCACCTCAAGCTTCCCCTTCGGGTAAGTTTGAAAAGATAATGGATCAGCGTAAGACAGAAGCGGATTTGTTTTACGATCATTTGCAAGCTGGCGTAAAAAATGATGATCTGCGGCTAATCCAACGACAGGCCTATGCGGGTATGCTGTGGACGAAACAGTTTTACTACTACGATGTGGATAAGTGGCTGAAAGGCGACCCCAGTATGCCCGAATTACCCACTCACCGGAAGCAGGGACGTAACCATACCTGGCGGCATCTGGTGAATCGGAATATTATTTCTATGCCCGATAAATGGGAATACCCTTGGTACGCTGCCTGGGATCTAGCTTTCCACTGTGTTCCCTTAGCCCGGCTAGACCCGGAGTTTGCTAAGCGGCAGCTACTGCTGATGCTGAGAGAATACTACATGCATCCTAACGGGCAGATTCCGGCCTACGAGTGGAATTTCAGCGATGTAAATCCTCCGGTACACGCCTGGGGAGCCTGGCAGGTATACTCGATTGATAAGCAAACCAAAGGAGAGGGAGATATTGAGTTTCTGGCCAAAGTGTTTCATAAGCTGTTGATGAACTTTACCTGGTGGGTAAACCAGAAAGACTCGGTAGGTAATAATCTGTTTGAAGGTGGCTTTCTCGGATTGGACAATATCGGTGTGTTTGATCGTAGTCACAATGTTCCGAACGGTGGATACCTGGAGCAGGCCGATGCTACCGCCTGGATGGCTATGTACTGCCTCAATATGCTGCGGATCGCCCTGGAGATTGCCCAGACCCGCTCCTACTATCAGGAAATGGCTTCTAAGTTTTTTGAGCACTTCCTAGCTATTGCCTCAGCTATGTTCAACATCGGAAAGGAGAACGTGGATTTATGGGATGATATTGACCAGTTCTACTACGATGTAGTGCATCCACCCGGCCAGCCGGGCCATGTGCTGAAAGTACGATCCATTGTGGGTATCATTCCGCTATTTGCGGTAGAAGTGCTTGACCCTGAAATACTCAAAAAACTTCCCGATTTTACCCGTCGGTTGCAATGGGTGCTGAAGAACCGTCCTGAGCAAGGTTCGCTTATATCCCGTTGGTATGAGCCAGGCCGAGGCGAAACTCGCATGCTTTCCCTCGTCCGAGTTCATCGGCTAAAGTGTATTCTGCGCCGGATGCTATCAGAAGATGAGTTTCTTTCTTCTTTTGGAATCCGGGGGCTATCAAAGTACCATGCCGAGCACCCTTACGAATATAAGGTGGGTCATCATACATATTCGGTGGCTTATCTACCGGGTGAGTCCGACTCGGGTATGTTTGGTGGGAATTCTAACTGGCGAGGTCCGATCTGGTTTCCAATCAATTTTCTGATTATTGAATCCCTACAAAAATTCCATCATTACTACGGGAATACTTTACGAGTAGAGTTTCCCTCTGGCTCCGGTCAATTTCTGACATTAGATAAGATAGCTGAGCAACTTTCCGGGCGATTAGTCTCTATTTTTACCCAGCAAGCTGATGGCGACCGGGCATTTACTGGATCAAACCTTAAATTTCAGGATTCGCATTTCAAGGACAATCTGCTATTCTACGAGTACTTTCACGGTGACTCCGGTAAGGGGTTAGGTGCTTCTCATCAAACCGGTTGGACGGGTCTGGTCAGTGAGCTGATCCACCTACTGAACTCCTAACTATGAGGCTTATTCCCCTCTTCTAGTTGTTCGTTCGCGTAAGTTTTTTCTTGCTAATAACACATTTCTTCCGGGCAAAGTAGCAGAAAGAGGCTGATTATCGAGTTGCACACTCTATTTTATTCGCTCATCTCTTTTTCATCAATTATTAGATTTATCTATCTGTAATACAGTGCATTAGCTTTTGAATGTGATCACATAAGGCTTTCGCTCAATTATATTTTATCAATATTTTTTCTATAAATAATTATATATTAATATTTTTTGTTTAAATTTGAATTATAGACTACTCAGGTAATATTAGTATGGTTTTTTCTATTATTATTCTTATGAGAGACAAAATTACCCCAATACTGATGCTTCTGCTGACGCTACTAATTGTCAGCTTAAACCAAGTCGCAGCTCAAACTGCCTCTTCTTCTTGCGAAGTAAATTCAGCCTATTCTTATGAGGTTACTGAGAAGAATTGTGGAACGAACACTCTGTCGTTTGTGGCAGACTCTATTGCTGATGAATACGAATACCGTTGGCATCTAGACAATCAAATTATTGGTAGAAATAGCTCTTTAACTTACGTCGCCCGGGTCGGTGAGGTCTTAAGAATATCGTTGAAGGTGCTTCAGGGAACATGTAATGATATAACTACCGAAATTATCACGATAGAGGATGAAGGGCCAAATGGCTTAGGAAACTTTCAGTGGGAGCTGGACGATCAGACAAACTGTGATAGGCAAGCGATAACTTTCGTCTCTGATTCAATTAACCCCTCCTTTACTTATCAATGGAAAAAAGATAGACTTCTACTCGGGGAAGACCATTCAGTGAGTTTTGAACTAAAGCCTGGGGTACACAATGTTCGTCTGATCATTAATGACGGCGAATGCGTATACGCAACTCAGCAGGTAATTGAGATACCGGAGAATACTCCCGAAAAGATTGCCGGTTTCAGCTATATCTCTCCCGAAACAGCTTTGTGCGATATTCAAAAGGTAGAGTTTCAAGCTGATTCCTTAAACGATACTTTTTCGTACCAATGGGCTATCAATGGTAAAACAGTAAGCGAAGAAGAGAATTTCACTTATGAGTTAGAACCGGGAGTATTTGAAGTAAGTCTAGAAGTAGAAATAGGAAGGTGTAGCTACGAATTTAGCCAGCAAATCACAGTTGAAGAAGCCCCACAGGCAAATGCTGGTACGTTTGAATACGCTACCGAAATTCTTGATTGCGGTCAGTGGGCACTTTCAGCTATTGCCCTCCAGGGAAGCTCAACCGCAACCTATCAATGGTGGTTAAACGACGAGTTAGTCAGCGAAGAAGAACGGGTAAGTAAATCTATACCTTCGGGTGACTATACTCTAACTTTACAGACTCAAATCGGAAGCTGTAGTTACGAAACACAAAAAATCTTATCGCTATCATCACCCCAAGCCGATCTTCTAGTAAATGTTCCTAATGTACTTAGCCCTCAGGCTATCCATCCCGATGATCGTACCATCAAAGTCTACGGTAAATGCATCGCAGACGAAGGATTTCATTTTCAAATTGCTGATCGCTGGGGAGGTTTAGTATACCAAACGAAAAATGCTAACGAAGTTATGACCCAGGGATGGAATGGTGACAATGCCTCCAGCGGAATTTATACCTATGTTCTAAAAGGACAATTCAATAGCGGTACAACATTTCAGCAGCAAGGAACTATTACCCTACTTAAGTAAGAAACCATGATGAGACTAGGTAAATTACTGTATATAAGCTTACTACTGACAATTATTGTTAGCCCGAAAGTACGGGCGCAGGACCCATCTTTCTCTCAATTTTACAACGCTCGCTTGTATCTGAATCCCGCTTTCGCCGGCACGGAAGAAGACATAATCGTAAGTGCTACCTACCGGTCGCAGTGGAACCAGTTACAGGGAGGTTATCAATCAAATCAGGTAACTGGCGTACTACCCATTCGGATAGAAAAAGGTATTCAGCCCCGGGGGCACATCGGTGGGCTGGGCGTATCGGTTTATCAGGATCAAGCCGGGCCTAACGGCAGCTTCCGCAATGTTGGGGGTAATATTACTTTCGGATACGATCTTCCGTTGGACAATAAGCGTACCCAGCACCTGGTATTTGGTTTGCAAACTGGATTCGGGCAGCGCAGCATTACCCCCGAAGGCTACCAGTGGGGAAGCACGTATAATCCCTCCACCGGGCAGTTTGATGGAACTTCCAGCGGGGTGCTGCTAAACGATAAAGCCTACTTTGATGTAAGCGGAGGAGTACTATGGCAGTACGCTCCCGACCGTAAAAATGTATACTACGAGAAAAGCACGCACTACGGCAAGCGCTTGAGTACCTTTGAAGGAGCCTCATTGGGAGTAGCGGCCTATCACCTCAACTCACCCGAAACTTCAGTTCTTATTGACGGAGGCGATCCGCTGCCGGTGCTGATTAAGTCCCACGGAAGCGTGGTGCTGGGAATAGCCGAACGTCTGTTTGTATCGGGTAGTGGTGTAGCCTTGTTTCAGGGAGAGGCTAATCAGATCAATGTTGGAAGCTTCCTAACCTACCGCCGGGCTAGTTTCCGTACGCAAGAAGAAACTATGCTGCGGGTGGGAGGCTGGTACCGCTTGCAGGATGCTTACGTAGCCACTGCCGAAATTCAGCACGCCGGCTTCCACCTTGGGTTTAGCTATGACATGAATACCACCGCCATCAATGCCATCAGCAACCCACTAACTACCTACGAAATATTCGCCGCCTTCCGCTTTGGCCAGCGTGGCAATAGAAGGTTGGTTTATTAAAAGTTGGTGGTGTCTCAGTTTGAAATTTAGTCCTTAAAACTTTCTTTTGGTAATTTTTGTATCTTCAAGTATGAGTGAAAAGAAAAAAAGACCAAGAGATACCAACCAACGAGCTAAGCTCATCGTCGATATTGCTACGGGTGAAGCTGAGGACACTCCAGATATTGACGAAAGTAAAAACCCTTCTGCTGTGGAATTAGGTAGGCTTGGTGGCAAGAAAGGTGGTAAGGCAAGAGCTAAGAAGCTTTCACCCGAAAGGCGCAAGGAAATCGCTAAAAAAGCCGCTGCTAAACGTTGGGAGAAAGATTAATCAAAAATACTTAGCTGGAACGGCAATCCATAAACTTTAGCGTGCTCCCTTTCGAACTCGTCCCAAGTCTTACAACGTTTCATTATCTCTTCAGACTCCTTGATATAATCTTCTAATTTTGATACTTTTTCTGGAGTTAGAAGTTGAAAATGCTTGAAGAGCCTGACTCCAATTTTGTAATACTTATTTTTGACTTCTAGTACCGGCAATACTTCCTTTGGAAAGCGACCGTATATAATGTCAATAGTATATCTGGCTACAACCAGTGGTTTTTTTGAAATTTTTCCATTCTTCGGCATATCCCAACCATTGAGACGAAAAACCTCCTTGTACCAACTTTGCGTAAACCTAGGTTTGTAAGTATTGATTTTGTCGTCAATGTATTCTGCAAGCTCTTTAAGGTCTATAGTTTCTCCACTGAGAAGTTTGAACTTCTCATTCCTTTGATCAAGAGCTTTATCTGAGCCTTTGCGTTGGATTAATAAGTCGGGGCCAATCGTTAATTGCTTTCGTAGAGCATTAGCCTCCTGTTCTTTTCTTAACTGTTCAACAGTTTTCTTACTTGAATTCTTAATTTTCTTCATAACTTAAATTATATATTTTCTCGTTATAAAATTCTGCGACTTCTGATACTGACATATTATGATTTACGTTCTTAACCACTCCTAAACACCTATTAATATTTGGCAAGAATTTTTGCAACCACCCCCAACTATCTCTTTCCAAAGCTATCATTGTATATACTATACTCGGATGAACATGATTAAGTCTAGCGTACTCCTCAATAAATAGATGGTTATTATAGTGGGGTAGAACCTCTTGAACTTTCTCATCGGAGAATAGGTAATCTTTTGCAAATTGATTGGCAACATCCTCAACCTCCACTTTCGTATAAAAATCTGTTTTATCAGAAATGTGATATGAGTTAATCAAAATATCATCCCAATCGAAGAGGACATGGTGTAATTCATGTAAAAGAGCAAACCATATTGTAGCATAATTGCCCTTATAATCGGACAAAATAATAGACGGTTTTTGGTTGACTGAGAATGTAGCACCTCTGATGTGCAGTTTTTTAAATTTCGGAAGATATATGACAGTGATCCCCATTCTATATAATACTTTAATAACTTCCCAAATTCCTTTTTCAACACTCATCGAATGCCATCGGATTGTTGGAAAATATTCGATCAAAGCTTGCCTATCATAAGGATTAGGGTTCTGTATTTTTCTAAAAACTTTACGGGCATACTCTATCCAGTAGTTAAGCATCTGAACATTACTAGCAAGCTTTGCGGAACTGTAAGCTGGATTCACTACATCCTTCCGATAGTCAAAAATAGAATCGTAATTAAATATTCTAATTAATTCCCTCTCCACGTGATCAAGATCGGTGGCATCATTAATAACACCTTCATTCTTCAACTCTTTAAGGTTAAAATTTTCTGCTATAAATTTTCTTCTCTCGAGAGTGTGTATTTGCTCCTCCTTTGGTTTTTTTAATGATTCTAAGTAAAGATTAGCAGCTTCACCTACTGATATTTCTAAAAATCGCGACAACTTCTTTAATGATATTATATCCACTCTGCTACCTGTTCCTTTCAGAAGTCCGTGTAATGCGCGACTCTCCATTTGCATGATTTTGAGTGCTCGAGTCTGATTGATTTTTAATTTTTCTAACTGCATTTCCCACCTCTCTTTCAATCCTCTCTTGTCGTCATCATTGTAGGATCGCAAAAGATTACTAAGATTATTATTGTCCAAATCGTTTGCCATAAAATTTGTAGTTTTACAAATCAAAAATAGCTATTTAGAGCGAATAAACAATAATACTTATAAAATATTTGTAGTTTTACAAATAAATATAACCAATCAAAATGAATTTTATGCTTGACTGATAAAGCATAATTCAGTATATTTATGCTATGAACAGATTATCTACTGTAAAACGGGCGCAGATTATTCACCTTCTGGTTGAAGGAACTTCATTAAGAGCAGTCTCCAGAATAGCAGGAGTATCAATCAATACCGTTACTAAACTTCTGGTAGATGTTGGTAGAGCTTGTATGGAGTTTCACAATAACCACGTGGTACACGTAAAGTCTAAGCGTATTCAGTGTGATGAAATCTGGTCATTCTGCTATGCCAAGCAGAAAAATGTGCCGGAGGAAATGAAGGGTAGCGGAGCGGGAGATGTGTGGACGTGGACGGCTATTGATGCTGATACGAAGCTAATTGTCTCTTGGCATGTTGGGAGTAGAGATGCTGATTCGGCTGATCTGTTTATGAAGGATGTAGCAGAACGTTTAGCCAATAGAGTGCAATTGACTACCGATGGACACAAAACCTATTTAAATGCTGTTTACGATGCGTTTGAAGGTATTATCGATTATGCTCAGCTTATAAAGATTTATGGTGAAGGAGCTTCATCCGAAAAAAAGTATTCACCTGCTGAGTGTATTGGCATCAAAAAGAAAGGAATCTTTGGTAATCCAGACGAAAAGCATGTTTCTACTAGCTACGTAGAACGCCAAAACTTAACGATGCGAATGCACATGAGAAGGTTTACCCGTTTGACCAATGGTTTTAGTAAGAAGCTGGAGAATCATTGCTATGCAATTGCTCTTCACTTTGTCTACTACAATTGGGTGAAGGTTCACAAAACGTTACGGGTAACTCCAGCGATGGAAGCAGGGTTAACCAAGCGACCGAAGGAAATTATTGATATTGTTAAATTGATTGAGAAAGATTCAAACTGAGACACTACCTAAAAGTTTATCAAATAGGTTTCAGGTTTAGAAAGTTGCAGGTTATAAATGCGTATAAGCAAAGAATATAAACCTGCAACTTTCAACCTCCTAAACCTGTAACTAACTCACCGAAACTTATTCTTCAACTGCTGGAGCTGATCGGAGAAATTTCCGTTGTCCGGTTTTCGTGATTCGTGACGGGGTTTGGGTTTAGATGCGGGATTGGCAAACGGGTCCTTTTTCAGCGAGAGGCTAATCCGCTTGCGGGGAATATCTACTTCCAGTACCGTTACCTGTACTTTCTGCTGTACCTTCACTACCTGGGTAGGATCCTTCACAAAATGGTCGGCCAGGTGGCTGATGTGTACCAGGCCATCCTGGTGCACACCCACATCCACGAAGGCTCCGAAGTTGGTTACGTTAGTGACAATGCCCGGCAACTTCATTCCCACCTTCAGGTCTTCCATACTGTTAACTCCCTCCTGAAATTGAAACAACTCAAACGATTCACGAGGGTCGCGTCCCGGTTTATCCAACTCTTCCAGAATATCTTGCAAAGTCGGTAGCCCAACATCATCCGACGTATATTTTTGTAGGTTAATCATTTTTCGTAGATCGGATTTTCCGAGTAGATCTTCTAATTGGCTATTTAGATCTTTGGCCATTTGCTTTATCAGGCCGTAGCGTTCGGGATGCACCGCGCTATTATCCAGTAGATTTTTTGCTCCGCGAATACGGAGAAATCCCGCAGCCTGCTCAAATACCTTATCTCCCAGTCGGGCTACGTTCTTTACCGATTTCCGGTCGGGAAACGGTCCGTTTTCGTTGCGGTAATTTACCATGTTCCTGGCCAGCACCGGGCCAATTCCTGATACGTAGCTTAGTAGCTGCTGGCTGGCGGTATTTACGTCTACACCTACTTTATTTACGCAACTGACTACTGTGTCTTCTAGTCCTTGCTTCAGTGCGTTCTGGTCCACGTCGTGCTGGTACTGCCCTACACCAATGGATTTAGGATCGATCTTTACCAGTTCGGCCAGCGGGTCTAATAATCTGCGACCGATAGAAACCGCACCTCGCACCGTCACGTCCTTATCGGGAAACTCAGCACGGGCTTCTTCCGAAGCTGAGTAAATAGAAGCACCGCTTTCGATTACCACACTCACCGGAATCTGGGAGGCTGCTTTTACATGACTCGCTACAAATTGTTCGGTTTCCCGACTGGCGGTTCCATTACCGATGGCGATTGCTTCAATGCGGTACTTCTGACAAAGATGTTCTAGTGTGGCAGCGGCTTGCTGATGCTGGTTTTGGGGAGGATTGGGATAAATGGCAGTGTGGTGCAATAGTTGTCCCTGCCGGTCGAGACAAACTACTTTGCAGCCAGTTCGGAAACCGGGATCTAACGCCAGAATATTTTTCTCTCCCAAGGGCGCAGCTAGCAGCAACTCACGCAAGTTCTCCGAGAAAACCTGAATAGCTTCGGCGTCGGCTTGCTTCTTGGTTTCCAGTCGTATCTCAGTTTCCAGCGAGGGGCGAAGTAAGCGTTTGTAGGCATCGGCCAGGGCTAGCTTTACCTGCTGGGATGATGGGCTGTTATTCTTCAAAAACTGCCGTTCTAGCAACGGAAGCGCTTTTTCTTCGGGTGGTGCGATAGAGAGCGACAGGAAGCCTTCTTTCTCCCCCCGGCGCATGGCGAGCAGGCGGTGCGAGGGTACTTTGGTCACCGGTTCTTCCCACTCAAAGTAATCACGGAACTTATGGCCTTCGGATTCTTTTCCTTTTAACACTTTGGTCTTGATGATACCTTCCTTCCGAAAGAGCTTTCGTAATGCCTCCCGAGCCGCCTGATCTTCGCTAATCCACTCGGCGATAATATCCCGGGCTCCCTGCAGAGCATCTTCTACCGAGTTAATTTCCTTTTCTGAGCTCACGTAAGGCTTAGCCATTTGTTCAGGATCGAAGTTGGTTTGTTCAAATAGCTGCTGAGCCAATGGTTCCAATCCTTTCTCGCGGGCGATGGTAGCTTTGGTACGACGCTTGGGTTTGTAGGGTAGATAGATGTCTTCTACCTGCGCCATGGTGTTAGCCTGTTCAATTTGCTTGCGCAGTGCGTCGGTAAGCTTGCCCTGCTCATCAATGGACTTTAGTACGCTCTCTTTTCGTTTGTCTAGTTCCCGCAACTGACTGGCCTGATCGCGAATCTGGGTGATCTGTACTTCATCCAGGCTTCCGGTAACTTCCTTACGGTAGCGGGCTAGAAAAGGTATGGTGGCTCCCTCGTCTAGTAACTGAAGAGTTGCGGCTACTTGCTGAGTGCGGAGTCCTAAGTTTTGAGTTATACGGTTGATAATGGAATCCATGAGTGCGGGTTGTTTGGCTAGGAAAAATAGGGGGCAAAAATAATGACTCTGCTCGAAAATTCAACCGGGCTGAAGGATGATTTTCTCGGAAAAAATGACTAACTTATGTATACAATGGCCGAGTCATGTTACGCACTACACCCTTACCGGATTCCGACCCCAAACGGGCGCTTACTCAAGAGATGGAGTTGGCCAATAAACAGGCCGAAAAGCTAAAAGAGCGAGCCGAAGCTCTGCGGAAATTAGCCCAGCGCTACACTGATAGTTCCACTGAACAAAGTCACTACTCAATCCCTCACCAGCAGCTTGATCCGTAATTGATCGATTGCGGCCGCCGCCTTTAGGTTTGTGTGGTAGTAAAATTCTAAGAAAGCAGTCGTC
>ERZ1740058.476-NODE-476-length-30278-cov-6.059623_pt1 | contig 30278 bp, 19 predicted proteins | sample MGYA00581745_ERZ1740058 | MGnify/ENA primary metagenome ERZ1740058 (study PRJEB43018, sample SAMN04849742) | marine metagenome | isolation source: floating plastic debris | place: Pacific Ocean | collected 2008-08-30 | study: EMG produced TPA metagenomics assembly... | reverse complement strand
CCATCAGGCTAAATGGCTGAATTGGGGGGGAGGGCAGCTCATGACCCGTGAGGGATATGACCTGGAACATCTCATCCGCCTCATTCGTGAGTTCCGAGAGAAATACGGAGTTGACATCATTATGGAGCCTGGTTCAGCCGTAGCCTGGGAAACCGGCTATTTGACGGCTACCGTAGAGGATATTATTGACAGTAGGGGGATAAATGCGGTAGTATTGGACATAAGCATCTCTGCTCATATGCCGGATTGCATTGTAATGCCCTACAAACCAAATGTACTTGGTGCTCAAGATGCCCAACCCGACGAGCCGGCCTATCGGCTCGGCGGACTTACCTGCTTGGCCGGAGATTACGTAGGCGATTATGCTTTTGATCGCCCCCTAAAGATTGGTGATCGAATCGTGTTTAATGATATGATGCACTACACCATGGTAAAAACTACTTTCTTCAATGGAGTGCGCCACCCATCTCTGGGAATATGGCACGAAGATGGTACGTTTGAGCTGGTAAATCAGGTAGGTTACGAAGCCTATCGAGAAAAGCTTTCCTAAGCCGAACTCGAACAACAAATCCTGGTTTTTTCCGTATTTCTAACAGACCTTTAGATTGATTTATCATGTTATATTTTATTCATATCGCCTCGGGTATCGTACTGATTTTACTAGGGGCTACAATTTACTACCGACGTAAGTATCACTGGATTGCGGGGTATCAAGCGCTAAACAAATCTGAACGAGAGCACTTTGACATGAAAAAGTTTGCCTTGTTGGTGCGAAACGTTTTTGGCATCAGTGGTCTTATCTTGATACTGATGTCAACGGTATTGGTTTATTTGGGTCAGATCAACTTATCGTTACTACTTAGTTTTGCTACTGTAGTAGGGGCTATCCTGTACGTAGCTCATCAAATAGACAAGTTCAAACAGCAGCGAGCTTACTAAAAAAGAACTTTTTTTAAGTTTAGTTAGGAAGAGCCTCGGACCACTAACTGAGTAGAAAAAGTTTCGGTGGTGTACTGTAGATCAACTCCCACCGGGGTTTCAATTTGATCAATAAGCAAACGAGCCGCAGTTTGTCCCATAGCGAAGGAAGGTTGCCCGACGGTGGTTAGAGCTGGATCGAGATAGGGAGTCATTGCCTGATCATCAAAACCGACAATTGCTATATCTTCGGGAATAATTAGTAATTTCTGCTTTGCGACATACATCACTTCAATGGCGGTAGGGTCGTTTACAGTAAAAATAGCATCAGGTGGTATTTTTAGCTCTAAAAGTTCGCTTGCACACTGCCGCTTATGCTCTTTGGTTAAGCTACAGTGCCGGATATATTGCTCATTAACCGGATGCCCTGCATCTCTCAAAGCTTCAATATAACCTTTCATCCGATTTTTGCTTACCGATAATTGATTAGGTCCCGCAATATGAGCGACTCGCTGGTAACCTTGCTTAACAAGGTGACTAACTGCCTGATAGGCACCCTGATAATCGTCTGAAACCACTTTGTGTGAAGTAATACTATCAATTACCCGATCAAACTGTACCAGCGAGGTGTGGGCAACAATCTCTTCCAGATGCTGGTAAGAGTCTGTTGTAGTGGCAGGACAAACGATGATCCCATCTACCCGGTAGCGGTTAAACATATGCAGGAGATTTACCTCCTTGGAAAAGGATTCATCAGATTGGCAAATCATCACGTAGTACCCCTGATTTACCGCTACATCCTCTATTCCGCTAATTGCCGAGCTATAAAATGGTTGGGTAATATCTGGCATCAACACTCCAATGGTTCGGGTTCGGTTTTTCACTAATCCAATAGCAAATGCATTAGGGTGATAATTGAGCTTTTTAGCTGCTTCAAGTACTGCCTTGCGAGTTTGGGGACTAACTTCAGGATGGTTGTTTAATGCTCGGGAAACAGTAGAGGCAGAGATATTCAGATGAAGGGCAATATCCTTAATAGTAGTCGATTCGCTTTTCACAAATAGGGGATATTAATGTGGAAATGGGGTGAGCAAACGAATAGCAAGCATCAGTTATCAATATACTGAATACTGAAGAGTTCGCAATAGAAGAAGAAGATTAATTTAAATATTGCAAAAATCATAGTGCCGGTTGCGTTTGCGGTAAAAATCTGTATTTATTTGAAAGTATTGATATTGTGTTTTACAGTTTTTTTTTGGAATATTCATTACCAATACAACTACTCCAAACTGCTTTTCAAAAGCAATTCCGGTGAGCCATCCATAGGATTAATCCGGTCACTAAGCATTTTTTTCACCAATTATAACCATTATGCACAAGAATCTTTACCTATGTTTACTTGTCGCGGTCGCTTTTCTGGTTTCGGTAGGGGCTTATGCCCAAAATACTGTTTCCGGTAGGGTAACTTCGGCGGAGGCAGGCGAAGGCCTGCCCGGTGTCAATGTACTGTTAAAAGGTACTAGTAGCGGAACTGTAACCGACATTGATGGAAATTATTCCATCTCAGCCGACAGTGAGGGTATCCTGGTTTTTAGCTCCATCGGGTACATTACTCAGGAAATTCCGGTGAATAACCGTAGTACCATCAATCTTCAGTTAGAAACTGATGTTCAGAGTTTATCGGAAGTAGTAGTAGTGGGATACGGTACGCAAAACAAGCGGGATATAACCGGTGCTATTTCTACGGTTAAAGCCGAAGAGTTAAGTAATTTCAAAGCAGCGCCGTCACTTGACCAAGCGTTACAGGGGCAAGCTACGGGAGTGCAGGTATCTTCTACTTCGGGAGTACCTGGTGCGCCTACTCGCGTATTGATTCGTGGTACGAACTCAATTTCATCCGGTACCGAGCCACTCTGGATTATTGACGGAATGATTTTGAGTGGTCAAGGAGGAGGAGAACAGGGAGGACTAGGACGTAACAGCGCTACTGTTGGTCAAAATCCACTAGCATCTATTAACCCCAACGACATTGAATCTGTTGAGGTATTGAAGGATGCTTCGGCTACGGCTATTTATGGTTCGCGGGGCGCGAATGGGGTAATCATTGTCACTACCAAATCAGGTAAAGGCGGAAAAGGCACTACTGACCTAAGCGTGAACTACGGTATTACTAATCCGGTACGCGGACCGAATGAAATAGGCTTTGTAGACGGTCCCACCTGGCTGAGTTTGGTAGATGAAGCCCGTGCCAACCGGGGGCTACCCGAATTTGACCCCAATGCGTTGCTCAACGATGCCCGTGACCCTACTGCGGTACTGGATCGAAGTCAGATTGCAAACACTAACTGGTTTGATGAAGCGCTTCGACAGGGTAGTTTCATGGATATAAACCTATCGACTTCCAACGCGACTGAAAAGACGAATTATTACCTCTCTGGTAACTACCGGGAAGACCGAAGTATTTTGGAAGGCGGGCGTTTACGACGCTACGCTACCCGGGCCAACGTAGATTTCTATCCGGCTAAAAACTTCTCAGTGGGTTCGCGTATCGCGCTGAGTTATACGAACAACCAGCGAGCCCCTAATGGAGGCGCCCCCGGTGGAAATTCCAATATTGCTCGGGGTGGCTATAATATGGCGAACTCAAATGCCTTACCTATCTTACCTATCTTTCATCCCACCATCCGTGATCCCGAAGGTAATCCTATTTTGTTTGATCCTCTTTCTGGGCGTAACCTACGGGCCACCATTAACCGCGATAACTATATTAATGATTTAGAGACCTACCGTGCCATTGGTGGTTTAAATCTGGACTACAAAATTCCATTTGTAGAAGGGTAATCGGTACGCTCAGAATTATCATTTGACTTCCAGCACGCCAGCAGCATTGAGTGGGGAAATACGGTAATTCGCGAAGGAAGCAAGTATGCCTTTGATAATGGAACGACGTTTCGGCGGTTAAACTACAACCTGTACGGAACCTGGAATCGCGACTTCGGTAACATTCATAATATCAACTTAGTAGCTGGGGCTGAATCAACCGAGCAACAAACCCGTCGTCGTAATACAGAAGCCCAAGAGCTATTTGGAGAAGCCCAAGATTTGGGTTCACCGGGTGATGTACAACGAGTTTCTAATGGATTAGGTGGCGAACAGTATTTCCGAGGCTTCTTTGGCCGTTTCAACTACAAATTGATGGATCGCTACATACTAGGCTTTAGTTTCCGACGGGATGCATCCTCTATATTTCTTCCGGAAAATCGCTGGAACAACTTCTTGGCTGCTTCAGCCGGTTGGATCATTTCTGACGAAAGCTTTATGCAGAACGTAACTCCGGTGGAGTTTCTGAAGTTGAGAGCTAGTTTCGGGCAAACCGGAAATTCAGCGATTAACGCACTAGCAACTGAAACCGGCTACACTGGCTGGGGGCGTTACGGCGACGTAGGAGCAGGCGATCTACTAAGCCGGATTGGAAATCCTGATCTACTGTGGGAAACGACTAATGCTTATGATGTTGGGCTTGACTTCGAACTATACGGAAGCCGGATCAGCGGTTCGATAGGCTATTATCTACAAGATGCTACTGATCTGCTGTTATCTGTACAAGTGCCTCAGTCTTCGGGTATCTGGAGCGGTAATCCAACCATAGTAGATAACATAGGTGACTTACGCAATCAAGGGTGGGAATTCACCTTGAATACTATTAATATTGACCGAGGTGGTTTCCAATGGTCTACGAATTTCAACTTTACTACCAATCGGAACGAAGTGTTGAAGCTAACCGGAGGTGAAGACGAAGAACTTTATAATGTCCGCACTAACGGCTTAGTAACCACTGTCGGTGAATCTTTAGGGTACTTCAGGTTAGCAGAGTATGCGGGTATTGATCCGGTAGGAGGGTACGAACTGATCTACGAAATGGATCTGGAGAGGTTTCGGGAAACGGGAGAACGGGTACGCACCGGAAATGTAATTCCAGCCACTCGGGCCAATCTTCGGGATCACCTCTTCGACCAAAGAGATAAAACTGGGTTGCCTACCTTCTTCGGTGGTCTGACTAACAACTTTCGTTACAAAGGATTGGAGCTTTCTGCCGTGCTAGTGTTCTCCGGTGGAAACTATATCTACGACAATGCTGAACGGCAACGATCCTACATTGGAAATGGAAATAGTATTTTAAGGCAATCAATTGTAGGAAATACCTGGACCGAGGGCAACCCTAACGCCGAATGGCCCCAACTAAGTTGGAACCATCGCTACGATGTGATTAACGAAGATGGTACCATTAGTGAAAACCAGCGATTTGATAATCAGCGTAATGGTCAGGTGCATGATAAATTTTTGAAACGGGGAGATTTCCTGCGGATGCGAACGCTACAACTAGCTTACAATTTGCCTTCCACTTTAATGGAACGATGGAATATGAGTGGTATCCGAGTCTATGTATCGGCTAACAACCTGTTTACGATTACCGAATTTGACGGTTATGATCCCGAGGTAGTAAACCTTGGTAACGATCGGAACCTAGGTCAGGGATGGGTAGGTACTACCTTACCACAAGTGCGTAGTTGGAACGTTGGAGCCACATTTTCATTCTAATTATCAGTCGCTATGAATTATACAAAATATATAAGTCTATCATTTACGGTTTTTATTCTGCTGATTTTCTCGTCAGCTTGCGATAATGAGGAGTTTTTTGAATTGGAGCGCCCAGTAGAAGATCCCTGGCTGACTTTAGCGGATTTTGAAAAGGCTCCGATTGGTGCTTACTATGCGTTGTCAGGCAACGGTGGTGGTCGCACCATATTTGGCCACGGGCGTATGGCCGGTGAACTTTTTGCCGATGGAGTTAATATTGCCCCGCCTACCGCTGGGTTTGAGCCCAACGGAGATGCGGAAGATATGTATGCCCGTACTACTGAGGTTCCAATAGGTATCTTTGATAATGGGGTATTTAACAGTGGTTATTTTGCCGTAGGCTTGGCTAACGGTGGGCTCGATTACGTAGAAGAAAACAATGGTCGGCCTTTAGCTAGCGAAGGAAGGCAGGATGAAGTAGACCGGATTGCCGGTGAACTACATTTTGTACGAGCTTATGCCTACTACTGGCTAACCCGCATTTACATGCCGCCTTACCCGAGTGATGAGAAGCGCATTCCATTTCGGCTTGAGCAAGCTGATAACTTCAGTGAGGCTATCACTTCGGAGCTGGCTTCTACTAATGACTTATACGGGGTAATAGTAGAAGACTTACGAGCGGCCAAAGATTTACTTCCTGAGCGTTATGAAGAAGGAGTGCATAATTCTTCTTACGCTGACGGACGAGCAAACAAGTTTGCGGCGGCGGCGCTACTAGCCAAAGTGCTTTTTCACATGGGACCCGAAATGCGCGATGAAGCCCTAGCTGAATTAAACTTCGTGATTGACCAGAATGGCGGCGATTATACTCTGGAAGAAGATCCAATTGAAGCCTATAATAAAACTGGTATAGCTCGCGGTAGCGAAGTGATCTGGTACTATGCCCTCTGGGCGGGAGATGGGCTGGGCGGCTCCAGCAACTGGAAGCACCCCAACCGTTTTCAGGATTATAATGCTAGTAATCGTCAAGCTAGCGGACCGGAAACTAACCAAAACCGCTATATGACTGCTAGTAAAAGCTTTCTTCAGCAAGTAGGATGGGAAGATGCTAGCGGTGAATTAACCGCCGAAGCTTTGCAAGATAAGCGGTTCAATCAATTATTCTTGCGACTGCTGCCTTCGGCTCAAACTGATACAATTGCAGAAAACATTTATCCTGAGCCTAACGGCAATTTTGCTACTACTGAACCTTACATATGGAACAACCGCTACTATCGGGCTGGCGACCGAGTTACGAACTTACCTCTTCTCCGTCTGGCCGATATGTATTTGCTTCGGGCCATTATCCGGGCGCAAAGCGGTGATGTTGCTGGGGGCCGTGCCGATCTGAATATGGTACGTAACCGGGCCGGAATTGGTGATTTTGCTGGATCAGATGCTCAGCTAGAAGAGGCTATTCATTTAGAACGCTTCAAAGAAATGGCCTTTGAGGGAGACCGTCTGTACTATTTACAGGGACTACGCGTGGATATTCCGGCCGGCGACCGGGGTGGTGCTACCGTACCCTGGGACAGCCCGTTTTATTCAGAGATCCCTGATTACGAAACCGATATCAATCAGGCTTTCAATTAACATGCATTTTGGTTAGTGAAAAGGGGAGGAACAGACAGTTCTTTCCCTTTTTTTGTAGAACGAACTTTTGTAGTTTCAGTGGTGAAAGAAGCAAGCATGCCTACCCAACGCTTATGGAAGTGGTTGATTCTGGTTTTACTAGTAGCCTGCGAGTCTAAATCTAATAAAGACAACGAAGCCACTACTGAAGTACCGGAAAAATCTACAGTCGAAACAAAGCCACAGTTTACTAAGCTTACGTCGGAGCAAACCGGAATCTACTTTATCAACGAAGTAGCCGAAAATCGTTTTCGAAATATTCTGCTCTACCAGTACTTTTATAACGGAGGAGGAGTGGCTGCCGGCGATATTGATAATGATGGCAAAACCGATCTGTTCTTCACTGGTAATACCGTTTCTAACAAGCTCTACCGAAATCAGGGAAACCGAGGCGCCCCGTTTCAGTTTGAAGACATTTCCATTACTGCTGGGATACTGCCTTTAGGCAATAGCAGTTGGTGTACGGGAGTTACAATGGCTGACGTAAACGCCGACGGTTGGTTAGATATTTACGTGAGCCGCTCTGGCAACCTAAAACCGGAGAACCGGGAAAACCTACTTTACATCAATCAGCAAAATGGCACTTTTGTAGAACAAGCTAAAGAATACGGACTAAACGACCCTGGCTACTCCGTGCAAGCCGCTTTTTTTGACTACGACCGTGACGGTGATCTGGATATGTTCCTGGTAAACCACGGCATGGAAACCTACACCGGAAGGGTACCGTCACAGTCCAGCCAGCGAGTTCCCTACATGGCCGATAAATTATTTCGGAACGATGAGGGAAAGTTTACCGAGGTTAGTGAACAAGCAGGTATTATTGGAACGCAGCATAGCTACGGTTTAGGACTTACGGTGAGTGACGTCAACTGCGATGGTTGGGATGACATTTACGTAGCCAATGATTTCTACGAACACGATTATCTCTATCTAAATAAGCAGGATGGAACGTTTGAAGAAACAATTCATGAGGCTACCCGCCAAATTTCTTTCTTCGGGATGGGAGTAGATATGGCTGATTTCAATAATGATTTGTGGCCCGATATTATGGTGGTAGATATGGCCGCTCCTGATCATTTCCGGCAGAAATCCAACCTGGCGGGTATCAGCGACACCAAGTTCTGGGATTTTGTGGATAAGGGCTACCATTATCAATACATGTATAACAGCCTGCAATTAAACAATCCCTTACCACCCAACAGCAAACAAGCAGTTTCTTTCAGCAATATTTCGCGCCTGGCCGGAGTAGATCAGACTGACTGGAGCTGGGCACCGCTGTTTGCCGATTTGGATAACGATGGTTGGCAAGATTTATTTATCACTAACGGGTTGCGGAAGGATGTGCTCAATAATGATTTTGTGGCGGGTATCAATCAGGAACTAGAAGCGATGAACGCTCGCTTTGTAGAATTAAACGAACCTGCGGCTCAATCGCTGCTCAACCAAATGCCCTCCCAGAAGATCGCTAACTATGTTTATCATAATCAAGGTGATCTACATTTTAAAGACGTTAGCAAAACCTGGGGTTTGGGAGAGCCTACCTTTTCTAACGGAGCCGCTTACGCTGACTTGAATAACGATGGTTATCTGGATCTCATTATCAATAATCTGGACGATTTCCCCGTCATTTACCGCAATCAACCCGCTAGCCGTCCGGCAAATTATCTCCGAATTAAGCTGAAAGGTAGTACTAAGAACCGTTTCGGTGTGGGAGCTAAAGTCACTATCTATCATCAAGGGGTTAACCAGATGCGGCAATTACAGCCTACCCGGGGGTTTCAGTCGTCAGTGGAACCCTTGCTGCATTTTGGGCTAGGTGAATCAACTACGGTAGATAGCCTCCGAATTGTTTGGCCTGATCGAGCAATGCAAAATCTCACCGATGTCGCCGCCAATCAAATTCTAACCATAGCCCATGCTGACGCTAAAGAATCATCTGAACCTCTGGCTTCGGTAGAACCGCTTATGCAGGAAATAACTGAGCAGATGGACATTACTTTTCAGCATCGAGAATCGAACTATAATGATTTTGATCGGGAGTTCTTGCTACCGCACAAACTATCTGATTTTGGCCCGGCACTCGCCGTCGGCGATGTGAACGGGGATAATCTGGATGATTTTTTTGTAGGAGGAGCGAAAGGGCAAACGAGTCAACTGTTTTTGCAAACCAGTGGTGGAAACTTCCGGTCCACATCTAGTCAACTCTGGCAACAACATTCGGACAGTGAAGCTACCGATGCTCTCTTTTTTGATGCTGATGGCGATCAGGACTTGGATTTATACGTGGTAAACGGTAGCAATGAATACGAGGTAAATGATCTGGCATTACAAGATCAACTTTATCTGAACGACGGCCAGGGCAACTTCAAGTGGGCGCAGGGTGCTTTGCCCGAAATGTTCTCCTTCAGTACCTGCGTCACGGCCAACGATATGGACAGAGATGGTGATCTAGATGTATATGTGGGTGGATACATTCTACCCGGAAAATATCCTCAATCTGCTCCGAGCTACGTTCTGGAAAATCAGAGCGGGATATTCACTGATGCCACCCAAACTTGGTTACCTGAAAATTCTTTACCGGGTTTAATTACTGATGCTGAGTGGATTAGCGAGGACGAACTAGCAGTAGTAGGCACCTGGATGAACCCCACTATTCTGAGAATTGAAAATAACAGCTTGGTGCCAACTAATGATTTTGATAGTATTTCTGCGCACGGATGGTGGCTATCTCTGACCACTGCCAATTGGGATCAGGATGGTACTAATGAACTCTTGCTGGGAAACATAGGGGAAAACTACCGCTACTCAGCTACTGCCGATTCACCTTTTGAACTGTACGCCTACGATTTTGATGCTAATGGTTCAACCGATTTGCTGTTTGGCCGTTATGAGAACGGAAAACTCTACACCGTTGAGGAACGTGACCGGATGTACCAGCAATTACCTTCCATCAAACGAAAATATACCGATTACGCCTCTTACGCCCGGGCTACCTTACCAGAGATGATTGATGAAACTGGCCTCAGTCAAGCCAAACGGTTTATCGCTGAAGAGTTTCACTCATTGTATGTGAACCGAGGGAAAGAAGGTGTTTCCGTTCAACCGCTGCCATCGATGGCTCAGTTCTCCGCAGCTCGAACCATACTGGCGACTGACGTAAATCTGGATGGTCACTTGGATGCTATCGTAGCGGGAAATTTGTACAATACCGAAACCCGAACCCCCCGCTTAGATGCCAGCGTCGGATTGGTTCTGTTAGGAGATAGTCAGGGGAATTTCAAACCACTTACCCCTCGAGAAAGCGGCTTTTACGCTTCGGGTGATGTTAGAAAAATAGCCAAGCTACGTTCGACAAAGGGTGATCTATTACTAGTTGCCAACAACAACGGCCCGCTACAACTATTCCGTTTTACTGCTCCCCAATAGTGCTGATTGATTGGGTAAATCCAAGTATTTTTCCCCGATTCGGATTTTTCCATTTTGTTCACTGACTTCTGGATGGGGCTGGCCGGAGGGCTGGAGGGTCATTACTACGGTAATGGCTTGGTCACAGTAAACATCAATGTAGCGGCTGTTCTCGTAGCTCTTCTCCTGATAAATGATTCCCAAATTATGCTGAGCCGTTTTTCCTCCGTAACGAAGCTTACCAGTATCAGTTTTTAACGGAAGCTCGTCAGTGAGTACCGTAACTTTTAAACTGGCTCCAGTAGGGGCGATCAGACGAAACCCATCATCTTGTGTTTCAATCTGATTGAATTCAGGGGTATTGATTCGCCATCGCTGACCGTTTGCCGAGGTATCCTTTACCACAAACACTCCACTGGCCTCAAAACTAGCATCATAACTTACGTAAAAAAGTCTGCGATGATCTTGGGTGCCCATCGCACTGCCGCTTCCCATAGCGTAGCCGCCTTTGTCATCACTGTAGATTTGGTATTCCAAGAGTTTGCCCAGTCCTCGGTCGTCTCGCTCCGCAGTTTCGGTAGTATCAGGAAAAAAATTGGATTGACCGGCGGTAAATCCGGTACGTCCGGCACCGATAATCCAAGGAACCCCTAATCCCAGTAGTCGAATAGTATTGGTGTCTGGTCCTTGGTGTCCGCGCACCCGCGAAGCTTTAGCGTGGTAAGCCGCTACAATATCGTTTTCATCCTGAAAACGGTTCCTCCAAACCACCGCCCCCGGTTCCTCACCGTAGAAGCTAAGCCAATCTGATTCAGCGGGGTTTTCTGACTGAACGGAATCCGGGTAATAGAGTAAGCTGTACGCAAGTTGACCATCCGGGCCATCATATTCTGTTGGATCAATCAGGTAGTCGTGCATCCACTTCAGGGCGGGGCGTTGTTCTGGTGGATAGAGGGATAGTCCCATCGCGAGTACTCCACCAGTGCTAAACATCGGGTCATCATCCGAAAGGTCAGGAGTCATACCTTTTTTTTGATTAAGTTCAATGGCTACTGTGGAGGTCATCAGGGCGTGAAGTGTTTCTAGAGCGTTGGGCGCAAAGTCATCCAGAGAGAAGCTGCTGAGGTTATTTTGTAGAGCCAGCAGGGCGGGACCAACAAATGTCCAGCCGTAAATATGGTACGACATGCTTTCGGCGTTCCAACCACTAGAGTAAATATTAGCCTGAATATGATCTTGCAGTCGTTTGGTTGCATCCCAGCGAATGGGTAGGGCTGGTGATCTTTTATATCGAATAGTATCGCTCCAGTCCCAGACGTGGGAGGTAAGCAGCACGCTTCCGTAGCGTACTCCCATCCAGTTGCTTTCAATGCTATAGTTAGCGGCGTAGCCCATCGTACTATGCACCGAATACATCACCGAAAATAAAGCATCATTCACTACCTTTCTTCGGGTTTCGGGCCAAGCTGCGTAGCAAAAGTCGTATGCGAAGGCCAGCTTCTGTAGTAATCTGGCTCGAGTAAGCCCTTTGGCTAGCGGGTTAGTAAAGAAAACCGTATCATCCAGGATACGTTCAGCCGCCCGTCCAGCGTGTTCAGCCCATTTCGGGTTTTCAGTGAGTAAATACAGGTAGGCCCAGGTCGCTAAGCGGTCGCTCACTGTATAAGGTTCGTATTCAGTTTCTTGTCGGCTAACTACGAGATGATCCTCTCCGGTTCGTTCTAGCGTGGCTAGCATACTTCGGTAGGGTTCTTCGGAGAGCCGGGCACGGATATGGGTAAGCTGCTCGTAGCTGACAATGCCTCGAGGGTGGTTAAACTGAGCTAGAGCAATACTGTTGAGTAATAAAAGTAATACCGGCACCGGTCCTGTGAACGAAATAGCTAAGCGATAAATCATGACAGAAGATGGGAATTATCTGCCTCAAAATCAATGCGGTAGTAAGTTAAAGGGGAGTGGGAGAAAAGCGGCCCTTGGGAGTGAAGGATTTGGAAACCATACCGACCACTTTCCACAGCGAAAGAATACTTTCCCGCCGGATTTCGTAGGGTTGATACAGATCGTTATCGGAGTATAATGTTAGAAGGGTAGCGTCAGAGTGTTTGAGCACTCGTTTTACTACCCGACCTTCGGTAGTTACAATCAGGTGAGGTTCGCCCCACTGGAGCAAATAGTGATCCTTCACTTCTTTGATGATGATGTAAGCCCCAGGAATCAGGGTAGGATACATACTGTCACCCTCTACGCTAATCATAAACAGTCCCTTTTCTGAAAAGGTAGGAATACTGAACGAAATACCTTCGGGAGGCGTACGCTGATCGACGAAATGATCCAGAAAGCCGGCCTGGGCGTGTACAGGAATGTAGGTGATGTTAGAAAAGTATGGCTCCTGATTCTCGGAGCTACTAGAAGATTCACCGTAGTTGAGTAAAGCCTGGGGAGTTAGTTCAAAAATATCCGCAAGCTCAAATAAACGGGGTAGGGTAATTTGAATAATTCCCCGTTCAATTTTACTGTACGTAGTGGTTTTTATTGACAAAGCCTGGGCTACAGCTTCCTGACTGAGATTTCGTTCTTTGCGAATGCGTCGTAGCGGAAGAAGAGGAACTGATTCCATAGATGGTCCTGTTGTCAGATTATTTCTTAAAAATACAAAAAATTACTGAAAAATGTAGTAAAAAATATTAAATTGTCGTAATAATAACAATATATGTCTTAAAGACGTTTTTCACCTACTGCCAATGGTATCATCATCCTTTCAACTGTCATGAGTCAAAAACCCGCAAAACCACAAACCAAGCAAGAATTAGCCTACGCCTACGGGGTAAGTGTCCGCACAATTACCAGTTGGATGGCGCCTCATCAGGATCGTATTGGGGAGCGACTGGGACATACGTATACTCCCAAACAGGTACAAATTATCTACGAATTATTCGGTGAACCGATAAATGAAAGCAAATAAGAGTAAATATTATGTCAAATTATGCAAAAATTGTCGTAATAGTACAAATAAGGAAAGCGTCTATGCTCAATGTGCGATATTGTAGTTATGGAAAACACCGAATTTTTATTGATGATTAATGCCTTACTGATGAGCCTGCTGGGTGCCGGACTAAGCGTCATCTGTTTCTTTCTGAAAGATGTATACCGCGATCACAAAAAGCTTCAGGAAAAGGTAAACGCATTGCAGCGGGAAGTAGCTACTCACCATCGTCTGAGTCAGGAACGTATGCATTTGATGCAGCAACAGTCTGATCGCAACCGCGAACAGATTGAGCAGCTAACGTACCAGGCATTACTTGCTAGACGTATTACCTAAATGAGTGTTGGATTGCAAATCCTCGTTGCAAGTGCATAGGATCGGTCGCTGAAGCGTTTGTAATCAGAAAGTTGGTAACAATCGGATTTACAATCCGACATTAGATAGAAGACAAGAAAGGCGCAAAAAAGAAGGCTACTATCTACTAGTAGCCTTACGTTTATGTGATTAGCCTAGATTCAGGGTTTCCAGGTATTGGGGCTGGCTCTCGAGGGCCAGTTGAGCTGATTTGGTGAAGCGGCGCCACCAGACTACCAGGTTTTCCAGGGCTTCGTTTTTCATTTGAGTCAGGGTTTGAGAACGTTTTTTAGCCTGCTCCTGTAAGGATTGTAGCGACACCAGATTATCTAGCAACTTTATCGACTCTTGTATTTCTTTTTTGCTCAGGCCAAGGAGGGCTACGGCTTCTACGTAATCATCCAGTAGGTGCGTGTAGAACATTTTAGCTTGCCACTGTATTCCGGCAATGGTGCGTTGCCGCTTACCGTCCAGTTGCAATTTTTCCCAGGCTACGCTATCTTCTTCAAAAACAAAGCGGGCAATAGCTACGTGTCGGCGGTACAGACTCTCCATACCTTCCCGGGCCTGCTGAAAGGTGGCGGTAGCTTCTTTCGCCAACGAGCGGGCTTCACCCTGGTCGGCCTGTAGCGTAATCACTTTTTCGTGTAGTTTCACACCGGCTACCAAGCCTTTATCATCGTAGCCGTAGGCGGCCAGCGGGACTTTCAGTTCGGGAATGGTCTGGGCCTTGTCTAATCCGAGGGCAACTTTGTGAAGGAAATCCTGAGTCTTAAACGAGTACATGCGAATGGTTTTTTCTGTAACTAAATGAGCTACGTAAACCAACCGCAATTTTAGAACACACACAAACTGAAACACCGATGGGTACTGCTATGTACCGTTTTATTGGTTTTTTTTCGAAATAGTTATAAATACCCAGAAATTTTAAGCGGTAGCCATTACCGATTGATCTAATTTGTACTGAGTAAGTGAAAAAAAAGCTCGTAAAACACTCAATTGAACAGGTTTCCTACTAATTCACTGGTTAGAGTTGACATATTGTAGCGGTACAAATTCTTAACTCAGCGCTGAGGGGGTATAATGCAACGGAACAGAAGCTTGCCTCAAGCAGGAGCGAATACCTTGTACCCTTACATTAACACCACTCAGCCAAAAGTGGTCTTTCGGACCGGTAGTATGGGGTAGGAACGCTTCTACCAAAGACGCTTATTGTATTACATTTTCTAACAGCAGAGAGCTAGCGCCGCTAATTGTTAGGGAAGTTGGATGTTGAACGTAAGCAATCAATTGGGCTTCTGATATTTGCATATCGTCTGGCAACATCAAGCTCATTTTGCCGCTGCCACTATTGTCTAGTTTAATAGAAACATACTCCCGCACTACGTGGCTGTGATGCAATTTTTTGCCTGAATTTTCACCCCTACGTACCGAAGTTTCCACTTCTTGTTCTACCAATGCCAATTGCAGTTGCTGACCAGCGTACTCTCCCGCAAGCTGATAACTGACCTCTATCTCCTGATCAGTAGCACTTGCCCCTAGTCTGACTGTGGTTGTAGCCGACTGGCTTAATGCTTCCTCAATCGTTTTCCAGGCTTCCTGCTGTCTGGAGCCCACAAAACCCTTACTGCCGTTCACCACCATCTGTGGAGTATACACCTGAGCATTCTGCCAGGTACGAGCGTAATGCCGTTGCCGTTGGCTAAAAGCCGGTTGGCTGTAGGGATCTTTCCAGCCGAGCCGATTCCAGTAATCAACGTGGAACGAAAGAGGGTAGATGGCTAATCCCTTTTCCGCCGCTTTTTCGCTAATACTACTAAGCAGTTCATCGGCCGGGGGACAACTGGAGCAACCTTGGGAGGTAAACAATTCTACGACCGCTATTCCGTTTGGTATATTATTAGCTACTTCCAATTCAGCTTTATACTTTGTTGCTGGAGTAGGCGAGGGAGCAATCCAGGCGATTAGTAGGAAAGTAGCTCCGAGCACAACCAGCAACAAATAGGTGAAGGTGGATGAATTTTTCATTTTTTCAGTAATTTCGTGTAAAACACAACCCTATGAATACCTGTTTCTTATCGTCTATCCATCGGGCAGGTTTGTCTGCCCTGTTACTTTGTGCGCTTTTTATTCCGGTTCAACGAGGTATTGCCCAGCGAGTCATTGATAAAGACGTAACCTCCTTTGATCGGATCGAATTTGTAGGCCGGGCTGACATCAAGCTTCGTCAGGGTTCAGACCCCCATGTGCGACTGGAAGCTTCCGATGAAGATGATCTTCGCTATTTTTCCACCGAAGTACGTGGTAGCACGTTGCGCATTGAATACGAGCACGACGGTGATGACTGGATGAATTTCGCCCCTAAAATAGAAGTAACCATTACGTACCCGGAACTACGGCACCTACACATTACGGGATTAGCTCAGCTTACCTCTTCCGATAAAATTCACCACGACCGCTATAAGCTGGAAGTGGAAGGTATGGGAAATATTGACCTGGGCCTGGTGGTTGAATCACTGGACATTGTTTCTGCCGGAACGGCCAATATCAATTTATCAGGCATGGCTGATGAGGTAGATATTGTTAACGATGGCACTGGTACTATTGATGCCTTTGACCTGGTTTGCCAGAGGGCTGATGTAGAAGTAAACGGCACGGGTCTTATTCGCATCAACTCTCAGGAGCGACTGCGGGCGGAAGCTAATGGATTCGGCGCATCGGTGAAGTACCGGGGCGATCCGAAGGAAACCTATTTTGATACTTCCGGCTTTGCTTCCATTAAGGCGGATAACTGATCTATGCGGCTACTCATTGTTCTGCTAATCTCTTCTACAATAGCAGGTTGCTACTCACTTACCCACGTACAACAATTTACAGCGGAAGCTAACCAAACATTAGCGCAGGGTACTCAACTGCAGCCTACGTTTATGGATATATGCCAGCAACGTCAGCGCATACAGCTTATTCAGCAAGGAAAACTTACCCGGCAGTTCCAGCAGGGCTGCGATCTACAACAGCAAGCCGATTCTACTGCTATTCAGATACTACAGGCACTTACCCGCTACCTTAGCAGCTTACAATTCCTAGGTTCTAGTGGTAGGTCAGGCCACTCTTTAGCTCCGTTAGGAGATGTTTTGCAGGTTCATCCCTGGTTAGAAGGGCAGGGAGACGTAGTAGTAGCTTATCAGCAACTGGCACAAATAAGTTTAACCGGGTTTACCGAAAGTTCGCGTCGGAAAAAAGCCAAGCAACTTATTGCCCAGGCTAACCCGGCGGTACAAACGCTACTGGATGCCTATCGGTTCGTACTAAGCGATTTGCTGGTTGAATCTATTGAGCGGCAGAAAGACCTGCACTATTTTTACTCTCTGGAGTTGGCCGACTCGGCTCAGTCATTTATAGAAAAGAAACAAGTGATTGAGGAGTTCATGGATCAGCAGTTGCGCTACAAAGAGCAACAACAAAACCTGAAGCAGTATTCGGACGCATTAGGGGCGATTGGTGAGGGTCACCAGGCACTCTACGAACAGCGTGGACAGTTACAGCAGCAAGAAGCTATTGAGGCGCTTTTTTACTATACTAGTCAGTTGCAACAGTCGCAGTTACTCCAAAAATTCTGAGTTATGGCTACTCTAACGTCTCAGCAGGTTAAAGATCTATCCAAACAGTTTTATGTCATCTTCGGAGCCATTGGCCGGTATAGGGAAGCCCGGTGGAGCGAGTTGAGCAAAAGCCAGCACCAGAAGCTTAGTCAACTACAACGCTCTATCTACAACTATTCTGATAACTTACTGGCCCTATCTGCAGTACTCAAGCTGAAAGAAGTGGATAACGAGCTTACGGAAATCAATAAAGTAACTCAGCAGGTAGATGAGGCGATTGAGCAGGCTCAACAGATTGATCGGGTTATTGGTATTGCTGCTAAGGTAGTGGCATTGGGCGGTGCCGTAGTAAGCCAAAGCCCCTTAGCGATTGTATCCTCGCTGGCTGACTTAACGCAAGATGTAGGCGGTGAAGCATAAAAAAAGCGGCAATCATGATTGCCGCTTCGTTGCAGTTATCTAAAGCTTTCTAGCCCAAGGTTTCTTGGGGTGGAATTCGAAGCACTTGTCCGGGATAAATCAGGTTCGGATCTTTTAACATTGGTTTGTTCGCCTCAAATATCGCCGGATACTTCATCGGGTCACCGTAAACTTCCTTAGCAATTTTGGAAAGAGAGTCGCCCTTTTCTACGGTGTGGTAGGTGGCTTGCGGCTCAGGTTCAGCCGCGGGGGGGGCTTCTACTTCTAGCTGGTTGTCCACTTTGCTAACCCCTTCTACATTGCCTAGGGCTAGCGCAATTTTTTCGGCATGAGCTTGGCTATCAACTTTCCCTTTTACTGTCACTACTTCATCATTTACACTAACGGACAATCCCTCAACTGGCAGTCCTAGTGATTTTACGTGTTGGATTAATTTTTCCTTTTTTTCTTCCTCACTTTCGCCGCCGAAGAGCTTTTCCCCGGCATTCTTAAAGAAATCAATAAGTCCCATAAGTAAAGAATTTATGTTTGGTGGTAAAGATTTGGTTAACTAAGTTTGAAGGTAGGCAGTTCGTACAATGTAATCAACTGAAACCTTTAAAATTTTATATTATGCTAGACCAGATTTTAAACATGGGTAAAGAGCACATGGCTAAACTAATCCATGAGCAAACTGAACTGGATACCAGCAAGACTGAAGAAGCTGTTGGGGTAACCAAAGACACTGTGATTGATGGACTGAAGGGAGAGTTAATGAAGGGTAACTTTGACGGTGTGATGGATCTTTTCAACGGCAATGCTTCTACTACAACTAGTAACCCTATCGTAAATGGAATTACAAATAGTCTGGTGACCAACCTGGCTGGTAAGTTAGGCATCAGCCAGGGTATTGCCCAGCAGGTAGCCAACATTGCCATTCCCTTCATTATGAATAAACTAAGTTCTAAAGAAACAGGTCAAGCCAGTGACAAGAACGACCTAATAGAACAACTAGGATTCGGTGGTGATTCCGGCATCGGAGGCCTACTGGGAGGCTTAGGCGGTCTATTCGGTGGGAGGTAATTCCGTCGGCTCTTTATTACTAAACCACTATGCACTGCAAGTGCATAGTGGTTTAGTAAAGAATGAAACTCCTATTCAAAGATAGTATTGTCACGATTGCTACTCGAGTCACCTCGATGATGTTCTAAGAATTCCAGAACTATCTCATTAGTAATATTGCCTATACCGCCGTCCGTGAGTATGTGGCCAAGTCAACTAACGTTCCAAGTGACTTTTAAAAAATAGGAGAGTATCAATCAGATGCTGGTTTATTAGAGATCGTAAAAAAGTAGACTAGATAAAACTATAAGACTCCTCAGTTGACCTAAAACCAGCAGATTTACTGCTGTAATAGGTTTTACTCCCGCCTCAGTACGAGGCTTTGCAGTAATTCGCCATATGGGTATACTGCACAAAAACTCATCATCATCACTTCAAAACAAACCAGATATTTTAAAAAACATATGTAATAGACTAGTTCACTGGTATTCCCTAAATTGCTGAAAGTAAATTTATTACAACGCTACTTTAGTAACCTAAAATCAAATCGGCAAGTGAGAAAATTCAGCAGCTTTCTACTGGGCTGTTTACTGGTGATCTGGGGACAATTCAACCCACTACAAGCTCAAACAACCGAAAAGTATCGACCCACCTGGGAATCACTACTTCAGTATCAAACTCCCGACTGGTTTGCCGATGCTAAATTTGGCATTTTTATTCACTGGGGACCTTATGCCGTTCCCGAGTTTAAAAGCGAATGGTACGGCTATCATATGTATCGTCCCATGCTCACTTCTCATCTTACCGGAATTCCCTCTGACCAACCCAATCCCACGTATGAGTTTCATGTAGAACAATTCGGTGATCCTAGCAAATTTGGTTACAAAGAATTTATTCCGATGTTCAAGGCAGAAAGCTTTGATGCCGAGGCTTGGATTAATCTCTTTGATAAAGCCGGAGCCAAGTACGTGGTTCCGGTAGGGGAGCACTGCGACGGCTTTGCCATGTATGAATCTACCCTCACTCGCTGGAACTCAGTCAATATGGGGCCGAAGCGGGATGTGTTGAGAGAGTTAGCTCAAGCAGCTCGCGCGAAAGGCATGAAAGTGGGTAGCTCCTCCCACCTAGCGTTCGGCTGGTACTGGTGGAACTATGCCGAAGGCTACGATACGGTTGACCCCGAATACCGGGACTTATATCATGAACCACATGAATTTACTGATAAGCCTACCCAAGAATTTAAAGACCTCTGGTATCAACGAGCTATTGAAATGATTGATAAGTATCAGCTTGACCTAATGTGGTTCGACTTTGGCTTCTGTACTCCCGAATACGAGGAATACCGAAAAAAACTATTAGCACATTATTACAATCAGGCAGAAGAATGGGGAAAGGGAGTGGTTTTGAACTATAAGCGCATTCAGTATGACCCAATTCCTGATGGGGCAGCAGTTTTGGACTTGGAACGAGGAAAACTCGATCGGGTGCGGGAAATGCCTTGGCAAACCGACACTTCCATAGGTAGAAATTCCTGGTCGTATGTGAAAGGTTGGCAGAGTAAGCCCGCTGGAGAATTGATCGATGAACTAGTAGATATTGTCAGCAAGAACGGTAATTTACTGCTTAATGTAGGCCCCAAAGCCGACGGTACTATTCCTGACGATCAGCGTGAAATCTTACTTGAAATCGGTAAATGGCTAAAAGTAAATGGCGAGGGTATTTACGAAACCCGACCCTGGCACTTTTACGGCGAAGGGCCTTCTCGCTCAAAAATAGGTGATCACACGGAGTACAATCAGGCTGAGATGAGCCAGAAAGATATTCGCTTCACCGCTCGGGAGAACTATATTTATGCATTTGTGATGGACTGGCCGACCGAAGATGTTCTCATCCGTTCTATGTCCCAAGATATTGCTTCTTTACCCGATACTATTGTTGATATTAACTTGTTAGGTTCAGATGAAAAAATAGCGTGGCAACAAACTGCTGAAGGGTTAATGATTACCGCTCCCACCCAAAAACCAAAAAATGATTACGCCCACGGATTTAAAATTGAGTTAGAGCCTGCTCCCGATGGAATTTACAAGGGTGAGGCAAAAGAGTAAATACCCAACTATCCTACTACTATGATGAGAATTATTTTCCAACTGACTATGTATTGTACTGCTATTGTTTATCTAATCAGCTGTACATCTAATTCTCAGCCAACCAATGAAGTTCAGGCTGAGACGGAAGGCTTTCCCTTTGTTTTACCAAAAGAAAAACCGGACCGACCGCTGAGCCGAGCAATGGAACGCAATTACACGGCTTATCCAGCTCCCCGCCCTGAGCATAATGAATTGTATTCCCAGTTTAAATATACCGAACTAAAAGGACTGGACTATAACGATGGCGACGGCACTATCTCGCGGCGTGACCCTTCTAAAGTCATCTTCGCTAATGGAAAATACTACGTGTGGTACACGCATCGTGAGACGCCAACTCCGCCGCAAGGTGCCGACAAAAGCAACGATACTATTCCCTCTTCTGACTGGGATTTAGCGGAAATCTGGTACGCTACCAGCGAAGATGGTTTTACCTGGGAAGAGCAGGGAGTAGCGGTGTCTCGTCCACCCAAGCCACAGGCAGGCTGGCGTTCGGTTTCTACTACGGATATTTTGGTTTGGGAAGGAAAGTACTATCTCTACTACCAAGGTTTTCTAGAAGCCAGCGGAAAGCGGGGTGACGATTGCCCAGTAGCAGTTTCTTACGCTGATTCGCCCGATGGGCCGTGGACGCATCACAACGAAATAGTGATTCCTAATGGACCGGAAGGCACTTGGGATCAATACTCCATTCACGATCCTTACCCATTGGTATACAAAGACAAAATCTACCTGTACTACAAATCTGACTTTGACGGCGACCCCCGGTTGGTACGAATGCAAGGTTTGGCAATTGCGGATAATCCATTGGGGCCATTTGAAAAGCATCCGCTTAACCCGGTCATTAATTCAGGGCACGAGACGACGCTTTTTCCATATAAAAGTGGCATAGCAGCCTTAGTGATTAAAGATGGTAACGAGCATTTCACGGTACAGTATGCCGAAGATGGAGTAAATTTTGAAATCAAGTCTATAACATCACTCATGCCCTTTGCTGCTGGACCGTTCGTCCCCGACGCCTTTACTAACACTAAGGATGGTCGGGGTATTACCTGGGGCATTTCTCACATTACCAATGCAACTACCTGGAAGCAAAATCACGCCATTTTACTACGCTTTGATTGCGACCTAAGTCGAGACGTAGACGATCCTGAGATGAAGCAGCATAGTAACTACTATAAACCAGAGTTCTATTATCAGCATGGACTAAGTAAAACTCAACAGGAACGTATCTTAGCTGAAAATGAAAAACTTCAGACAAAATAGGGCGGAGAACTTCCAAACTAGACAGTTCAAAGACATTACATCATATCGCTTACTTTACAGTAAACGTTAATAAATTTTTCCAAGAAAAACATCGTCTAAAACATGGCATACTAGCTAATTCATCCATAACATAATTTACTATTGCGAGATAATATTGTCAATTTATTATTGATAGTTGAGAAATTATTGTTTCTTTTGAAAATAGCCCTTCTTTGAATAGTATTTTATGTCAATATTGAAATTACTACCCACTACTACTCTCTTACTAGCCTTTCATTGCCTCATTGGGCAGCCTATGCCACTACACTTTGAGCATTTGACCTCTGAGGTAGGCTTATCCCAAAATGATGTAAACTGCATCTTGCAGGATCAGCAGGGCTTTCTCTGGTTTGGTACGCACGACGGCCTGAACCGCTACGATGGCTACAACTTTAAAGTTTTTCAGTTCGATCCTAATGACCTTCAAAGTATTAGCAGTAACCTTATTTTTACTCTCTCCGAAGATCAACAGGGTAACCTCTGGGTAGGAACAACCGGAGGCGGGGTTAATCTGTTTGAAGCAAAATCAGGCAGGTTCACTCGTTTTACGCATGACCCTGATCATCCTGAAAGTTTGAGCGACGATTATATTTTATCTTCTTTTGTAGACCACCATGGGCAGATTTGGATAGGTACAACTAGCGGACTTAATAGATACACCCCAGATACTATTGGATTGAGTCTGGGTAGATTTGATCATTTTTTTTCAGATCGTTCTCAATTCCCAGATGTAAGAAGCCATCGGATAAATACCATTTTTCAAAGTCATTCGGGTGAATTGTGGATAGGCACTTCATTAGGGTTATATAAAGCGGAAGTGACTCAGCTTTCTTCTGACTATCCTGACTTTCAGTTGGTGGGTGAAGCAATCGATATTCGTACGATTAGCGAAGATTATTCGGGCAATTTATTTATAGGAACCGTTAGGGGGTTGTATCAGCTTGACCTGAAGCAGGAAATATTACAATTTGAGCAAATCACATCTATAGGAAGCATCAATACTATAGTAGTTGAGCCTAATGGCGAGATCTGGGGAGGCTCCAATCAGGGCATTTTTCGATTTAGTAGAAAGGAAGGGGATATCGTACCCAAGTTGGTGGCTCATTATACTACTGATGTTACCAATCCGAATAGTCTCAACAAGAATATAGTAAAGCATTTATTTCTCGATAAATCAGGCATCATCTGGATTGGTACCAATGGGGGAGGAGTGAACAAGTTTAATCCTCAAAAAAAGGCATTTAGACACTATCGGAAAGACCTTAATTCGGGAAGTATTAGCTACGATAAAATTCGGTCTATTTTCGAGGACAGCCAGCAAAATGTGTGGATAGGTACCGAAGGTGGAGGCTTAAACTTGTTGGAAGCCAATGATAACCCCACAGGTTATGCTTCATTTCAGCATTTTGGTGATTTAAGAAACATATTTGCTATTGAAGAAACCAACTGGAATGGGCAAAGAAATATTTGGCTAGGTTCGGAAAGTTCAGGAGTGCACCGGTTGCGATTTGGAGATGAAGGACAGGTGATTGTGGAAAACATTAACAGTAAGTTAGGAAGTAGTGTTTCAGTATTCAGCCTTTTGGAGGATAGATCAGGCAATTTATGGATAGGAACCTACGACAAAGGGCTGCTACGTTTATCTCCGGATGAAAAAGGAGACTTTACCGCAAACATGTTCTTACATGACCCGGCTAAACCAGCTGGAATTTCTAGCAATATTGTTCGGAGTTTGCTTCAAGATCGACAAGGCGATTTGTGGATTGGTACCAGTGATGGGCTGAACAAAATAACTGCTGCTGAATTGCAAAGCGAGCAACCAACATTTATCCACTATAAAAATAGTCCTAGCGATACGACCAGTATTAGTTTTAATTATATCTTGGCCTTGCACGAAAGTGTATCGGGCGAACTGTGGGTTGGTACTTTTGGGGGCGGATTAAACCGACTTACCACTAATGTCAGAGGGGAAGTAAACTTTAGCGCTTTTAACGAAAAAGATGGGCTATCCAACAACGTGGTGAAAAGTATTTTGGAGGATAATACTGGTGATCTTTGGATAGCTACCAACAAAGGACTGAGCCGCTTTAATCCATCAGGAAAAATTTTCAAAAACTACCACATTAGCGACGGTTTGCAAAGCAGCGAATTTAGTGAGTTGGCAGCCTTTAAACGTCAAAATGGCGAAATGCTGTTTGGGGGTATTAATGGCTTTAATGCTTTTTATCCAAACTGTATTGTAGATGATCTTTACCAATCGCGGGCAACTATTACCGACTTTCAAATTTTTAACCAATCGGTACCCACTGGCGAAACTTTCAACGACCGGGTTATTCTCGAGGAAGGAATTACCTGGACCGATGCGATCTACCTAAAACACTGGGAAAATAGTTTTTCCTTTGAATTTTCTGCTTTGCATTTCGCTGCCCCAGATAAGAACCAGTACGCTTATATGCTCGAGGGCTTTAATGATGATTGGGTATATACTACTGCCGATAAACGCTTTGCTACTTACACTAACTTAAAGCACGGTGACTATATATTTCGGGTAAAAGCCACTAATAATGATGGGGTGTGGAGTGAGGATTCTACGACGTTGGCAATGAGCATTGCTCCACCGTTTTGGTTAAGTTGGTGGGCTTATTTATTTTATGGAATAGCGTTTATCGCTGCGGTCTGGTTTATCCGAAAATATACCTTAATTGGGATACACGAAAAACATCAACTGGAGCTAGAACATCTGGAAAAAGAAAAATCGGAAGAACTGCACCAGATGAAAATGCGCTTTTTTACCAATATTTCACATGAGTTTAGAACTCCCTTAACCTTGATACTTGGCCCGTTGGAGTACCTGCTTCAGTTTGGTAATCAAATGAACGGGGAAGATAGGGCGGGGCACTATTTACTCATGCAAAAAAATGCCCGTTTCTTACTGCGTCTGGTTAACCAGCTAATGGATTTCAGAAAGCTGGATCAAGGTAAAATGAAATTGAAGCTTCACCGAGAGCCTATTGGCGTTTTTGTTCAGGAAGTATCCGAACCCTTTCAGTTTGTGGCTAGCAAAAAGAAAATTGACTTTAGGATGGAGAGCCAAGTAGGAGAGACGTTGGCTTGGGTTGATAAAGATAAACTGGAGAAGATTTTGTATAACCTGTTATCCAATGCCTTTAAGTTTACTCCTGAACACGGTCAGGTTTCAGCCGTAGTTTCAGAAGTCCATCCATCAAAACGATGGCTTAAAGGCGGAATAAAGATCAGTATTCAAGATAATGGAAAGGGCATCTCTCCTGAAGAAAGACAGCATATTTTTGAAAGGTTCTATCAAGCTGGTCAGCGAGGAAAAGGGCAAAATGAGGGAAGCGGAATAGGGCTTTCTTTTACTAAGAGTTTTGTAGACCTTCATCAGGGCGAGATATCTTTTCATAGTATTTTAGGAGAGGGAACTTGCTTTACTGTAGTATTACCATTAGACAAGTCAGTATATAAGCAAGCTGAGTTTGTTCAAGAACCAGTAATAGATGTTGATCTTAGTCTACCAGTGGATGCCTGGCTTGATTTGGAAGAAAAATCGATAAATATTTCAACCCAAAGTAGCTCAAACCTCCCTCAACTATTAGTAGTAGACGATCATGCTGATATTCGGGCTTTTGTCCGTCAGGCTTTTGTTGAAGAATATCAAGTACTAGAAGCAGAAAATGGAATAGAAGGTCTAAAAATGGCGGAAGAAACCCAACCTGATATTATCATTGCCGATGTGATGATGCCTAAAATGGATGGTATTGAAATGTGCCGTCGGTTAAAGACCAATTCAGATACCAGTCATATTCCCATCATCATGTTAACGGCGAAAGATACTGAGGATAGCCAATTGGAAGGATTAAAAACTCGGGCTGAACAGTATCTAACTAAGCCCTTCAACTTAGAGATGCTTCAGGTGTCGGTGGCTAATCTGATCAACGCTCGAGAAGAACTGAAAAAGCGATTCAACCGGGATATTTACGTACAACCTTCTGAGGTAGCTGTAACTTCTACCGATGAGGTGTTTCTAAAACAAGCGGTTACACTAGTTGAGGAAAATATAGAAGATCCAGAATTCAATGTGGAGGCACTAGTTAAAGATATGGGCATGAGCCGTAGTAGGTTACATTTGAAAATGAAAGCCATCACGGGCCAATCTTGTAGTGAGTTCATCCGAACTATCCGTCTAAAGCGGGCAGTTCAACTCATGGAAAAAAGTGACTTGTCGGTAAAAGAAATCATGTACCAAACCGGATTCAACACTGCATCCTATTTCTCTAAGTGTTTTAAAAAGCAATTTGGAATTATTCCTAGCGAGTACTTAAAGAAAGACCAAGTAGAACAAGCCTATGCGGAGTAAAAATAGATATTCACTCTGGGGGTATTAAACACTCCAGTATGCTTTAGCTTATGCAATCCCGATATTGCGGTTTACCGAGATTATATAGAATCACCGTTAGAGGGTGAAGAACCAGTGTATGAAGAGCTGTTTCATCTCAAAAAAGATTCGCTAAAAGTTAGTAATCTCGCTGATAATCAGGAGTATAATGAAATGCTTACGCAAATGTGCGAACGTTGGGTAACTGCTATTCAGCAGGCAAGGGGTGAGGGCGAACCCAAGGTGTTACGCTACACTGCCGAATTGGGTACACGGTCGCCCTCCGGCTACTTTTCGTGCCTATTCGGTTTCGGTGAAGGATGGAAATATGCAGATTAGAAACAGTGTATTGGCGGGAGACGAGAAGTATAATATCGCTGGTGGAGCAGTCGCTTCACGGGCAAAAGAGGCCTACTTTGGTTACTACGAAGCCCGTATGAAGGCATCCAGCATATCAATGTCATCCACCTTTTGGCTCAAAAATAAACCAGTGAGTCATGATTGTCCTCGGGAGCAGCTAGAGCTAGATATTGTAAAGGTGGTAGGTATGCGAAAAACCGGACCTGACTTCCGGAATGTGCTGCACGCCAATAGTCATATTTTTCATACTGATCGTGCCGGAGAAAAGATTGTTAAATCTCAGGGTGGGTAATGTGCAATTTCTCCTCCCGCCAATGAGGCCTATCATGTCTACGGATGCTAGTGGGTAGACGAAACCACCCTGAAATTTTATCTGGATGGCGAGTATCAATTTACGGTAAACCCCAGTACCTAACTTTCGGGATAAACCCTTTAATCGGCCTATGTACATGCATATGGTTACGGAAACCTACAATTAGGAGTCGCCACCAACTGAGCAAGAACTGAACAACAATGAAATTAATACTACTTATTACGATTGGGTAAGGTCATATATGCTAGAGAAAGCTACATTGTAGAGCAAAATGGGCTAAAAATGTAAGGCTCAGGTGGAATAGAACATTCGTGTTAAGGAAAAAAACATATGTATTAATCATATCGGATATTATTAAAGATATTTATCAAGTAACTTATCATAATAACCTAACAATGAAAAACTTATTCACTTCGGGAATCATCTTCCTGATGCTTTGGGGCTGTAGCGTGGAAGGGCAAGACAAAGGTGATACGCTCAATGAGATTAAGCGTTATGAGCCTAATTGGGAGTCGTTACAGCAATATGAAACTCCTGAATGGTTCCAGGACGCTAAGCTGGGTATCTTCATTCACTGGGGTGCGTATTCAGTTCCTGCTTATGGCTCTGAGTGGTATCCCCGCTTGATGTATATGGATACTGCCACGTTTACGGCTCAACTTAAACTTCAGCAAGAAGGGCCCAATAAAATTTACCTTCATCACAAAGAGAAATTTGGGGATCAAAAAGAATTCGGTTACAAGGATTTTATTCCCATGTTCAAGGCAGAGAACTTTGATGCCAATCAATGGATATCACTCTTTAAAAAATCAGGTGCCAAGTACGTGGTACCCGTAGCCGAACACCACGACAGCTTTGCGATGTACGACTCAAAGTTTACTCGCTGGAACTCAGTGGACATGGGACCTGAGCGTGATGTGCTGGGCGAACTTTTTGAAGCCGGGCGCGCTGAAGGGCTCAAGATGGGAGCCTCTTCCCATTTGGCCTTTAACTGGGCATTTTTCAATAAGAAAGATCATTTTGATACCGTAGACCCCGAATACGCTGATTTGTACAGCAAAAAGGGAAAAGCATTAGATGAACCCGTTTCTGAAGAATTTAAGGAGTTGTGGTGGAACCGGACTACGGATATTATTGACAACTATCAACCAGATATTCTGTGGTTTGACTTCTTTTTTGATATTGATGACTTCAAGGAGTATCATCCTAAAATTGCTTCTTACTACTACAACAAGGGGTTAGACTGGAACGCTGAAGTGGTTCTTCAGGATAAAAACTTCGGTCATGATGCTTTCCCTCCGGGTACTATGACATTGGATATTGAGCGCGGGAAAATGTCTGATATTAGCGACGAGCCTTGGCAAACCGATACTTCGGTTGGTAAAAACTCTTGGGGTTATGTTACCGACTGGATCAGTAAGACTCCTAACACCCTCGTAGATGATTTGATTGATATTGTAAGCAAGAACGGCTGCATGTTGCTGAACGTAGGACCCAAGCCCGATGGTACCATTCCGGAAGATCAGCAACAAGTATTACTGGAGATCGGTAAGTGGTTGGAAGTCAATGGAGATGCCATTTACGGTACTCGTCCCTGGAAAATATTTGGTGAAGGACCTACCGAGGTAGCTACCGGACACCATACTGAAGGAAAAAATAAAGACTTGACTGCGGAGGATTTCCGCTTCACTACTAAAGGGGATAAACTCTACGCCATTGCTTTAGATTGGCCCGAGAGTGGTGAATTACTCATTAAATCATTAGCTACTGGAGCTGAACATACCAAAGAAGTGACCAGTGCGAAGTTACTAGGAAGTGATGCCGACATCACTTGGGAACAAACCGAACAAGGGCTCAGGGTAAAATTACCTGCCGAAAAAACAGGTGGTTACGCTTATGCGGTCGAGTTAGACTTGAAAAATTAATCTTGTGTATTAATTCTCTTTCGCGCAGTAATATCCTTTTAGGGTATTATTGCGTCTTTACTTAATTTTCGCTCAAAAAAATTGATACATCACTCACGCACAACTATCTTTTCAAATTTACGCTACCAATTGAACTACCAACTACTACCTGGCTTTCTATGTATAATTTACTTATTGGCAGGAGGCTGTTCTGAGCCAGCTTCTGAAAAAGTTGAGGAAACGGTATCTCGCCCTAATGTAATTATAGTCGTTACCGACGATCAGGGCTACGGCGATATGTCTTGTCACGGTAATCCCCATCTGCCTACGCCTAATATTGATTTACTTTACTCTCAAAGTACCCGCCTGACGGATTTTCACGTGAGTCCCACCTGTGCGCCTACTCGAGCTGCTTTGCTTACGGGTCATTATTCTAATCGTACCGGAGTGTGGCATACCATTGGCGGGCGTTCGTTGCTACGGGAAGGCGAAGTAACAATTGCCGATGTCATGGCGGAAAACGGTTATGCCACCGGAATTTTCGGTAAGTGGCACTTGGTCTATAATGAGCCATTTCTCCCTCAGAACCGTGGCTTTCATGAAGTACTTGTGCACGGGGGTGGGCGAGTTGGCCAGCAACCAGATTACTGGAATAACGATTACTTCGATGATACCTATTTTCATAACGGTAAGCCCGAAAAATTTTCTGGCTACTGTACCGATGTGTGGTTTGAAAATGCTCTAACCTTTATTGGTGACCAAAAAGAGGCAAAAAAGCCTTTTTTCTGCTACATTGCTACGAATGCGCCTCACAGCCCTTACTACGTAGAAAACAAGTACGTGACTCCCTTTCAGGATAATGAGGATATATTTAATTCGAAATT
>ERZ1740058.475-NODE-475-length-30293-cov-12.749091_pt1 | contig 30293 bp, 17 predicted proteins | sample MGYA00581745_ERZ1740058 | MGnify/ENA primary metagenome ERZ1740058 (study PRJEB43018, sample SAMN04849742) | marine metagenome | isolation source: floating plastic debris | place: Pacific Ocean | collected 2008-08-30 | study: EMG produced TPA metagenomics... | reverse complement strand
ACTGCACACTTGGCCCAGGTTTCCATTAATTCAACTTCCGAAGAAGTTATTGGGTTTCGCGAAATCTCGTTTTCGGTAAATTAATTATCTGTTTCCATTAATTCAACTTCCGAAGAAGTTATTGGGTATTTGATTTTTCGTCCAATGACCTACGCGACCGAGGTTTCCATTAATTCAACTTCCGAAGAAGTTATTGGGATAGGCCACCCGCGCTAGTCCCACTCGCTGGGCTGTTTCCATTAATTCAACTTCCGAAGAAGTTATTGGGTCATATCGCAGCGTCAAAAGCTAAGGCATTTACGGCCGTTTCCATTAATTCAACTTCCGAAGAAGTTATTGGGATGAAGAGTTTAATCATTTTATAGAAATTTTAGAGGTTTCCATTAATTCAACTTCCGAAGAAGTTATTGGGGGAGGTCTTCTAAGTCAATTTATCATCCTCAAATGGGGTTTCCATTAATTCAACTTCCGAAGAAGTTATTGGGAGGGAGACATCCTTTTAAACCACAAACCGCAGGTTTGAAGTTTCCATTAATTCAACTTCCGAAGAAGTTATTGGGAAGTCAGCTTTCTCCTGAAAGCGACCAAAAGGCATCTGGTTTCCATTAATTCAACTTCCGAAGAAGTTATTGGGCGTTCTGCCACATGTTTTTCCTCGCAAGTGGTTGTCGTTTCCATTAATTCAACTTCCGAAGAAGTTATTGGGGAGCGCCAGCAGTTTGAGCAAGACAAAGTGGATTTTGTCGTTTCCATTAATTCAACTTCCGAAGAAGTTATTGGGCAACAAAGATGAGATTATCGGCATCGTCAACAAGGTTGTTTCCATTAATTCAACTTCCGAAGAAGTTATTGGGGGGCACACATGATGCATTGGTGGGCGATTTAAGAGCGTTTCCATTAATTCAACTTCCGAAGAAGTTATTGGGACACCTCTGTTTCGCTGATTAACTATCACTTTGTTGTTTCCATTAATTCAACTTCCGAAGAAGTTATTGGGCTTCTGGGTTAGTGACGAAAATATTATAAATCTGTTTGGGGTTTCCATTAATTCAACTTCCGAAGAAGTTATTGGGCGCTGCTTCATCGCCCTCAACGCCTGAATTACCTTGTGTTTCCATTAATTCAACTTCCGAAGAAGTTATTGGGGCACACTCAGTTCGCGCTCCATGCGAGCGATCGCTTCGTTTCCATTAATTCAACTTCCGAAGAAGTTATTGGGTCTGCGGGTTGTTGTATTTAGGGGTTGTTGTATCTGTTTCCATTAATTCAACTTCCGAAGAAGTTATTGGGAGCGGCCTCTAAAAGACTGTTCCTGACTGGAGCGTAGCGCAAAAATGCAAGGTGGATGGGCTTTGTAGCAAAACTCTGCAAATAATTCTCAACAAGACCACTACAAATCTGCCTCAAACCCAGATGCACTGAAGCATTCAAGCAGGATGACGAGGGAATGAGGATCATAGCGATCGCATCCCCTGCTTGCATCACCGGGTCGACGTGACCCTTTAGCACCGCATTACTCATCCTTGTATCGCTTTGATCGCATCAACACCAAAACCGTAAAAGCCTCTATTCACAACTATTTTAAGAATTTTCAATGTTGTCAATATCCTATCAAGTAAAGTTGTATAAAGCCCTTATCAAAGAAAACCTGAAACTTTCCGGGCATTATTTACGACACCGCGTACCTTAAAACAGCCAAGGAAACAAACCCTGATTTTCTGGCTGTGTTTCCGCATTAACCTGATGTCGCACCCACCCGTAAAAGCGACATCCCAAAGCTTTTAGACTCAGAGGTTCTGCTTGTCACACTCTGACTATGTTTACCGCTGTAAACTTTATGCGCTGCTACAACTCCCTCCCGGTGTGAGTGGGGCAGTCGGGGAGATCGGCGGACGGGGAGAAACCATCCTCGACTCTCTGCACTGCTGGGGAGAAACAGGCATCGAAGCGATCGAGCGCTGGTGGGAAACCAGCGGTAGGGTAGCTCAAGATATTGGGTCGTCGAGCGATCGGGCATCTTCCAAAATCTCGTATCAGACTAAAAGCATCTGCTGACCTCCCATTACCCACTTTGCGGTTAAGCCAAATCGTTTTTGGAAAGCATTACTACTGCACAAATCCGGTCATTCGCATCGGACTTCCAAAAAACTGAGAAAACCACTGTTAACGTTGAAACACCTTCAGCCATAGGGGTTGATAATGACCACGCCAAACCAATTGCCAGAAGATGTGCAGGCGTTTTACGCCCGCAAGCTCTATGCTTTGCTGCGAGATTCTCCAGGTGAGGAACCTGGTGATACCCTCTTTGCTGCCCTGGCTCAAGAAATCCCCGAACTCCGCAACCTGGGCGTAGACAGTTGGTGGCAAGACGAAGGTAACCTTCTAAGTGACATTGGTAGTGCCTCTGATCGGGCCAACCTTCATCCCAAGTCGAAATTACCCGCTGCAATTGAGGTTCGCCATCCCATTAGTGGCCAATCTCAGACGTTGTCTGAGGTGACAGCCACACAAATAGATGAGCGTAAGGCAGCTATCCGTGAAGCCATCCGGGTTCTGAAAGTAGACGATAACCCCACAGAAACGATTAAGCGCTTGTATTGGTGGTGCTGGCGCTTTTATCCAGAACTTCGGGAAAACCGTAAAACAGCCTTCCTCCATCCCGCCCATCGCATTCTGCCCGACTGCCCTATCCCCAGCTACAACAGCACCGTCGCCGCTCTGTCAGGGGCCATGTTCCCATCTGATTGGCAACCAAGCGATGAGGCCCAAAAGCCCCACCTGCTACTGTTTACCTTTTCCCCCGTGCAGGAGTTTATCAAAGCCTCCCGCAAGTTTGTGGATTTTTGGTCGGGCTCCTACATGCTGCACTATCTGAGTGTGAAACTCTGCTGGCACATCGCTCAAGAGTACGGCCCCGACGCCGTCATCACCCCTTCTCTCTGGGGGCAAGAAATTATCGATGCTCTTCTAGTCGAAAAATATCGAGATTTCAAAGCATTCCTCAAAGATGCAGAGAATCCCAATATAGATAGTGATCCAGTTAGTCTGTTTAATCGCCGCGAATCAGCTAGTCTCAGCACCGCAGGTTTCCCCAACACCATCACGGCGCTGGTGCCCAGCAAAGAAAAAGCGATCGCCCTCGGACAAGCCCTTCAAAAAGCGCTAAAGACTATCTGGTGCGACGTTGCCAAGCAAGTGCGAGAGCACATCAAAGGTCGCGTGATTGAGCATCTCGCTGATGAGGGATTTGATGAAGCCTGGGAGACGTTAAAGGAGCTGTTCCCAACATCAGAGCACGATACTTACCAGAGAGAACTGAGAAAGTATCAACAACACGGCTGCTGGGAATGGAACAAACTCTGGAATGTCCAGATTAAGAACACTTGGCAACCCTACTTTGTTGCCGTGCCTTTGGGCCATCCTGCCAATGTCTTAGAAGCGGCTTCCTCGAATCAGGATTGGATCGATCAGCAAAACGCGATCGCTCTGACTCGTGAAGCGCTGCCAACTGAAGCTGAAAAGCAAGCCTACGAGACATTGAACGTGGGTACTTGGTGGGGCAGCCTGCAAGCTCGTTTGGGGCAAAGTATGCAGGCCATCAAAAATACCCGTCGCTGGCAAATTCCCATTGCACCGGGAGAGCGATCGAGCTTATCGGGACAATTCAGTGCTCTTCATCCCTGCCTGCACTATGAAGGTCGTCTCAAGCACGGTCGGGGCATGGCGGCTGGTTCCATCCGTATGTTCTGGAAGCTGATGTCACTGGCCTATCCTGGCTTATTCGATGGTTCTGAACGCTTAAACGCCCTAGAACTCACCAAACGCATGGCCTGGATCTATGGCGGCGTCGCCGAAGACTTGGGAATTCCCATCAAAAATAAACTTATTAGCCGTATCAATCGGGAGCAACTCCCCAACTCAAAAGCTCGATGGGCAAAAGCCGAGCAGCTAATGTACAGGCAGTTTTCCAGATTTCCTAATCTGAGTTCAATTGCGTCGGCTCGTTTTATTCATACCCATCACGATGTGGTTCATGAGTATCTAACCTCTCTGGAGGAATCAATTAGAGCCAATTTGCTCGTTCCTCGGCAAGCATTTATCCGCGCAACTCAGAAACAACCCTCACAACTCCCGAAAACTGACCGTCGAGTCAATCCACACCAGCGTAGGCGACACTATCTCAACGGTGTCATGTTCTCTAGCAAATGGCTGGCAGAGGATTTGGGCATAACCAAAGAAGATGCCATCAGCTTAAGAGGTCTTGTTAGCCAGGCACATCAAGACAATGGTTTTGGTGACAGCAGCCCCTCCGATTGGTGGGTATTGCTCTTAGCCGACGGCGATGGCATGGGCCAATACGTCAATGGTCGTAATCTACATCCTTACCAAAATTATCTGATTGAAGACTTAGTCAATCACGACGGTATTGACGACGAAGCTTGGAGCGACTTCCTCACCAAAACTAAAAAGCGGATGGGGCCAGCTACTCACGTTGGTTTGAACCGTGCCCTGCTTGATTTCTCTAACCGATTGGTCCCCCATCTCACCGAGCATCGCTTCTGCGGCAAAGTTATCTACAGCGGTGGGGATGATGTGTTGGTAGCACTGCCGTTAGCTGATTTACCAGGGTATGTGCGATCGCTCCGAGCAGCCTGGTGTGGTGGCGTCGATCCGGGCGGCGAAGAACCCAGCGATCAGTTTCAAGACATCGGTGATTATTGGCGTCCCCTTTATCCAGAGCAGATGTCGCACTTGCCCGACCGTCCTCTATTCACGATGGGAAAAGGGGCCACCATGAGCATGGGCATCATCATCGCCCACAGAAGCGTGCCACTTCCCACTGTGCTCGAAAATCTCTGGGAAGCCGAAAAAGATCGGGCCAAAAAGCTGCTGGGCGGCTGCCCTGCTGATGCAGGGGCCAAGATTCCCCCTAAAGATGGTCTCTGTTTTCGCATTGTCTATGGCTCGGGTAACACCCTTGAAGCCCTGATGAAAGGCCATTTACTAGAGCTTTGGTGGGAAATGATCAAAGACTATCAACAGTATGACCTCAGCCCAGTATTCAACCGGCTGGCGGAGGAATTGCCAAAGCATGTGGAAGTGACGCCCAGCCATGACCTCTGCCGCCAAGCCGCGCAAGCGATCCTTCTGCGTCGCGAAGACCAGCTATCGGAAGAAGTGCAAAACGCCATCCTGGATTGGCTATCTGAATGGGAAGCCTGGGCCTGGACGGCGCAGCAGACAGCTACACAACGACAGGAAAAAGCTCAGGGAACCGACCTAAAAGACCTCGCTGCACTCCTGCGGTTTACAGCCTTTTGGGTATCGCGACGACGCCAGGAATTGAACTGGGTTGGAGGCTTGGCACAGCCTGATGCTACTGAATCTGAAACATTGGAGGTGAGTCATGTCTGAGCTGAATTGGTACACCCTTGACCCCATCGATCTACTCCTGATGCGGGAGGCAAAACCCTTCAGCCCCGGTGACGGTTCCTGGGCCAAGGGACAATTTCCGCCACTGCCAATCACCGTTTTTCAAGCGATGCGATCGGCTACGAAATGGATTGGGGATGAGAGCGATCGCGACAAGAAACGAGATCTCAAATTCATCGGTCCCTTTTTACTCCACGCGCCCCCTGGCAAGCCAGAAACCTTATGGCTGCCAACACCTCAGGATTTAGTTTGCGTCATGCCACGCAAAACAGCTACGGGGAACGACACAGATAACGAATCAGAGGAAGATTTCACGGAAACAGCAACGGAATGGCAGCGAACCGCTCGGTTTCAACCACTTGATCCACAAAACCCAGCTTGGGAAGACTCAGGGCAATATTTGGGAGTTGATCCAGATTTTTTCCCTCTCGATCAGCTAGCTCCGATGGTGCCGCCGATGCGGTTAGCACTGGGTCAGAACAGCGGGGATGATTTAAACGCCTATCTGCGTCAGATCGATGCGGACACCTGTGAAGGCGTTGCTGGAAGCCCTGAACCCTGGATTCGAGCTGACATTTTAGTGCGTTATTTGCAGGGAGAGGTCATTGAGAAGGTGGCTTCTGAACAGACTGCGCCTTGTTTCCACTCAAATCCCTGGACTGCTCAGGTGTTGCCTCACATCAAAGTGCAGCCCGGCACTCGTCAGGTCGCAGACGAAGAAGGCTACTTTACTGAGGTTGCCATCCGTATGGAGCCTCATTGGCATCTAGTCGCGGGCATTAGTCAGGAACTCGACGCAAACATCAAGGTGGTGCGACTCGGCGGGGAGGGGCATCGGGTAATCGTTACTCCCATGGCGAGTACACCTCCTGGTTGGGATGAGTTAGAGAAATTGCGCTCGCTTCAACCGGGTCATGAAACCGCGTATGTCCTGACACCCGGTTTGGCTGAAGCTGCGACCGATAGTGAACTTTTCAGCCTCATTCCTGAAACCTGGAAGCCATCGTTACGGAGTTGTGTGGGCGATCGGCCTCTACTCTGGGGCGGTATGTCGGTGTTTCAAAAACCAGGCAGTCAAGACAAAGATGTCGCCTTTCAACCGCAACGAGCCTTTGTTCCAGCAGGGACCGTCTACCGCTTTCAGCCCGGCCAACTACTGCTCCATGCTCAGGCAGCAGACCAGCCCTTAAAACTGTTGCCGCAAGCAGACGACAACTGGGCCAAAACCTTCAACTCCCTTAACTACGGAATCTTACTCTGGGGTCAATAGCTCATGAATCTCACCTATCTTTATCTACTCGCGCCTTTGCATACTGGAGGCGCTAGCCAAGAGGGCAACTTAGTTGGCATCGCCCGCGAATCTCACACTGAATTGCCCTACGCTCCATCAAGTACAGTGCGGGGGCGCTTGCGAGCCTTCTCCCCAGATCTATGGACTCGTCTCATCCTATTTGGGCCAGACCTCAATGATTTGACAAAGCCCACTGACAAACAGCTAGAAGACGAACAAAATCCAGAAAAGCTGGAGCACCTGCAAGCGCTTAGGGATCTCCACGAGACCTATGAGTATGAAACGAACGGCAAGAAACTCACTCAGTTGGAACAGGGCAACATTTGGGTTGGGGACGCCTCTATCCTATGGATGCCAGTGCCTTCCTTAAGTCATGGCGTCATTTGGATCAGCTGTCCTCTCTTATTGAAGCGTTGGACCAGGCTCAGTGGTGTAAAAACTGAAATTCCAGCAAGCTATGAAACGAACCTAGATAAGACGAAGCCTATCTATCTAAAGGATGCCATCCTGCGGCCCGATGATGACGATAACCACCTCTGGCAAGGGTCAACCGAAAAATGGCAAAACTGGAAAGATTTTGGACTCCAATCCGAGCATACTGCCAGCATTGAGCGAGTTTTAGTGTTACCTGATGCTCACTGTCAGACGCTGGTTCAGATGAGCCTCTGGCGACAGGTAAAAATCAAGTTGGACGAACATAAAACCGTCGATGGTGGCTTTCGCTACGAAGAAGCCATTCCTCCCGATACTCTCATGTATTTCCCCTGGGGACCCACAACTCAATCCAACGGCTTTAGGGAGACATCGCAAACGATGTTTTCAGACCTGCTTAACGAGCACTCAATTCTCCAACTCGGGGGACAAGAAAGCTTGGGTAGAGGCTTTGCTCAACAGTGGTTGGCAACGGCATAGACTGCACCCACGCTAATTACATTCAGATAAGGAAGATGCCATGAGTTTTGATCCGCGCACAATGGGGACGCCAGTTTACGAGGCACTCAATAAGCTCCGTCAGGACTACCCCAAAGAGACCTATGAGAGTCGTTTGAAGGAGCAAAAAGGGCAGGCTGTTGAGCTGTATACCTATCTAGCGACTTGGGGCATGATGCGTCTCAAAGCAGAGGAGTATGCCCTCAGCCAAGATGGCAAAAAAGATGTCGTCAAAGCCTATTTTGACTGTCTTGAAGCAATCTCGAAGCAATCCGCTTTGGCAGGTAATGATGGCCTGACAACTTTGAAGGCATTGGGTACAGAAGAGTATTTAGGTTTAACCGGCTTAGGTCTCACGATTGCTCAAGAATTTAGTTTCTGGGCTACAGCGGTCTATTACGACATCAAAGGGGAGGGCTAAATGGTTTTTGATCGTCCTAAGCGCTCAGGTGGAGGAAGACCTGCGCCTGCCACCCAGCGCCCTGGTGCTGCAACCCAACGACCCCAACGCGGGGGCGAAGGTCGCCAAAGTCGGGGTCGGGACCAAGGCAATGGAGGCAATCGAGGTGGGCGTGGTGGTAATGGCCCAGAACCGCCCTCCCCCTGGCTGATTGATCCCGTTGTAGAGCCCGATGCCACAGCTAGTTTTGTTGAGTATCTGCGATGGATGCGTCCTTATCAAAGTGATGACCCTGATCGGGATCCTAAAAAAGTCCAGCTCCTACAGCTGGCAGAAGAGAATGCCTACTATCGCGATCGCCTGACTCAATTAACTCGGCGAACCAGCCTCATTGCCAATGCACAGCAAGGCAGAACCTTTCCGGTGAACTGTCTTTGGCGGGTTCGAGTCGGTGGTCATCGAGGACCCGAGAGTATTTTGCTGCCCGCCTTCGATGCCACAGGGATGCCCTATATTCCATCGAGTACATTGAGGGGCGCTGCTCGAACTCAAGCCATTCGAGCAACCATCGCAGCAGACGGTTTGTCCTGGAAAAAGGCCGAAGAGAAAGTATCGCGGCAATATTTTGGGTTTCTCGATAGCAAAAAAGCCTCAGAAAGAGCAGGAAAGGTCACGTTTCTGGATGCTTATCCTCTCCCTCAGCAATCGGGCAATGGCGGTGGATTGGCCGTAGACATGGCCAATAACATTTGGTCGTGGGATGCTGTCGGGCGAGATTTACTCTATTCTCCGAATCCAAATGCATTTTTCTCTCTATTGGAAGCAACCTTTCTGATTGGGATTTGTCCCGCCCAAGACTGTGATGCAGAAGTACTGAAGCAGGTTCAAGCCTGGCTGATTGAAGGACTACAAGCAGGAATTGGGTCTCAGGTGAATACGGGCTACGGCAGTCTGGTGCAAGCAGATGCGTCATCGCCAAGAAATCAGTTTTTTGAGATTGAATTCGCTCTGGAAGGTCAGCTAATCCATGGACGGCAGCGATTTACTCAATGGAATTGGAACGATCGCCGTCAAGAATGGCAGATGCGCGGCAAAGCTGATGCCGAGGTTCGGCCTGTTGCCTTTAAGTCGATGTTGCGTTATTGGTTCCGCGTACTTGCCCTGGGGGTTCTTCCTTCAAGAGAGGTGCAACAACTGGAGGCTCAACTGTTTGGAGCGATTAACCCAACCCAAAAGCGTGGCTGGCTGATGGTACAAATTGCCGATGGGCGAGTCGTTCAGCGTGAGGCTCGTCCGAATCGAGATGGGCAAAGGGATCCGTGTGGTGAGCAATCTGGTCGATTGCTTTTAGCTTATTCTTCAGAATGTCCATCTTCATCGGAAGACGCTGTCGCAACGCTGATCAAGACGTTGACCTGGATGATGTTTCATCTAGGGGGTATCGGCCAAGGAGCTAGACGTCCACGCTACTCGCGTAAAACGCGGGAACGGGCTCCCTGGTGGCGAGGCTCCACCTTATTTCCTGAAGCACAGGAGCAATTTTGGAACCTACCTGATTCAGCAGTAGAGTTCCGCAAGCTTTTTCGGCGCAGACTGAGAAGCTTTTATGAGGCATTACAAGTCGTCGCCAATCATCCGATCGATTCAACTCAGCCATTGCGGGTAAGGCGGGTTCAACGCGATCAATGGAGTGAAGTAGTAGATGCTAACTGTCGCATCATCGTGTGTGCTGGCAAGGAGGAATTTGGTAAACCCTATGCCCTGGCGCAACTACATGACCCAGAACTCAAAGTCCGTAACAGGCAAGGACAACCGGACTATGACGGGAATTTGTGTGGTCAGGTGCGTGGGGGTGTGAAGCCGTCGCCCGTCTGGATTGCTGACTTGGAAGAATATCAAGTCGTCACCATATTTGGCGCAACTCAAAATCCTCGCAGACAGTACATCTCTAATTTGAGACAACGGACTACTCGCGATAACTTTACTCAGATTTGGCCGTTCAGCTGAAAACTCTCTTTGGTACCTTTCCAAAGGAGCAAAACTTCTATTGATGGCCTATGTGTGATCGGAACTTGCATAACTAAGTTGACTTTGCTTCTGATGTCCCTCACCCACCAGCGACATGTCTATCCTTATTGCCAATATCGGCACCTCAGATATTGCCATCAAAGTCGGTGACTATTATCTTCCCATCGGCTTCGATCGCAGCGAACCAAATCTCGAAGAACCTAACCCCGATACGCCTAAAGGTGTGGCCTGGCGTGAGCGGCAAATGCTTGTGGATAAACAGCTCCAAGCCGATCTCAAGATTGCCCCAAAAGCTAAGTATCGCTGTGCCTGTGAAGCAATTCTGTCAGCCTATCGAGCTGTTCCAGAAACCTGGCATCCCCGCATCAGTATTGGGCGTCTCCAAGGCGTCATCAATTCTGTGCTAGAGGCTGAAGCTAAGGTTCAGCAATCCCAGTCAACGATTACAGCCTATCTAATCGTGACGGATCAGCCCAAGACTGAAGTCAGAGGCTACCCAACAGACACTATTTATGCTTTCGACATTATCCAAGCATGGCTATCGCGGCAGCAACCGGCTTTAGTCTCAGGAGAATCTGCTCCCCTCAAGCTGGTGCCCGACACGATTCGTGTGCCTGCCATTCACGAAGATTTGCTCCATGAGCATTACTATCAGCTCTTTCAGACCTTCACACCAGATGACATCGTCTATCTGAGTGTTAAAGGCGGGACCTATCAGATGCAGCAAGCACTAAAGGTGCAAGCCTTGGCCTCTAATACTAAAGCTCAGATCTTCTTAAGCCCCAAACCACAAGTCAGCAAGATTTTGGCGGGACATCCGTCGGACTGCCAGCGAATTGCCTACTGGCGCTACCAACAAAATCAAAAATATCAAACAGTTCAGCTATTGCTGGATCGTTGGGACTTTGATGGTGCCGCAGTCCTTCTGGAGAACTGGGAAGCTACACTGCAAGCATTGGTAACCGATGATCAAGCTACCTTGCAAGACCACCAAGTCAGGGTGTCTCAAGCTACCCGTGGCCTCCAGATGGCAGTCGCTCACCTGAATCTAGATAGCCAAGCTGCGGATAGTTTAGCTAGCAATCATCGTGAGCTTCTAGCTTTACTTAGCCAGTTCAGTTCGCTTGAAAACCTCTACGCACAGTGCAAAATTTATGCCGAACTCAAGCAAATTAGCCATTTTCTGGCACGCTTGGGCTCATTCTATGAAGCGACTCAAAATTGCCTCATTGAGAAACTCGGAGGGCTTCAATACCTAGATACTCAAAAACGAGGTCCTTGGGAAATTCAAGTGAAAGCTCTGGAGACAGATGTTCCTGACCTTTGGCGACTGCTGGGGAGAACTTTCAAATGGCGCTCTCCAGCCGACTATCCGGAGGCATTTGGGCTTCGCGATCGCTTCAAGAAGCGCAGTTTCATTAAGGCCCTAATTGAACACACTTACGGCAATTCGTCTTCCCAGCAGCCCCCTTCCCTGAACCACTGGAAGAAACTCGACTTTTGGTATGACATCCGTAATCAGTTGGTGCATGGGGCTAAAGGGATCAATGAAGACCGATTAGAAGCGGTCTATCAGCAGCGCGAATCTAAGCATCAAATTGCCTGTCCCTATGGTGATATCTTGCCGACGATGGCCGCTATCTTGACTGATTTGAGCCAAATTGGTTCTGCCGCAGAGGCTTCTAATGCGTGGCAGGACCCTGGCTATGGCCTTTACGAACAAATTCGCCATTGGGCGATCGCGACACTAAAGAGCTAACCTTGCAAACCCATGGTGGATCAAGCTGAGCCGTTACCCTTAATCTGCCACTGCCTGATTGGACCACCCGGTGCAGGCAAATCAACCCTGGCGCAGCAATGGGTCAAGAGATCGCCCCAAAACCAATGGATCTCCACTGACAGCATCCGCCAAGACTTGTTTGGGGATGCTGCTATACAAGGCGACTGGCCCCAAATCGAAGCCGAAGTGATTCGTCAAATCCGAGCCGCCATCGCCGCAGGTCACCCCGTTATTTACGATGCCACCAATGCTAAGCGAGCCTGGCGACTCGATCTAATGCAGAAATTGGCTGATCGCTCTACCCAGTGGATGGCTTGGTGGTTGAAAACACCATTGAAGCAATGCAAAGCATACAACCAAAGGCGCGATCGTCAGGTTGAAGACGCGGTGCTTGAAAATATGTATGCCGCAATTAAAGCCATGCCCCCCATTCCTGCCGAAGGCTTCATTGCAGTTAATCCAGTGCCTCTGAAAAACGAAGCCGTTGATTTTGACGCCATTGAACACAAAATTCAGCGCTTACCTCAATCCGTGCTCCAGCGTCAGCGGCGACAGGCTCAATGTCAGCTTCATCCATATTCCAGCTTGTTAGCCTTTGAGCGATTACTCTATCTCATGGCTATTTTATTGGCCTATCCCGGAGCTGGGCATCTCCAGCACGCTGATGCCGCCTTGTTGCAGCAAGTTCTTCAATTGAATGACTTGCCTCATTTTGATAGCTCTGTGTCAGAAATTAGTGCCTTAATTCGAGGCAAGTATGGGGCGCTTTATGCAGAGACAGGGGCGATCGCGCACAATCTGCACTGGTTACAGGCTAATCATATTGTGAATGCCCCTTACACGACGCAACCCATTGCCATACCAGAAGTAGAAGGCCCAGCGACTTTTGCACTGCATCGCTACTCCGATATAGATGTCTTCAAGCGACTCATAAGCACCCTGCGATTTATCGCTCATCACCCGTTTCTGTGCGTACCTAAACAGGGTAGCCTCAAGACATTGATAGCTGCGATGGAAGCCCAGGGAGCGATCTCCACCGGGTATACCGATAGCGTCCGCCGTGACATGGGTGAAGTTCTTAAGCCATATGGACTGATGTCCAAACTTTCACAGACTCAAGGCTATTTTGTAGGCACCGCTATCCTCTCAAAACCAGACCTCTTAAGGATATTCAATAGCTTGATAGGCCAGGTTCAGTATTTAGATGATCCAGTACTCCTCTCAACTCATATGGCGTTTCGAGAGCGCCTCAAATTCCTGCAGTTAGATGAAATGTCTACCCTCCCTGTACGGGCAGTGCTTCAACAGCCCATCGTGAATGCTCAGCAATTACCGCCAAACAGCGACTCCTTAGCCGCACCCGGCAACGCGGAAAGGCTGGAAGAGGCTATCCTGCAAAGTCAGGTGCTGACCCTCAAGCGCCGCCGAGGCACCGGGCGATTTTCAAGCGAAGATGAGACAACATTCCAGGTATTACCCCTGCAGATTGCGTTTAACAATATTGCCTGGTACCTAGGGTATGAACGACTCGCCGATAATTTACTACGCTACGAACGGCTCGATCGCCTAGAGATAATTCAGGATATCGGTTTTGCTCGCCCTCGATCGTCCCAAAACAAAGCACGCCGTCGTCTCAAAAATCTGTACGAAGCCAGCTATGGTGTCTATCTCGGGAATAGCGCGATCGAGCAGCAAATGTTTCTCAGTCCCGATCCAGAGCGGCGAGCTGAAGTGGTTGTGACCTGTGAGCTCTGGTTCAACGATGTAATCTTTCGGTTTATTAGTGAAGGGACTCAACGCTTTCCCTGTCAAATGTCTCCCCGGTTGCCTGGTGCTGTTATGACCGAAGCTGAGAAAACGTCTATCTTTACGTTGCCCAAAACGGGAAATCCAGTCTTTCCCAACCGCCTCAAAGCTGATTTCCCCCGATGGGTACTTACGGATGACGTGGATTTTAGGCGCTGGATATTGGGATTTGGGGGGCAGGTTCGCGTGGTCGCACCGGAATCTCTAGCCGACAAGATAAAGAAGGTTGGCAAGAAAATTTGGCAAGCTTATTCAATCGCCCATCTCTAAGTCAAACTGTCGCTTCTTCCCAGTTTCTTGAGACCGCCGAACCTTGGATTTCCCTGCTATTTGCACAATATGAGCCGCAAACTTCATGACCTGCTGCTTCCCTCGCGCTTCATACAACTGCCTTACCGTCTCACTCCCGGCGACTAGCATCAACGTCACCTCCTTCGGTGATAATCCATCTCGCAACGCCCGCTGCGCCACCCGCAATTCCAAGCTATTCGACGGTAATTCTTGGGAATATCGCTGCCACAGCTGCAAATAGCGTTCTCTCGGCGTCAAAGACTCTGTAGCTGCTTTCCCTAAGGTCTGCCGTTGTCGGTCAGTCTTCTGTCTAAGCTTTGCAAGGAGTCGATCAACTGCTGCTGCAAGTCGAGTTCGGTTTTGAGCTGATTGCTCCAACTGCTCAAGGCGGCGATTAATTGTCGTAGCTGCTTCTGCAAGGTCTCCTGTGCATTCGAGGAGTTCTTGTCGCTCACGATAGCCTGCAACTGCACCAGAAAGTGGCTCAAGCTGCTGCTCAAGTGCTGCGGTAAGGTCGCCAAATCCTCGCTCAAGGTCTGCACGTCTTGCTCTAGGTGCAATACCCGCTGAGTATTCACCCGAATCTCGGCCTGTAAGGGTTGTAAGCTGTTCTGCAACGCGGTCTCCAATACGACCTCCCAGTGCTCGGGCGTCAATTCTGGCAATGAGTTGGGGATGTTGTCGTGGTTGTTCATCAGTCTTTACCTGTTCAAATAAGGGGACATAGTCACTCACGTTTTCCTTCGCTTTCGACACCTGAGCCAATCGCATCAACTCTTCGCGACCAGCGGTATAGAGCGTCAATTCATGCTTGGCACGGGAGATGGCCACATAAAAGGCTTCTCGATGGGTGGTGTTTCCCAGCAATGCCAGCACTCGATTCGCCGTTTTGCCCTGACTGCTGTAAGTGGTGCTGACCCAGGCATAGTCCAGGTACTGCTTGCCACTCAGGTCAATGGCCTTGTTTTTGCCCTCTGCATCGACTATTTTCGCGGTGCCGTCCGCTTCAATCTCAATTACCCTAAAGACTTGCCCATTGCGGACATTGGCCTGCCGGTTGTTGCGTGTCCATCGCAACTTATCGCCAACGGAAATCGGGATCGATTGGGCTGTGTAGGCCGTCTTCCGAGGGCACTGAGCCGGATCGACTGAGAGCAATGACCCACTAGGAGTTTCTAGAGTTAGCTGATTGGCGTCTTGGTCTACTGTCAGCACCGTGTATTTTGCCGCTCGATAAAGTCCCTGTAGCCGATAATCCTGCACGGGTACCAACACATCTCCCAGTGCATACGCCGAGGCATAGCTAGACTGGGCCGTGGTTAAATCTTTCCGGCGCAAACTCTTCAGCACAAAACTATCTGGCCCTAACTCTCCTTCAATTTGCAAACCTGCCCGAATTTCCTGAGTGAGTTCCAATCTTTCCTGATTCGTACCTGCCAGAATCAAGGTCTTCTCGCGTTCTACCGCAGATAATCTCAGATAGTCCTGGGTAATTTGCTCAATCCGTTCACCTGCTTCAGCAGCCTCCTTGATGCAATCTGCCTGCTCCAAGAGCTGAACTCCATTGCCAACTTGCCCTTGCGCCACCAACTCCACCGCCGATCTCAACACCTGACTCTGCTGCCGCCGATGCGTTTCCAAATACGCCGTCGTCATGCCGCCCGCCTGCAAGCTCTTGAACGGATTACCCGCTTCCACTGCAGAAAGCTGCCGGGTGTCTCCGACTAGCAAAACCCGTGATTGCTCTAATGTTGCTCGCCGGAGCAGGGCATAAGCATCCTTCATGCTGAGCAATCCGGCTTCATCCACAATCCAGAGAGTCGGTTGAGGTGGTTCATCCACAGGCTGAGATGCCAGCAGACCTGCCACCGTTGCGGTTTCAATTCCTAGAGACTCACTCAATCCATGGGCTGCTTCAGCACTGGGTGCAAATCCTCGCACCGCAAACCCTTGTGCCTGAGCCAGTTCCTTCAACGTATTTAGGGCATAGGTCTTTCCGGCTCCCGCTACCCCCTGCCACGCCATGATCTGATCCGTCGTAGTCGCAGAGATTTCAACTGCTTTTCGCTGTTCAGTATTCAGCGAGGTTTGAGTTAAGTCATTTTGGACGATCGCGGTGTTTGCAATCTCATTCACTGCCCCTTGGCCTTGCTGCATTAGCCGCAGCGTATCCAACTCAAGATTGAGTGCCGCTTGTGTGGTGAATTTCCCTTCTTCAATGCAAATAAGTTTAGGGTGGGAGGCGATCGCCCCCTCAATCTCATCAAACCCTGCCTGCCCCAGTTGATGCTCAAAAACAAACCGCTCCAACTTCGTCTGCCGAAACACCGACTCCCGCTCGCCGCTATGCTGAATGGCTGACTCTATCAATGCTGGAGCCGATACTGATTTCCGATCGGACTGAAATTCCTCCGGCAAGTCCGGCAACTCCAACCCCTTGAGTTGAATCAGTGCTTGCCAACCTCGCTGCAGCACCCCCTCATCCAACTCTTTCGGCTTACGTTTGCGAGACACCAAGGTCGCCATCTCCCGCAGCGCCAAGTTGTTCTTTGAGCCCGTCGCTTCCCATTCCTCAATTAGCTTCAGAATCTGCTGCCGCCTCGTGGAAAAGGTTTGCAGCAGTTCTGGAGAGTATCCCTTCAACCCAAATTGCCCATGAGACTTGGGTTCAATCTGATAGCCCTGCTGCTGGAGTGCGATCGCCAGTTCGTTCTGGTAAATCTGACCCAGGAGCTTTTTGTTCGCGATCGCATTTTCATTGCTGAAGCTAAACCACCGACCATCGGGCAGCTGCGTGGCATTCATCACCACACAATGACTGTGCAACTGCGGCTCTGCCTCTCGACTCGTGGAGTGGGTAAACACCGCTGCGGTGAGATTGCCCGTAGTGACTTTCTGCCGACTGGCTGCGGTTGAGACTCGCGTTTGGGCATAGCGCTCTTCCAAAACTGACAGTGATTTGCTCACCGCCTGATGATGCGCCTCTAGAACTCGCTCATCCCCTTGCACCAACGCCGCAATGCTCACACTCTTCGGCGCACTAAAGGTAAAGTCCGTCGCCGCTCGGCGCTTCTCAGGATTCACTACTTTGCCGGATAGAGACTGACCATCGGGAGCCTCACCAGAAAGCAGGCTGCTGAACTCGTGCTGACTGACAGTTCCTGACAGCCCTAAAACGGCAGCCCCTTTGCCCACCCACTTCGTCGGATGGGCCTCTTCTTCTGAAGAGTAATAGTCCTCCTTCGTGTAGTAGGTCTCCGCTTGAGCAGCGGAGAGGTTGCTCGTGGAAAGCATGGATAGCTCAGGTTAAAAACAGGACGCCCTTGTAGAGAGAAAGCTGAAGCGAGGCGGAAGACGGTAGAGCGGCTGCAAGGAGGCTGTTTGGCCGGGTTTTGCCAGACCCTTGGCGTCCTGTGTGGCCCCTCCGCGCAGTCCCCGATAGGGGCGTAGCAACCTGATACCGATCATCCTACCTCATTTACTCAGCATAAGAAACGATTGATTCGAAAAGTCACGCTAAATGCTGAGCTTTTCAGTCGTTTTAAGTTAAGTTTCACAACCGAGGACGATTTATGCTGTTTTCGTGCTGATAATAAAGACAGTTATTTGGAGATGACGGTATGTTTTCTCAACCTCCCACCTTGTTGCTGGCCTGTGACCTCGGTAAGTCCGGCGGCAAGTTCTTCTATAAACTGCCTAATAGCCAGACCCATGCCCTCTGGATGGAGGCTGAAGTAGCGCAACGATCTGTGGCGGGTATGACTCAGGTCAGCCCAGGGGGTCGCCCTCAAGATAATGCCTGGTTCCGTTTGGGGGATGAATTCACGTTTGTCGGTAAGGCCGCTCAAGCCTTTTTGGACTACAACAGCTTTAAGGAGGATAAGTCCCTTAAAGCAGCGGAACGGATTGCCGGAGTGCTGGGGGCGATCGCAAAGATTGAATCCCTCCCTCCGCAATTCGAAGCGATCGTCTGGGTCTTGCTGCCGATCAACGAACTCGCGACGCGACAGCGCATTGCCTCCCGGCTCACGGAAATTTGCCAGAGTTTTCGGTTTCAAGATGAGATGGACTATGGGGTTAATCTGAAGCTTAACTTTCGTCCAGAAGGGTATGGAATTTATGTCTTGCGGAAACAGCAGATGCAACAAGCTGGACTGGCGATCGCTCAGCGCACCACCTGGATTGAAATGCTCGGTCACCGCAATGGAACTCAACTGGCCTTTGAAACGGGGACGCTGAACTCTGCCAAATCCACGTCCAAGTTTCCGGGCTTCTGGGAGTCGTTTGAGAAGGCAGCCAATGCAGCCGGAGTTTCTGTGGCTGAGTATGGGGTCTTGCGTCAGGCCTTAGAGTCCAGTCAATCGGAACAGTATTCAGTGGCGAAAGGGGCAACGGTTGATTTTTCAACAGCGATCGCCCAGGTCGAAGCCGCATATCTGGCGGCGCTGGATTCTCACTTCAACGATCATCTAATTCCTGATCTGGCGGCTGGTAAAGGCGACGTGATTCTGGCAGGCGGGGCGGCTTATCTGATGCGAGATGCTCTGTGGCGATATTTCGAGGAGCGGGGATTTAGCTCTCGTCTATCTTTCGCCTGGGATAACCAAGAGGTGTTGACACGCTTGGTTGCAGCCCAACTGCCTGAAGCCCATGAAATGCCGTCGCTCCCCATGCGGATGACGGATGGCTTTGGCCTGTTTCAGGCACTGCTCGGTGAGATGAATCGGATGCAGGTGGCGTCATGAAACACCATGCTGAAACTCGCTCGGAGCGGATCAAGTTTGTCTACAATGCCCAGTTTCCGGCAGCGACGGCGGTGGTGCTGGAATATCTCCTGCGGAATCCCGACTTCAATAGTCGCACCGGGCGTCAAGAAGGCATGGACGCCATCATGGCGTTCTACTATCCCCTAGCCGAAACGGAGCGAGGAGAGCGGTCGGTCTCAGAAGTGCAGGACATGGCCCGTCATTGCGTGGAGCGATTGCTGAAGCAGGTCGATCTGTTATGTACGACCTATCAAATCTCCAATCCCATGGTGAACGTTTCATCGGCACTGTCAAAGGATTTCCGGCAACTAGAAATCGTTCTCGACCAGGGACTCCAGCGGATTGCTGGGGTTCTACAGTCTGGAGCATCGCTGTCGTCAGTGGCGGTTGTGCCCCGCCTGGAGCAGGGCGTGGCCATGGATGGCAGTGAGTTAGGCGACCTGGGTCAGATCCTCGAAGGGTAAATCTCGGAACGGGTCAATGGGGTATCTACCACGGTCTTTGATGAGAAATCAAACTTTATCAAATAGGTGCTGACCATGACGTTAAAACCCAGAGAACCGCAATACGACTGCAGCCGCCAAGCGAGAGCCAAGTATTTGGAGTGTGCTCAGGCAGTCATTGGCGATGCCGCCTTAGACTATCCGACGCTGTATGGCCGGTTTGTGGAAAATGACTGGGCCTGCATCAAACTGGATGAGGCCGTTGCCCTCAAGACCCTCAGGGTCGGACGACTGCCGAGAGAAGTTGTTGGGATGTTGCACCAAGGCCCTTATATTCAGCTTCAAGTCCACCATCATCAGGTGTCAGTTACTCCCATGACCTATTACGCCCGCTCCATTGTCATGACGCAGATGCTCAAGGCCGGAATGCTCTTGATGAGTCAGAAGGCAGCGGCAGCGATGGGCGATTGACCGGAAGGCGAGCAAACGGCAAGCGACTCCCGATTCAATCCGGAATCGCATCGCAGCAGACCAATGACCTTCGTGTAAGCCTTCGAAAGGCTTATCAGCATAGTGTAAGCCTTTTCAGATTTTCCAGCCGAGGATTCAGGGTACCGAGGTTGGCGCAGCAGTTGAATCAAGCGTCTTAAGACTGCACTGGACAACATCTACCAACTCTTGCAACGCATCTTTGCTCAAAATTAACCCAGGAGTTGGATATCATGCTCCTCTTTGTCAGCAAGAAAACAGTATCAGAACGACTTAACCTGAGTGGATCGACCTTAAAGAAGTACCGGCTCCACGGAGACTGGATTGAGGGCATTCACTGGGTACGGCTCAACAGCCGATGTATCCGTTACAACCTGGAACTGATTCAAGATTGGCTCCACAATCGTCAGAATCCGACCGCTCACATGCGAGCGATTGAGGCCTATCAAAAGCGTTTGCTCAGCAATCAGCGCAAAACCAGGCATTGAGCGTTGGGTGCATTCTGGACACCCGTAGTCTCATGATGGCCCAACCATCTGCCATTGCCGGCGTCAGAACATCGAAATCCGGCCAAAGCAACTTTGGAACCAAAAACCACCAATTGAAGGACCACCTTTAACATTCAGGAGAGTCGAATAATGCCTCCACAAAGTAGCCACGACACGAATCGAGTGAAGTTCGTCTACAATGCCCAGTTTCCCGCTCCAACAGCGATCGTACCGGATTACCTGCTGCGGAATGAACAGTTTACGCCTCGCCAAGGGCGACAACTTGGGATGGATGCCATGGTGGCGTTCTATCGACCGATGGCAGAAGATGCCAGAGGGGAATTACCAGAATCAGACCGGCAAGAAATTGCTCGCCAGTGCATCAAGCAACTTGCTCAGCAGATTGATGCACTCTGCAACCGGTATCAGCTCTTATCTCCCCTCCGCAGCCGCTCAGCTTCAAAAGAAAGTCTGCCGGAATTTTCGCTTTGCACCGTGAAGCTAGTTTTTCCCAGGTGATCTTTATCACCTAAGTTGAAAGCCCTACATCTTCCGCCTTGTACAGTTGGTCATATGATTGAGAGGAAATGCTGGCCAATCACCATGTCTACGTTCAATCGCCGTCGCTTTTTGCAATTGTCAGGTATCAGCGCAGCGACTTTAGCCACACTGGAATCTCAAATAGTGCGTAAGGCTTATAGTTTTGGCAAAACCCTAACTCAAGAAACGTCACGCAAACGAGCTTTGCTGGTGGGGGTAAATAACTATCCCGACAGTGATCGCTTCACACCGCTCCAAGGCTGCACCACCGACGTACTGTTGCAGCGAGCTTTACTGGTTCACCGCTTTGGATTTCACCCAGACGATATTTGCATTCTGAGTGACGATATGTCGGACAAACCTACGCGGGATAACATTCTCACTGCATTTGAAGAACACTTGATCAAGCCATGCCGAGAAGGAGATGTCGTCGTCTTTCATTTTTCCGGACATGGTTCCCAGGTGATTGAGCCCAATTCACCAGACGGGGATGATTTAAACAGTACTTTGGTTCCCGCCGATGCGGCGAATGATACTGAGGTGGTGAACGACATTATGGGGCGAACCCTGTTTTTACTCACATCGGCATTGGAAACAGAGTATTTTTGCGGGGTATTGGATAGCTGCTATGCCGGGGGTGGCACGCGAGGCAATGTGCGGGTGCGCTCAGCTTGGGATGGCAAGGTTTATCAAGCTGGTCAGGAAGAGTTGGATTTTCAACGTCAATGGCTGCAAGAACAGCAAATTCCGTTTGAGACTGTGCGGGCACAACGGCAAATGGGAGTGGCAAAGGGCATTATGCTGGCGGCCGCGCAGCGCGATCAAGAAGCAGTAGATGTGGGTTTTGATGGCTTTCATGCGGGAGCTTTCACCTATTTATTGACTCAATACTTGTGGCAACAGACGGATAGCCATGTGGGGACCATGGCCCGCATCACCCAAGATATGAAAGATCTTTCTGGACAAGTCCCCTTCCTGGATGCTCAAGCCGAACGGCAATTCCAACAGAGTGAGATGTTTTTTGTGCCGTCATCTGCCCAAATTCCCCCGGCGGAAGCCGTGATTACTGAGGTCAATGGCAACGAAGCAGAAATTTGGTTTGGGGGAGTAGATCCCGAAAGTTTGAGTACCTTTGGCCCCAGGGGAACTTTAACTCCAGCTGGTCTGGAAGATCGGGGAGAGGTGGAAATCCTTTCACGCTCTGGAATGCAGGGGCGCGTACGGTTACCGACGACGTTGCCAGAAGGAACGTTGCTGCAAGAAGTGTCGCGAGTGATTTCTCCAGATTTGAAACTGCGCATTGGTTTAGATCTGTCTTTGGGCGAGAAGTCCGCAGATGTGCAATCACGCCTCAATAACATTGCCCGGGTGGAAGGAGTGAGATCGCAGCCAGGAGCCATTTCCTATGAGGGGGAAATTCATTATGTGTTGAGCGTGATGACAGCAGACTATCGGCAGCGGTTTGCTGAACATGGAATCGTGCCCGATCATGTGCCTGCTATTGGGCAAATCGGGCTGTTCACCCGTGGATTGGATGAATGGCTGATCGATTCATTTATTGAGGACACAACTACTGGCGGCAGGCTCGTTTCAGCGCTGTTGCCTAAGCTCCAACTCTTACTAGCCGCTCGTTTGGTCAAAGCGACTCTCAAGGCTAATTCGACGCGTTTACAGATAGCGTGTTCATTAGTTTCTGAGGAGATTGCCGCTACCCCTGAGTTGCTTGATGGACTGCTGGAGCAGGGAGTCCAAACCGTCAATACGCACGATCTCTTTGTACTACCCGCCATTGTATTCCCCACGCGGGACGTTAACCTGAAGCCGCACCAGATTCCATTCAATGCTAATTTTCGTTTTGTGCTGAAAAATCAAGAAGCTGAGCCACTATATGTAGGCATTATTGTGATTGCCAGTGACGGTCGATTTCTGGTGCTGCACCCGAAAATCTCAGCATCGCCGGCAATAGCCAATCCTGAAAGCCTAATGCAACCGGGAGAAACGAGGTTGGTGCCAAGCTCAGAAGTGGGTGCCTTTTTTGCTGAAGAATTGGGTCGTGGAGAGGTGTTAGTGATTGCTAGCCCTGAGCCGTTTTTTCCCGTCTTGAAGCAACTAGATACCCTAACTGCTTTTCAGGACTTACAGGCAAGTCGAGGCAAAGAAGATGTTATGTCTGAAGACTCGAGTCAGACTTTCAATGCTATAAATGGTTTGCTCACCGAAACCCGTACAGGGCAGACGGATGGAGCACCCAGTACCGTCGTCAGAACAGCAGAAATGTCGGCATATGCCATCTCTTTTGAAGTGGTGGAAGTGTCATAATCTGGCTGGCCAATTACAAACTATTGCCGATGAGAATGAAGGGTGCCCAAAAGTAGGGATGTGCGAGTGGTGTGGCTGGGCTACTCTCAGTTTCTCGTTGCCCAAAATTCCGAATCGTTAGGCTAGAAAGTGTGGAAGAACTGCTGATCAGCGAAAGTTGAGCTGCTCGCAATGCTTCAGCCTTGGTCCCAGAGTCAGTTTCTAAATTGTCATAAAAACGTTGCATTAAAACACTCGTGGTCGGGTCACTGACCTTCCATAGCGAGGCAATGACTGAATCAACGGGACTATTCGCAATGAAGTAGTAGGCTAATCCAGGAATTTCTAATCCTTCTGTGTTGGGATCAGGGTCTTCATTCGGGCCGCCCAGCGCCGTCTGACAAGCACTGAGCACCACCAGATGAATTTGCTTCATATAAGTGGTCAAAGCGGCAATCTCCGGAATCAGTAGTCGTTCTTCATTGCCTAAGAGCAAAAATGAGCCGTCGCGATCACCCGGTTGAAAACTGCCGTGAGTGGCAATATGCAAGACTCTTTGAGTTGCCAAAGCATCTCTCAAAGACGCATAAGAAACTTGCTCGTTTCTCAAAGTATTGCCCGGAAAAACTCCCTCAGTATCGCTGCTGGTGTTCGTTTCGCGAATGATTTTGTCAAGCTCTACATCGACAAATGGCAACGGCTTGAATTGTGCTGATCCTTCAGAAACCCCTAGCCCTAAAATCTCAATTTCTGCAGTCTGATCAGAAAGGCGTTCGGAAACATCTGTAGTCCCTGGCGATAGAACAGTAGCAATAGTGTATTTCTCAATCAAATATTCATCACCGTCATGAATCGCGGCTAGCGGAATATATCGCAGCGAACGATCAAGCGAAAATACTAAATGTTGTACCTCTTCCACGGGGAGTTCTTCTTCGATGGGTTGGATCAGCCACTCATAGAACTTTCGGGCCGTGCGCTGCAAATCTTCGATATTTTCACGACCCTCAATCTGGCGACGAAAGGTGATGACGGCTTCACCAATTTCTCGGCGACTGACGTTGATTTCTCGACGGCTGCCAATACCGTCTTGAGAAGACCACATGATCACTAATCGGTCATCCAAGACGATGGGATAAATGACCACCGTTCCCGGTTGCTGATTAATAATTTCGCCCGCCACGTTGGCAAAGGCTGTCGGGTTCAAAGCCGCTGGATCTTTAACTAAATCTTCTCGAAAGGATGAACTTTCAAGATCTTGCACTGCCGAGAAAAATTGAATGAATAAGCGATCGCGAATATCTTCCTCATCAACACAAGTATCATCAGTCGTGCAGGCCAAAAATTGCTTACCAAATTCACGCAGCGTGGCATAGCTAGCCCCAAAAGTAATATTCATTTCCTCGGGTAGCAAGGTGTCTTCGATAATCAGGTCACTCCAGCGCTCATCATCAGTATATTCTTGGAGTTCTCTAACTTTGAGCAATTCCAGATAATATTGAGCTTCTAGAAAGCGCTCTTGACTGATTAATAAATCGATCAGTCGGCGATAAGTCTCTAATGATTTTCTGGAGTAGGAAATCTGTAAATCTGTACCAGGAATACCTTGCTCAATGTTTTCCTTTGTCGCCACGGCCTGTTTATAAAAGGCGATCGCGGTAGTCGTATTTTCCTGAGCAGACAACACATCGCCCAAGCTGCTGTAAGCCTGGACTTGGCCTTGCTCATCACCAATGGCATCAAAGATAATGAAGGCCTCCTGGGCTGCCCAAAAAGCTTCCTCTAACAGACTTTCGTCGTTTTCCGCCAGCCTTAAATAAGCCTGACTGATGGCTACTTTGGCGTAGCCCAATTCCGAACGATAGCCGTATTCTTGAGACAAGTTAATCGCATCCTGAGCCCGGTCTCGTGCTCTATCATATTCACCCTTTTCCCAGCGAATGCGACTTAAGCCAATGAGTGCGTTAACGCTCCTCCGCGTGTCTCCTAACTCCTGAGAAATGGTGAGCGAGTCTTCATATCGGCTCAGGGCTTGGTCGGTTTCTCCTAACACTAAATAGGTGTTGCCGAGTCCGGTAAAAGAAGCAATCCCTTCCGAGATATTGACGACACTTCTAGCTGCAGTGATAAAAGTCGATAAACGCCGTAAGTCGCGGTTACCAAAACAAGGAATAAAGTTACAAACCAGTTCAGCCAGGGTTTCTACTCGGCCTGCCCAACGGGGAATTGGGCCTCGTCTATTTCTTGCTTGCAGTTCTTCGATTTCGCCTTGGGTTTCGATAACATCTCTGGCTAAGCCAAACGAGCTGGCTGCTTGGGTATATAGCCGTTGACCATACAGCGCATTGCCGATGGTATTCAACGCGCTGGCTTCGCTCGTTAAATCCCCCACACTGCGAGAGATGTAGAGTGCTTCGGTCGCTTGTCGAATCGCTTCGGGATATTGGCCGAGCTGTTCACTGGCCGCGCTCAACAGCAATAGGGCGCTGGCTTCGCCGGACAAATCGCGCAAATTGCGATAGAGCCCCAGGGCGGATTCGGCATTGGCAAATGTCTGGTCATAATTGCTCTGGCTCAGATAACTATTGGCCAGGAGTAGATGTGCATTGGCCATGCCGTCGGGGATGCTGCGATCGCCCTGCGGCAAAGTCCGGCGATCGATTTGGGCCGTTGCAGCGGCGGACTCTTCTTCCAACCCCTCCAACGCCTGCCAGCGGGACAAGGCCGTTTGCGCATATTCCTGCGTCGCGGGATAGTCGGCGCGAAGAAACGCCGCTCGCGCCAGGTTGAGGAAGGCTGCCGCTTCATAAAAAGCGCTGTTTTGAAAAGCGGGAGCCGTGGTTACGAGTGACAACAAATCGTTCGCATTGGCTTCCAGGGGCTCGATTTCTCCCAGGTAATAATGGCTAGCCCCGAGGCCAAATAGGGCTTGTGATTCCGCTTCCGGTAAGTTTTCTTGCTGAGCCAGATCGAGCGCGTCGTTAAAGCGATCGCGGGCCTCATCATAGCGCTGTAGCTCAAAGTAGACCCGCCCTAACCCGAGCAGGGCAGCGAGTTCGTCCCCCTTGGCCCCAGCTCTCCGGGCGTTATCGAGCTGTTGCTGTAGGTTGTTTTCAGCATTCGACAGCGAAGACCGCACCTGGTTAGCGGTGAAGTCAGCATAGAGATCGACAAAGGTATCGGCATTCTCAATCACCGTCAGCGAAAAATCGGCAGCAGTTAAGAGCCCTTGGGCAGTTTGCAACAGTCCAAACGAGACGGGGTTAAAAATACTGATGACGTCAACTACCCCCCGGACAATGCGGACAATCTCGGGCCAGTTACCGAGGTCGGCTTCTAAATTAGTGATCCGGCGCGTGATGCTCAGCGACGTTTCCAGGTTTTCAAAAGCGACTTCGTAACGGTTGAGTCCCAGATACGCTGCACTGATGTTGCTGTAGGCGTGGCGCTGCAAAGCCGAGATATTCAAAGATGAGTCATCATCGTCGCCTGACTCATCGGCTAATGCAGCGAGCAAGGATAAGGTTTCTTCGGCATGACGGCGAGCAGCGTCAAAGTTTTGCAATTGTAGTTCGACATCACTCAGTCGCAGCAGGGCGATCGCCAAACCTGATTCCGCATTATCCTCTAAGCCTCGAAGGCGGCTAACCGCCTGACCATAGTATTGGCGCGCCTGAGTATAGTCGCCAAAGTCAAAGTAAACACTGCCCAGTTGCACATAGGCCGCAGCACTCGCAATGGGACGGTTTTGCTGCGCTAGCAACGGGGGCAGCGCTTCATACCGAGCAAAGGCTTCGTCATAGCGCTCTAGAAAGTACAGCGTATTGGCGAGGGACCATAAAACGGTAGCCCGCTGGTCAACATCATTGAGCTCGGTATAAATATCCAGAGATTGTTCCAGCTGAGCCAAGCTGATGTCAGGTACTTCTAGCGCCAAATACACTTGGGCAGAGCGGTTGAGCAAATCGGCCTTGGTTTCTGAATCCGGGAGGCGATCAAGAAACTGACGGGCTAAGTCAATGTTGGTGCCAGCTGCTTCGGCGTCATTGAGTCCCATTGAGGCTGTCGCTGCCCCAATCAGCGCGTCCACTTTTTCGATGGAAAGTGGGCTATTTCCGAGTAAGTCAAGCGCTTCCTGAAATTCTTCTAGGGCTTCCTCAAACGCTTCTTCTGCCAAATATTCCTGCCCCTCGCTGATGGCCTCAGCTGCCCCTGGCGAAGACCGTGGGGTGAGGGATTGGGCCATTATGGATGGTGGACAGGTCTCAAAGGCTGAGAGCTGTGGGGTTAAATGAGCTTGCACACTGGCGCATGCCGTCGGGGATGCGGTCTCATCTATGACATGCGTCTTGAGGGGGCTGAGAGAATGGTGAGCTTCGGCTTTCGTTGCTTGGGGCTTGGGTACTCGGTTAGGAGACTTGGACGCTGTGGCTGGGGGATGGGGGAAAGCGGCCTCACGTGTCGCTGATGTCTTGTCTGGATGGGTGGGAACTGGCGGGAGGGACCGCGCCGTGTTGTCCGGCTCAGAAGGCTGGTCGGATTTTGCGATCGCGGGCGGCGGGGAAGCCGTTGTGGCGGCGATCGCCACCTCAGATGGTGCGGCCCCACCGGGGTGAGGACGCTCTAGTTCAGGACTAACTGGTCGGTCGATGTCAGTGGAAATCGCTGCCACTACCTCGTCTGTGCTAACGGATAAGGGGCTGGGTTCTGGCGTAGGCAAAGACTCCGCTGCGTTGCTACCGCTGGTGATCGCCGCGTCTAAAGCTTGAATCAAGCTTGCCAAACTATCGACAAACGGCTGTTGCTGTTGCTGTTGCCAGTCGCGGCTGACTTGTTTTTGGAGTTCAGTAAATGTCTGAGGCGACGTAATGTTTGCCGCCGATTTGGCGACCTCAAGGCCAGGATGGTTGGCGGTTGGCGGTATCGGCTGGGCCGCAAAGTGATTGCCCGCTGCTTCATGATTATGGATGTGCGCTAAATATTGATATAAATCCATTGCCTCGGCGTACTGCCCAGTCTGCACAAGCAGTTCACCTAAGGCCAGTAACATATCGGTTTGGCAGTAAATCTCAACGGGCTGCCATGGCTCAGTAATCAGCGTTTTCCAGGTATCCACCGAAATTTGTGACGCGTGCTCGCGGTAGGCCCTTTCTAGTTGAGTGGCACGGCAATACGCTTCCTCTTTGAGTTCAGAACTTGGGTTGGCGAGCCCTGGCGTGGCTGTTAGGGATGAGAGGGCCAGAGTGCAGGCGGTTAACCAGAAGCGATAGGAAGTTTTCATACCCTGATTGATGCTTGTTTCGTTAGTTCGGCAGCTTTGATGTGATTAGCTCACATCAAATTTTATAAATCAAGGATGGGTAATACTTTGTATTCTGGAAGGCGGACTGTGGCTGAAACGAATAGCGATCGCCAATGGACCGCATTGCCTACATTGCTGAAGATCAGGTGAACCTTAAAGGCTGTTGCCAATGAGGGTAAACGGTGCCCAGAAGTAGGGATGGGAAAGCGGTGTCTCAGAACTTGCTGTGGTTTCTCGCTGGCCAATGATGCGCTCTTCATCGGCGGTGAGCACATCAGGACTTTGAATAAAGGAAAGTTGAGCGGCCTGAATCGCCTCGGCTTTGGTGATGGGAGCGGTGACGGTACCCTCAGCCAGATTGCGGTAAAACCGCTGCATCAACAGGCTGGTGCTGCTATCGCTCACATTCCATAGGGACGCCATGACCGCATCCACTTGACTGCTGAGAAAGTAGTAGCCTAACCCAGCAATTTCCAGCCCTTCTTCGTTGGGGCCGCCGAGGGCAGTTTGGCAGGCCGAGAGGACGACGAGATGCACGTCTTCCAGGTAGGTGGCGAGGGTCTCGATGTCTGGAATCGGGAGCTTTTCATCATTACCGAGGAGCAAGTAAGAGGCATCGCGATCGCCCGGAACAAACTCGCCGTGGGTGGCGATGTGCAGGAACTGTTGCCCGTCAAGGCTATCCCGCAGGGCCGTGTAGGTGAAATCCGGATCGAGAAGCTTTTGCCCAGCGTAGAGTCCTGCCGTATCGTTGGGATCGGCTTCCTGGATAATGGCATCGAGTTCGCGGGGGACATAGGGCAGAGGATTGAACTCGGCAGAGCCTTGGGAAACGCCTGCCCCCAAAATGGACACGCCCTCAGTGCCCACGGGGGAACGCTGACTGACATCGGTGAGGGCGGCGGAGAGAATGGTGGCGACGGTATATTTTTCGATCAGGTATCGCTCGCCATCGTAGAGGGCTCCCATGGGCAGATAGCGGGTAGTGCGATCGAGGGAAAAGATCAGGTGCTGGATATCCTGATTAGCGGCGAGTTCGGCTTCGATGGGGGCAATGAGCCAGGTGTAGAGCTGCTGACCCAGGGCTTGCACCTCAGCCAGGTCGGAATTGCGGTCTTCAATTAGGGCGCGGAACTGGATAACCGCATTGCCCAACTCCACTCGACTGACGGGAATTTCGCGACGGCTAATCACTCGGCCATCGGCAGCCCACAGCAGCCAGAGCTTGTCTTCCAGGACTAGAGGATAAACGACCACGGTGCCGGGCTGCTGATCGATAATTTCTTTGGCCTTGGTCGCGAACCCCGTGGGGTTGAGCAGCAGGTTGGGGTCATCCCCGTCTTCCAGACGGTCTTGGATGAAGGTGGTGAGGCTGGCGACGGCAGTACGGTACTGGCTGAACTGTTGATCGCGTTGGTCGCGGAGGCTGGAGAGATTGACACAATCGGTGGTTTCGCAGTCGCGGAGTTGTTGACCAAACTCGATGAGGGTGGTGTGTTCGGCAAGAATGGCGGCTTCTTGGGGCAGCAGGGTGACTTCGGGCACCGTGCCTCCGGCTCGCTCATCGTCGGTAAACTCCCGCAGCTCTTCCACCTTGAGCAGTTCCAGCACCTGCTGCGCTTCTAGGATGCGACCCTGTTCCAGCAATAAATCGGCCAGGCCGCGGTAGGTGCCCGCAACGGTATCGGTGTAGGACTGGAGTAGGGTGGGGTCAGTCAGCGCTTGGCGAATCCCCTCCCGGACATTGACGGACTGCTTGTAGAAAACGATGGCGACTCCGGGTTGGTCTTGCCACTGGAATAGGACACCGAGATTATTCAAGGTTCTCCCTTCTCCGGAGCGGTTCCCAATTTCTCGGGCGATGGTGAGACGTTGTTCGAAGAGGTCGATGGCCCGCTCATATTGACCCAAAATATAGTAAGCAATGCCTAAATTCCCCAGGGACGCTCATACTCCGGCCCGAACTCAAAACTCGCGGGTAATAGAAAGGACTAGTAAAAGGAGGTCGAAT